>ERZ1673701.2162-NODE-2162-length-15757-cov-6.665966_pt1 | contig 15757 bp, 17 predicted proteins | sample MGYA00580231_ERZ1673701 | MGnify/ENA primary metagenome ERZ1673701 (study PRJEB41218, sample SAMN15661798) | gut metagenome | host: Homo sapiens | place: Canada: London | collected 2015-08-20/2019-03-30 | study: EMG produced TPA metagenomics assembly of...
TTTCCAGATTCTTGTAGGCCAGCACGGCGCTCTTGCGGCCGCCGCGGCCCACCGCCAGTTCCATGGTCATCACGGGGACGCCCAACAGCAGCAGGCACACCAGATAGAACAGGACGAAGTAGCCGCCGCCGTTCTTGCCGGTAATATAGGGGAAGCGCCACACGTTGCCGATGCCGATGGCGCATCCGGCGCTCACCAGCAGGAAGCCCAGCCGGGAGCCGAAGGATTCTCTTTGCATTTCTAAGTACCTCGCTTACACACAACAAATATGCACTTATCTTAGCGAAAAAAATCCCCCTTTACAAGGGGGATTTCTTCATGATAAAATAAGAAAAACTTATTTTGTGTCGTGGGAGGGCGTTATGAATCGAAATCAGCTGAAGTATTTCGTGGCCGCGGCGGAGAGCCGCAGCTTCACGAAAGCCGCCGAGCAGTTCTACATTTCCCAGACCGCCATCACCCAGCAGATCCGTCTGCTGGAGGAGGCGCTGGGCTGTCCCCTCTTTGACCGGAGCACCCGGCCCGTGAGCCTGACCCCCGCAGGGACCATCTTCCTCCGGGAGGCCAAGGGGATCTTAGAGCGGATGAGCCGGGCGCAGGAGCGGGTCCATGACGCCTCCACCGGACTCTCCGGCACGCTGCGGGTGGGCTACGTCCGGGGGTACGAGCGCAGCGACCTGTCCGCCCATATCCGCCAATTCCACCAGCAGAACAGCAACGTGCTCATCACCTTTTACCGCTGCTCCACCGACGCGCTGGCGGCGGGGCTGCTGCACCATGAATATGACATCATTTTCACCTGGGACAGTACCAACCTGAAAACCCAGGAGGGCGTGGCCTGCCGCACCGTGGAAAAGGCCCGGTTGGTGGTGGCGCTGTACGCCGGACACCCGCTGGCCCAGCGGCAGCAGCTCCGGCGGCAGGAGCTGCGGGGAGAGACCATCCTCTACATGTCCCCTGACGCCGCCGACGATTCCTACGGCGACGCCTTTTTCATGCAGCTTTACAACGAGGCGGGCTACAAGCCCAACATCCTCTTCCGCTCCGCCGACACGGAGAGCATCCTCATGATGGTCTCCGCCGAGGAGGGTATTTCCATCCTCCCCGCCTACTGCGTGGAAAAGCTCTACAACGCCGACAATCTGGTGTTTGTCCCCCTCATCGGCGAGGGAGAGGTGGAGGAGATCATCGCCGCGTGGCAGACCACCAACCCCAACCCCGCGCTGGCCCGGTTTCTGGCTATGACTCCTCCCCAATGGGAATGAGCCGTCCCGTGTCCGCCCCGACCCGGTGAGAAATGGAGAGCACCGTCCGGTCCGCCGTAGCCCTCTTCAAGGCCCGCAGCACCGCCCGCTCCGTCTCCGCGTCCAGATTGGCTGTGATCTCGTCCAGCAGAAGCAGCTTGGGGTCCGCCGCCACCGCCCGGGCGATGGACAGCAGCTGCCACTGTCCCTGAGAGAAAATGTCCGGGGTGCAGGGGGTGTCGAAGCCTTCGGGCAGGGTGCCGATGGCCTCCGCCAGTCCCGCCAGCTCCGCGGCCCGGCGGACCTGTCCCTCTGTGATGGTGTCATCATACAGGGTGATCTGGTCCCGGACGGTGCCGGGGACCGGATGGAACCGCTGCTCCACATAGCCGTACAGTGCCCGCCGCTGCGGGCCGGTGAGGGACCGGGGATCCACGCCCTGGATCCGGACGGTGCCCCGCCGGGGGGCATACAGCCCCAGCACCAGCTTGAACACGGTGCTCTTTCCCGCGCCGGTCCGGCCGGACAGGGTAGCCAGCTCTCCCTCCCGGATCTCCATATTTAAGTGGTGCAGAACGTTCTGCCCTGCCTCATAGCCGAAGTCCACATCCCGCAGCTCCACCATGGGAGCGGCGGGATTTTCCGTTTCCGGGGCCACTGTCTCCTGCTCCGGCTGGGCCAGAAAGTCATTGATCCGGCGAACACCCGCCACGGCGGACTGGATGGTCTGGATCTCCATGCCCAGACTTTCCAACGGGGAAAAGATCTGGCTGATGTAGTTCATCACCGTCACGGCGGTACCGGCGGTCATGCCGAACAGCGTCAGCACCGCCGGCTTCCCGGAGGCGGACAGCAGCATGACCGCGCCCACCACAGCGGCGTTCACCGTGAGGATCACGGGGGAATACAGGGCGTCATAGAAGTTGGTGCCCTCAATGGCCCGGTAGCTCTCCCCCAGCGCACCGTCATACCGGGTCTCCATGTAGGTCTCCTTGCCCAGCGTGCGGATGGTGCGGAGATTCCGCACCGTCTCCGGCACATATCCGGAGGCCCGGCTCACCGCCTTCCGGTTTTTCAGCTGATTGTGCAGCATCCGCTTCTGGACGAACCGGGTAAAGAGGAACAGCGCCGGCAGCAGCGCCAGCAGCAGATAGGCAAGCCCCCGGCTGCACTGCCACACCACGATCAGAATACTGAGGATCCGGCAGGCGTCCGCCGCCATACTGATGATCCCGGCGGTGAACAGGGTCTCCACCGTGTCCACGTCCCCCACGAAGCGGGACACCAGCGCCCCCGGCTCCTGACGGTTCAGTTCGTCGGCAGGCAGACGGCCCTCCTTTTCCATCAGGCGGCTCCGCAGGGCGTGGGTGGTTTTCTGGCCGAATACCGTCAACGCGCTCTCCCGGGCGGATTCCAGCCCTCCCGCCAATGCGGTGAAGGCCAGATACCACAGGGGCAGGCGGAGAGTCAGCCCCTCCCCGGCGGTGAGACCGTCCACGATGCGGCCCAGCACCAGCGGCGGCACCAGCGCCGCGCCTACGGCCCCTGCCACCACCGCCAGAATGGTAAGGGACAGCCCGAGGTGGTCTTTCACCGTTTCCAGTACCACAGTCCCCACATGGACTGTTTTTTTGCGGTCATTCATGGCTGTTCTCCTCCCTCTGCGCGTCAAACTGCGCCGCGTAATCCGGGGTATTCCCCACCAATTCCTCGTGGGTCCCCACCTTGGCCTCCCCGTTTTCCAGCCAGATCACCCGATCCAGCTCCGGGAACAGGTACAGCCGGTGAGAGATCAGAATCACCACGCTGTCCGCCGCCAGACGCCGCAGATGGGCGAAGATCTCCGTCTCCGTGGCCCGGTCCAGCGCCGAAAAGGGATCGTCCAGAATCAGCAGAGGCCTTTGATGGGCCAGCGTCCGGGCCAGCGCCAGCCGCTGGGCCTGACCGCCGGAAAGCCGGACGCCGCCGGTGCCCACCCGGGTCTCCAGCCCCTCCGTCATGGCCGCCACTTCGCCGTCCAGACACACAGCCCGGAGGTAATCCATGGGATCGCCCGTGTCTCCCAGCAGCACATTTTCCCGGATCGTGCCGCTGAACAGCTCCGGATCGTGGCCCAGATACCCCACGAGGCCCGTCCGCTCCCAGGGGGACAGCTCCGCCAGCTCCCGGCCGTCCAGCCGGATGCTGCCGCCGTAGGGCTGCTCGCAGAGGAACGCCTTGCCCAGCGTGGATTTGCCGCAGGCCACCGGCCCGGTGACGCCGATGATCTGCCCCCGGCAGGCGGTCAAATCCAGCCCGGAGAACAGCGGCACGTCACCGGGATAGCCGCAGGTGAGGTCCCGGACCTCCAGACGCTCCACCCTGCCGGCGGAAACGGCGGGCACGGCGGGGATCTCCCGCATCAGGGGCTGGATGCGCTTCCAGGACACCTGCGCCTTGTGGACTGCGTTGAACAGCTTTGCCGCCTTGGAAGATTTGGTGGCCAGCTTGGTAAAGCAGGCCAGAAACGTGGTGAATTCCGCGATGGACCAGACCGTCCAGCCGGTGCCCAGCACGTTTTTCCCGCCGAAATACAGGATCAGCGCCGCGCCGATCATGGAGAGCACCCGGTACAGCGGCGGCAGGGACGCTGTCCACAGGTTTGCCTTTACAGCGGCGTGTTCGTAAGCGGTGAGGTGCTCCTCATAGGCTGCCCGGCGCTCCTCCTCCCGGCCAAAGACCCGGTAGGTCAGGGCGTTGACCGCTCGATCCATGGTGGCGGCATTCAAAATCCCGGCCTGCTCCTTGAAGGCCGCGCCGGTGCGCTGGACGGGCCGCTTCATCCGTTCCGCCAGCGCGTAGCTCCCCGGCAGAAAGGCCATGGACAGCAGCGCCAGCCGCCAGTCATACCACAGCAGCATCCCGGCATAGGCCGCCAGGGCCACGCCGGTGTCAAATACCTCCGTGGTGAATTTCCGCATCCCCTCGGCGCAGTCGTCCACGTCGGAAATGGCCTTGGTCAGCACCGTTCCCGCGCCCTCACGTTCCAAGTCCCCCCGATCCGACCGGACCAGCGCGCCGTACAGGACCCGCTTCATGCGGCGGTTCACCTTGTTGGCAAAGCGCCGGACATAGAACCGCTTCAAAAACCGAAGTCCCTGCACCGCGGCGACAACGGCGATGTACCCCGCCGCCAGAGAGACCATGGTGGAAAAGCTGCCCCCTCCCAAGAGGATCCGGGCCAGCGCTTCCGTCATCTGTCCCTCGAACCACGGGCCTGCCACCAGACCGATATTATAGAGGAGACCCGTCACGGTGATGACCGCCAGCACTCCGGATTCCGCCCGGAAATAGGAGCTGACCCGGTCCGGCGGAAGCTGCCGCTTACTCATGGCGCTCCCCCTCCCCCTGCTCCGTCAGGGCCGTGATGTGGGGGAACCCCGCCCGGCTCTCCTGCTTGGAACGGCGATAGATAGTGTCCAGCGTTTTGCAGAAAGCGATCTTCTCCGCCTCCGGCAGCTCCGCCAGCAGCCATTCATAAAAGGTGGTCTCCACCTGCGCCTTGGAGTTCCGCAGACCCTCCGCCTTTTCCGTGGCGAAAAGCAGCTGGCTGCGGCCGTCCTTGGGGTTGGCCTGCCGGATCAGGTAGCCCTTGGCCTCCAGACTGGCCGCACGGCGGGCGGCGGCTCCCTTGTCTACCCGGAGCTGCTCCCGGACCTCCGCCTGCGTGATGCCGGGATGGTGGCGCACCAGATGGATGAAATCGTATTCCGCGGTGCCGATGCCGTCCTCCTTCAGCGTCCGGACGGCCAGCTTGCTGGCCTCCCGTGCGATTTTCGTGATCTTGCGCTCTGTGAGATCCATAGCGTTCCTTTCCCCGGAGCCTGTGCCCGGTCAAGAGATAGTTGCAGATACATCTTTCTGATTGGATGATAGTACATCCAGTTTCCCCTGTCAATCAAAAAATAAGCTGCGCCCCCACTTTCCCCGGTTTTAACCGTTTATTCACAATTTTTATCTTGACAATGGGAGGGGCGTCCGCTATTATATAGTTCAATTCTTTTAGTTAAATTATTTTAAGTAAATGTTTTTAACTAACAAGAGCCGACTTTCACCGAAACAAGGAGATCTATCATGCAATTTGAAAAAGTGCGTGACATCATTGTCGAGACTCTGGGCTGCGACGCCGAAGCCGTGACCCCTACCGCTTCTCTGGCTGACGATCTGGGCGCCGATTCTCTGGCCGCCGTGGAGTTGGTCATGGCCCTGGAGGAGGCCGCCGGCATCTCCATCGCCGAGGAGGACGCCGCTAACCTGAAAACGGTGGGCGACATCATGACCTATCTGGCCGCTCACAAGAATTAACGTGCGTCCGCCGGAGGGTTCAGACCCTCCGGCGGTCCGGTTTTGCGAGGAAAGGACATTCCATGACCAATCAAGAACTGAACGACCTGCTGGCCCGCTTCGAGGGCAGTTCCCTGTCCAAACTAAAGCTGTCCACCCAGGATTTTACCATAGAAATGGAGCGGGCCGTCTCCGCTCCCGCCGCGCCGGTGATCCCGGCAGCGGCTGCTGCCCCGGCAGTGCCCGCGGCCGCTGAGCCGGAGGGCGAGACTGTCACCGCCCCCATGGTGGGCACCTTCTACGCCGCCTCCGCCCCGGAGCAGCCCCCCTTTGTGAAGGTGGGCGACCGGGTGCGCAAGGGCCAGCCCGTCTGCCTGCTGGAGGCCATGAAGATGATGAGCGAGATCCCCGCCCCCTGTGACTGCGAGATCACAGCGGTTCTGAAGGAAAACGGCGCGCTGGTTTCCTTCGGGGAGCCTCTGTTCCGCTATCAGCCATGCTGAAGCGGGTATTGATCGCCAACCGGGGGGAGATCGCCCTCCGGGTGCGGCGGGCCTGCCGGGAGGCGGGCATCGAGACGGTCTCGGTGTATTCTCAGGCGGACGCGGAGGCCCTCCACGTCCAGCTGGCCACCCGGTCCGTGTGCATCGGCCCTCCCCGGGCCGCTGACAGCTACTTAAATCCTCAGGCGCTGCTCTCTGCCGCCATAGCCACCGGCTGCGACGGTCTGCACCCCGGCTACGGGTTCCTGTCGGAAAACCCGGAATTTGCCGACGCCTGCGCGGAAAACGGCATCACCTTCATCGGTCCCTCCGGGGACGCCATCCGGAAGGCGGGCTCCAAATCCGCCGCCCGAGACCTGATGCGCGCCGCCGGGGTCCCCGTGACCCCCGGTTCCGACGGGCCGGTATCCTCCGTGGAGGACGCTCTGGCCGTGGCGGAGACGGTGGGCTATCCTGTTTTGCTGAAGGCCAGCGCCGGTGGCGGCGGCCGGGGCATCCGCCGCTGCGACAGTTCTAAAGACCTGCCCGACGCTTACGCCGCCGCCAAAGCGGAGGCCAACGCCTGCTTCGGAAACGACGAGATGTATCTGGAAAAGCTGGTGCTGGAGCCCCGGCACATCGAGTTTCAGATCTTAGCAGACCGGCAGGGCCACGTCATCCATCTGGGAGACCGGGACTGCTCCATCCAGCGCCGGAACCAGAAGCTCATCGAGGAAGCCCCCGCCCGGTGTCTGACACCGGAACTGCGGGAGGAGATGGGCCGGGCCGCCGTGAAAGCGGCGCAGGCCGTCCGCTATGAGGGCGCGGGCACTGTGGAATTTCTGCTGGACAGCGACGGGCAACATTTCTACTTTATGGAGATGAACACCCGGATCCAGGTGGAGCACGGCATCACAGAGATGATCACCGGCGTGGATCTGGTGCGTCAGCAGCTGCGCATCGCCTCCGGTCTGCCCCTTGACCTGACTCAAGAGGACGTGACCCTCACCGGCCACGCCATCGAGTGCCGCATCAACGCCGAGGACCCCACGGCCAATTTCCGGCCCTGCCCCGGCAAGGTGGAATTTCTCCACTTCCCCGGCGGCCCCGGCGTCCGGGTGGACTCCGCCCTCTATAACGGCTGCACCCTCTCCCCCTATTACGATTCTCTGGCCGCCAAGGTGATGGTCCACGCCCCCACCCGGCTGGAGGCCATTCGAAAAATGCGGCGCTGTCTGGAGGAATTTACCTTAGAGGGCTTCCCCACCAATGCGGAGCTGTCCTATGAGCTGCTGTTCCACCCCACCTTTGTCCGGGGCGGCTGCACCACCGCCTTTCTGGACCGAAGCCTGCCGGAGCTGCTGGAATTCAGCCGCCGGGTAGACGATCACAAAGGATAATACATGGAAAACATTTTTGCGAAACGCCGGGCGCGGCTGCTGGCCATGAAAGCCATGCGGGAGAATTACGTCCCCGGTGAAAAGTTAGTCACCTGCCCCCATTGCGGCGGGGAGAGCCAGCGCAAGGACGTGGCGGCGGCGCTGTCCGTCTGCCCCCTGTGCGGCTGCCACTTCTCCATGGGGGCCTATTACCGGCTCAGCAGCGTGCTGGACCCGGGCTCCTTCCGGGAGCTGCATGAAAAGCTGACGGCCAGCGACCCCCTCCGCTTCCCCGGCTACGGGGCCAAGCTGGACGGCGCCCGCCGCAAGACCGGCATGAACGAGGCCGTGGTCACCGCCACCGGCACCATCGGCGGCGTCCGCTGTGTCGCGGGCGTGCTGGACAGCCGCTTTCTCATGGGCAGCATGAGCGCCGCCGTAGGGGAAAAGCTGACGCTGGCCATCGAGTACGCCGGGAAAAACAAGCTGCCCCTGATCCTTTTTGCCGCCAGCGGCGGCGCGCGGATGCAGGAGGGCATTTTGTCTCTCATGCAGATGGCGAAAACCAGCGCGGCTCTGGCCCGGTTTTCGGAAAAGGGACTGCTGTACATCTCCGTTCTCACGGACCCCACCACTGGCGGCGTCACCGCCAGCTTTGCCTCGTTAGGGGACATTATTCTGGCCGAACCCGGCGCACTCATCGGCTTCGCCGGGCCTCGTGTCATTCAGCAGACCATCGGTGAGACCCTGCCGGAGGGCTTTCAGCGGGCGGAGTTTCAGATGGAGCACGGCTTTGTGGACGCGGTGGTCCCCCGGAAGGACCTGCGGGACACCCTCATCCGTCTGCTGAAGCTCCACGGGAAAGGAGAACGCCATGGCTGAGAAAACCGCCGCGGAGCGGGTGGCGCTGGCCCGCCATCCCCAGCGGCCCAATATCACGGACTATATCGACGGACTGTTCACCGATTTCTTTGAGCAGCGGGGAGACCGGGCCTGCCGGGAGGACCCCGCCATTTTAGGCGGCATCGCCCTGTTCCACGGGCGGCCCGTCACCGTTATCGGCACCCGGAAAGGCAAAACGCTGGAGGAAAACCTCCGGTGCAACTTCGGGATGCCGGGGCCGGAGGGCTACCGCAAGGCGCTGCGGCTCATGAAGCAGGCGGAGAAGTTCCGCCGCCCTATTTTTACCTTCATCGACACCGCCGGTGCCTATCCCGGTCTGGAGGCCGAGGAGCACGGTCAGGGCGAGGCCATCGCCCGGAATCTCTTTGAGATGAGCCGTCTGACGGTGCCGGTCATCGCCGTCGTCACCGGAGAGGGCAACAGCGGCGGCGCTCTGGCCCTGGCTGTGGCCGACCGGGTGCTGATGCTGGAAAACGCCGTGTACGCCATTTTGTCCCCGGAGGGCTTCGCCTCTATTTTGTGGAAGGACGCCCAGCGCTCCGGCGAGGCGGCGGAGCTGATGAAGCTCACCGCCCCGGAGCTGAAAAAGCTGGGGGTCATCGACGGCATCGTCCGGGAGCCGGAGGGCGGCGCGCAGACCGACCCCAGCCGGACGCTGTGGAATCTGGACCGGGCGCTGACCGCCTGTCTGGAACCCCTGCTGAAGGAAAGCGCCGTCAGCCTGACGGAACGGCGCTATCAGAAATTCCGCGCCCTTGGCCGCGGGAAGGAGGACGCATGAACGGGATCAAGCTCCGGGGCACAGGCCGCTGTGTCCCTGCCAATACCGTCACCAATGACGATCTTTCCCGGCTGGTGGATACCAATGACGAGTGGATCACCGCCCGCACCGGCATCCGCAGCCGCTACCGCTGTGAAAAAGAGACTCTCACGGAGCTGTGCGTCAGCGCCGCGCGGGACGCGTTGAACATGGCCGGGATCACCCCGGCGGACATCGGCGTGTGCATCGTGGCCACCGTCTCGGCGGACACCGTAGTGCCCTCTGCCGCCTGTCTGCTGCAGCGGGCGCTGGGTCTGCCGGAAGATACCCCCTGTTTCGATCTGAACGCCGCCTGCACCGGCTTTGTCTACGCCCTGCACACTATGGAGTGCCTGCTGAACGCCTCCCCCCGGAAATTCGGTCTGGTGGTGGGGGCGGAAGCCCTCAGTAAAGTGGTGGACTGGACGGACCGGGGCACCTGCATCCTCTTTGGGGACGGCGCGGCCGCCGCCGTGGTGGAGTGCCGGGAGGGCTGGCCCTCCATCGGTGCCGTTCTGGGCAGCCGGGGGGACGACGTTCTCCTGCGTCTGCCGGGCCTTGGCCGGGGAGAGCCCAACGTCCTCTCCATGGAGGGGACGCAGGTGTTCAAATTCGCCGTGGAGACCGTTCCCGCCTGCATGGACGCCACGCTGAAAAAGGCTGAACTGACCCCGGCGGACATCGACTTCTTCGTGTTCCATCAGGCCAACGCCCGCATCATTGACCTGGCGGTGCGGAAATACCGCATCCCGCCGGAAAAATACTACAAAAACATCGACCGTTACGGCAACACCGCCGCTGCCAGCATCCCGCTGGTCCTCAGCGAGCTGGTGGAGCAGGGCCGCGTGGGTCCCGGCAGCCGCCTGCTGCTGACCGCCTTCGGCGGCGGCCTGACCTGGGGCGGCGCGGTGTTGGAAATGGCCTGAGCCTCTTTTCTGAAAAGGAGCAATACTATGAAAAAACTCAACGAGCTGCTGGGGACGGAGTTCCCCATTATTCAGGGCGGCATGGCCAACATCGCCACAGGCGAATTTGCAGCCGCCTGCTCTAACGCGGGGGCGCTGGGCGTCATCGCCACCGGCGGGATGCTGGAGGCGGACCTGCTGCGCAAGCAGATCCGCATCTGCAAGAGCCTGACGGACAAGCCCTTCGGCGTGAACCTGATGCTGATGAACCCCTGCGCCGACGAAATGGCCCAGATCATCATGGAAGAGGGCGTCCGGGTGGTGACCACCGGCGCAGGCAGCCCCGGCAAGTACATCCCCGCCTGGAAGGATGCCGGGATCAAGGTACTGCCCGTGGTGGCGGCCTCCATCCTGGCCAAACGCCTGGTCCAGCAGGGAGCCGACGCCATCATCGCCGAGGGCATGGAGTCCGGCGGCCATGTAGGTGAGATGACCACCATGGCGCTGGTGCCGCAGGTCATTGACACGGTGGACGTCCCCGTCATCGCCGCCGGCGGCATTGCCGACGGACGGCAGGCAGCAGCGGCCTTCGCTCTGGGGGCCTGTGGCATTCAGGTGGGCACCTGCCTGCTGACAAGCCGGGAGTGCCCCATCCACGAAAACTACAAGCTGGCCCTTCTGAAGGCCAAGGACAGCGACACCACCGTGACGGGCCGCTCCATCGGCGGACCGGTGCGGGTGCTGAAAAACAAAATGGCACGGGAATACCTCGCCCTGGAAAAGCGTGGAGCCACGCTGGAGGAGCTGGAACACGTCACCCTCGGCGGTCTCCGCCGCGCGGTGTTCGAGGGAGACATGGAGCGGGGCAGCGTCATGGCCGGTCAGGTGGCCGGTATGCTCCACGAGATCAAGCCCCTGCGGCAAATTTTCGAGGAACTGTACAACAGCAGCCGGGCCGTTTTGAAGGCCACGGAGGCAGCATGGCAGTAACGATCCGGGGAAAGACCCTCCCCCTCCCGATCTTGCAGGGGGGCATGGGCGTTGGCATCAGTCTGGACGGCCTTGCCGGAGCGGTAGCCGCCTGCGGCGGCATGGGGACCCTCTCCACCGCCGTCTGCGGCTTTCAGGAGCCGGATTTCGCCAAACGTCCCTTTGAGGCCAACCTCCGGGCGCTGGACCGGCAGGTCCGCCATGCCAAGGAACTGGCCCACGGCGCGGGGCTGATCGCCGTCAACGCCATGGTTGCCACCACCCAGTATGCTGACAGCGTCCGCACCGCTCTCCGGGCGGGGGCTGACGCCATCGTCTGCGGTGCGGGACTGCCCAAGGATCTCCCCGCGCTGGCCTCCGAAGTCTCCGACAGTGACGCCGCCATTGCCCCCATCGTCAGCAGCGGCCGGGCGGCGGGGCTGCTGTGCAAGCTGTGGGACCGGCACTATGGCCGCATCCCCGACTTTTTGATCTTGGAGGGACCGGAGGCCGGGGGGCATCTGGGCTTCTCCCGGCAGGATCTGGACGCGCCCCCCTCCCTTTCCGACCTTTTGCGGGAGGTCCTGACCGCCATCGCCCCCTTCCGGGACAAGGCAGGCCGGGACATTCCGGTTTTCGTGGCCGGCGGCGTGAAAAACGGGGCCGACATGGCCCGCTACATGAAACTGGGGGCCGCCGGGGCCCAGTTCGCCACCCGGTTCATCGCCACGGCGGAGTGCGACGCCTCCGAGGGCTACAAGCAGCGGCTCTTAGCGGCAAAGGCTGACGACATCACCCTGGTGAAAAGCCCCGTGGGGATGCCGGGACGGGCGCTGCGCAGTCCCCTGATCCAGCGGGTGGAGGCCGGCACCCAGCCGCCTCCGGAGCGGTGCGTGAAGTGCATCACCACCTGCGATGGCAAAAACGCCCCCTACTGTATCTCCCGGGCTCTCATCGCCGCCCGGAACGGAGACTGGGAAAACGGCCTGTTTTTCTGCGGGGCCAACGCCGGGAAGATCAACACCCTCTCCACCGTGCAGCAGCAGATGGCCCAGATCATGGACGAATGGAGAAACGCGCAATGAAGCTAGGATTTTTATACGCCGGACAGGGCAGCCAGCACCCCGGCATGGGCGCTGACCTGTATAAGCGCTTCCCCACCTTCCGCGCCGTGCTGGACAGCGCCGCGGAGCAGGTGGATTTCGACTTGAAGGAGGTCTCCTTCACCGACGCAAACGGCGTTCTGAATCAGACCCGGTACACCCAGCCCTGCATGGTGGCCTTTGCCGCCGGAATGACGGCCCTGCTGGTGGAGCGGGGCATCGTCCCCTCTGCCGCCGCCGGACTTTCCCTGGGCGAGTACTCCGCCCTCCACGCCGCCGGAGTCTTTGACGCCGACACCACCGTGGAGCTGGCGGCCTTCCGTGGCAAAGCCATGGAGGATGCCGCAGCCGGACGGCCCTCAGCCATGGTAGCGGTGCTGGGGCTGGACCGGGCGGCCTTGCAGGAGGCCTGCGACGAGGCCTCCGCCCACGGCTGCGTGGTCATCGCCAACTACAACTGCCCCGGCCAGCTGGTCCTCGGCGGCGAGAAGGCCGCCGTGGAGGCCGCGGCGGCTCTGGCAAAGGAAAAAGGCGCCCGCCGCTGCCTGCCGCTGAAGGTCAGCGGCCCCTTCCACACCCCCCTCATGGCCCCCGCCGGAGACGCGCTGGCGGAGCGGTTCCGCACCGTGGAGTTCCGGGAGCCGCAGATCCCTGTGATCTTCAACTGTCTGGGCGCAGAGCGTCCCGATGACGCTGCCATCCCGGAGCTGCTGGTGCGGCAGGTGCAGAGCAGCGTCTACATGGAGGATTCCCTCCGCCGCATGGCCGCCATGGGGCTGGACGCGCTGGTGGAGATCGGCCCGGGCAAGGCCCTCAGCGGCTTTGTGAAGAAAACCGTCCCGGAGCTGCCGGTGTACGCCGTGGAGACCGCGGCGGAGCTGGAACAGCTGACGGAGACCCTCAAAGGAGCATCGCTATGAATTTTTCTGAGAAAACAGCCGTCGTCACCGGCGGCAGCCGGGGGCTGGGCCGAGCCATCTGTCTGGAACTGGCCCGGTGCGGAGCCAACGTGGTGCTCTGCTACGCAGGCAACGAAGCGGCGGCCAATGAGACCGTTGCCGCCTGCGAGGCCCTTGGGGCCAAGGCCGCGGCCATCCGGTGCGACGTGTCGAAAGAGGACGAGGTGAAGGCCCTGATGGACGCCGCCCTCAAAACCTTCGGCCGCATCGACATTCTGGTGAACAACGCGGGCATCACAAGAGACGGCCTGCTCATGATGATGAAGCCGGAGGACTTTGACGCCGTCATCGCCGCCAACCTTCGGGGTGCCTTCCTCTGCATGAAGGCCGTGGCCCGGCAGATGGTGAAGCAGCGGTACGGCCGCATCGTGAACCTCTCCAGCGTGGTGGGTCTCCGGGGCAACGCCGGACAGGTGAACTACGCCGCCAGCAAGGCCGGAGTCATCGGCATGACCAAATCCCTGGCCAAGGAGCTGGCGGGACGGAACATCACCGTCAACGCCGTGGCCCCCGGCTTTATCGACACGGATATGACCGCCGCGCTGACGGAGACCGCGAAAAACGCCGCCCTCGGCTCCATTCCCATGGGCCGCATGGGGGCGCCGGAGGACGTGGCCCGGGCCGTGGCCTTTCTGGCCGGCGACGGCGCCGCCTACATCACCGGACAGGTGCTGGCCGTTGACGGCGGCATGAGTATGTAAGGAGGAACGCGACATGGAACGACGCAGAGTTGTCATCACCGGCCTGGGGGCCGTGACCCCCATCGGCCTGACGGCGGGCGAAAGCTGGACCGCCGCGAAAAGTGGCGTGTGCGGCATCGGCCCCATCACCCATTACGACCCCGCTGCCCAGAAGGTAAAGCTGGCGGCAGAGGTGAAGGGCTTTGACCCGGAGGCCCTGCTGGGCCGCCAGGAGGCCAAGCGCATGGGCCGGTTCACCCAGTTCGCCGTGGCGGCGGCACGGGAAGCCCTGGCGGACGCCGGTCTTTCCGCCGCACAGGTAGACCCGGACCGCTGGGGCGTCATCATTTCCAGCGGCATCGGCGGTCAGGCCATCACGGAAGCGGAGCACAGCCGGGGCCTGGAAAAGGGCTTTGACCGTGTGTCCCCCTTCTATGTCCCCACCGCCATCTGCAACATGGCGGCGGGCCAGGTGGCTATTGACGCCGGGTTCCGGGGCATGTGCTCCTGCCCCGTCACCGCCTGCGCCGGGGGCACCAACGCCGTGGGCGACGCCTTCCACTACATCCGGGACGGCTATGCTGACGGCATGCTCTGCGGCGGCACGGAGGCCGCCATCACCCCCCTGGCCATGGGCGGCTTCACCTCCATGAAGGCCCTGACCCAGACGGAGGACCCCAACCGGGCCTCCATCCCCTTTGATGCGGAGCGCAGCGGCTTCGTCATGGGCGAGGGGGCAGGCGTTCTCCTGCTGGAAGAACTGTCCCATGCCCAGGCCCGGGGCGCGAAGATCTACGCGGAGATCATTGGCTACGGTGCCACCTGTGACGCCCACCACATCACCGCCCCCCTGCCGGACGGCAGCGGCGGCGCCAAGGCCATGGCCCTGGCTCTGGCAGACGGCAGTGCCGCCCCGGAGCAGGTGGACTACATCAACGCCCACGGCACTTCCACCCACCTCAACGACGCCGGGGAGACTGCCGCCGTGAAAACGGTGTTCGGTGCCCACGCCTATCAGCTGGCTATGAGCTCCACCAAGTCCATGACCGGACATATGCTGGGAGCCGCCGGCGCCGTGGAGGCCATCTTCACCGCCCTGGCACTGCGGGACGGCTTCCTCCCCGCCACCATCCACTATCAGACCCCGGACCCGGCGTGCGATCTGGACGTGGTGCCCAACGAGGGCCGTCCGGCGGACATCCGCTATGCCCTGAGCAACTCTCTGGGCTTCGGCGGACACAACGGCAGCCTGCTGCTGAAGAAATGGGAGGACTGACATGGGCTTGCAGTTAAATTCCAATGAGATCGCGGACATCCTCCCCCACCGTTACCCCTTCGCCCTGGTGGACCGCATCACCGACGGGGAATCGGGGGCCTGGGCCAAGGGCATCAAGTGCGTCAGCGTGGGCGAGCCGTTTTTCTGCGGCCACTTCCCTCAAAAGCACGTCATGCCCGGCGTGCTGATTTTAGAGGCGCTGGCCCAGGTGGGAGCCGTAGCCATTTTGTCCCTGCCGGAAAATAAGGGGAAAATTGCCCTCTTCGGCGGGGTGAAAAACGCCCGCTTCAAGCGGCAGGTCATCCCCGGCGACGTGCTGGAGCTGGAATGCGTCCTCACCAAGCGCCGGGGTCCGGTGGGCATCGGCGTCTGCACCGCCACGGTGAACGGCGAGACCGCCTGCACGGCGGAGCTAATCTTCGCCATTCAGTGACGGCCTCTCCCCTTTCGGACGCACAACGGGGAGAAAAGACTTTTTCGACACGTAGAACAGCAGCGGCAAATTGCCGCTGCTGTTCATTTGCGGATATATGTCCGCCATATTCCGTCCAATGATCCTACAAAGTGCCTGCTTTCTTCACCAAAATGCACAAAATTTGAAAATTTTGCCCCAAAGAATTGACAGCGGCAGGTGCTATCCATATAATAAAAGCTCAGACTCGGCTCACACTTGAATCGAAAGCCGGGCAAAACAGAGCATATGCGGCAGGCCCCCTGTTCCCTATGGGCGGCCCG
>ERZ1673701.2166-NODE-2166-length-15738-cov-20.554550_pt1 | contig 15738 bp, 30 predicted proteins | sample MGYA00580231_ERZ1673701 | MGnify/ENA primary metagenome ERZ1673701 (study PRJEB41218, sample SAMN15661798) | gut metagenome | host: Homo sapiens | place: Canada: London | collected 2015-08-20/2019-03-30 | study: EMG produced TPA metagenomics assembly of...
AAACGACAGATTCACCCGCACAAACGACAGATTCACCCGCACAAACGACAGATTCACCCGCACAAACGACAAAAATCCGGACACCCATCGGGGTATCCGGATTTTCCGATCGTTTTCCGATTAAACGGAAAACTACATTTTCTTGCCCACGTTGGTCTTCTTGGCAACCTTCGGAGCGGCAACCTTGGCCGCTTTGGGAGCGGCCGGTTTCGCAGCCTTCGGAGCAGCGGCCTTCTTGGGTGCGGCTTTCTTGGCTTCGCCCTCGACAACGGTAGCCTCCTCGACAGCGTCGGTCTTCTTCGCTGCGGGTTTGCGCGAACGGCGCGTCTTGGGTTTAGCCTCGGCAGCGGCTGCGGGAGCGATGCCCAGCGTGTAAGCGTCGTTGAAATCGACGAACTCGATGATGCACATGTCGGCAGCGTCGCCCAGACGGAAACCGGTCTTCAGGATGCGGGTGTAACCGCCCGGACGATCGGCGATCTTCGGCGCGATGGTGCGGAACAACTCGGTTACGGCCTCTTTCTGCTTGAGGTACGAGAAAACGATACGGCGCGAGTGCGTCGTGTCGTCCTTCGACTTGGTCACCAGCGGTTCGATGAACTGGCGAACGGCCTTGGCTTTGGCAACGGTGGTCTCGATACGCTTGTGCAGGATGAGCGACGAAGCCATATTCGACATCAACGCTTTACGGTGTCCCGCCTGACGGCCAAGGTGGTTAAAATTCTTATTGTGTCTCATAATTAATCTTTGTCAAGTTTGTAGATTGATACGTCCATACCGAACTTCAGGTTGAGCGAGGTCAGCAACTCGTCCAGCTCCGTCAGCGACTTCTTGCCGAAGTTGCGGAACTTCAGCAGGTCGTTGCGGTTCAGCTTCACGAGATCCCCCACCGTATCGACATCGGCGGCCTTCAGGCAGTTCAGGGCGCGGACCGAAAGGTCCTGATCCGAGAGCTTCGTCTTCAGCAGCTGACGCATGTGGAGTACATCCTCATCGAACTCCTCGGCACCGTTCGTGTCTTCCATGTTGACGGTGATCTTCTCGTCGGAGAAGAGCATGAAGTGCTGGATGAGAATTTTTGCGGCCTCTTTCAGAGCCTCTTTGGGGTGAATCGACCCGTCGGTGGTAATTTCCAAATTCAGCTTCTCGTAGTCGGTCTTCTGCTCGACGCGGTAGTTTTCGATCGAGTACTTCACGTTCTTGATGGGCGTGAAGATCGAGTCGATCGGAAGCGTTCCGAACTCGCTTTCAGCGGGAGCGTTCTCCTCGGCAGGCACGTAGCCGCGGCCTTTGCCGATCGTGAGCGTCATCTGCATCTTCGTTCCCGGGGCCAGGTGACAGATCACCAGGTCGGGATTGAGGACCTTGAAGAACGACAGGTAATTCGAGATATATCCGGCAGTCAGCTCCGTAACACCCGCAACGTTAATGGATACTTTTTCGGCATCCTGATTATCGACTGTGCGGATAAAACGAACCTGCTTCAGATTGAGGATGATGTTCAACATATCCTCCATCACACCGGGGATAGCGGCAAACTCGTGATCGACACCGGCTACCTTGACAGTCGTGATTGCGTAACCCTCCAGCGAAGAGAGCAGAATACGACGCAAAGCGTTACCGACAGTCATACCGAATCCGGGCTCCAGCGGTCGGAATTCGAACTTCCCGAACGACGAAGTGGATTCAAGCATAATAACCTTCTCAGGTTTCTGGAATGCTAATATTGCCATAATAGGTGAATTTGTTTTGATTACTACTTCGAGTACAACTCGACGATGAGCTGCTCCTTGATGTTCTCGGGGATCTCCTCACGCTCGGGTTTCTGCAGGAAACGGCCGCTCATCGAGGCGTTGTCCCACTCCAACCAGGCGTAGCGGCTCTTCGACGAGCCGGCCAGGGATGCCGAGATCACTTCCAGACTCTTCGACTTCTCGCGAACCGACACCACGTCACCCGCGCGCAGCGAGTACGAGGGGATGTTCACGACGCTGCCGTTCACGCAGATGTGGCAGTGCGAAACGAGCTGGCGGGCAGCCGCACGCGTCGGGGCGATACCCAAGCGGTAAACGACGTTGTCCAGGCGGCACTCCAGCAGCTTCAGCAGGTTCTCACCCGTGATACCGCCCATGCGGGCAGCCTGCTCGTAGGTGCGCGAGAACTGCTTCTCCAGCAGGCCGTACGTGTACTTCGCCTTCTGCTTCTCGCTCAACTGCGTGCCGTACTCCGACACTTTCTTGCGCTTGCGCGCCAGACCATGCTGTCCGGGAGGATAGTTGCGCTTTTCGAGCACCTTATCCGCACCATAGATAGCTTCGCCGAATTTACGGGCGATTTTCGATTTAGGTCCTATATATTTTCCCATTGTTCTGTCTTTTTTTAAAACCTTGAAATTATCCTTAACCTGTGCCTGAATTATACGCGGCGGCGGTTAGGAGCACGGCAGCCGTTGTGCGGCAGCGGCGTAACGTCGATGATCTCCATCACCTCGATACCGGCGCCGTGGATCGTGCGCACGGCCGACTCGCGACCTGCACCCGGACCCTTCACATAAACCTTCACCTTGCGCAGGCCCATGTCGTAAGCGACCTTGGCGCAATCCGCCGAAGCGGTCTGTGCTGCATACGGAGTATTCTTCTTCGAACCACGGAAGCCCATCTTGCCGGCCGACGACCAGCTGATGACATCGCCCACCTCGTTGGTGATGGTGATGATTACGTTGTTGAAAGTGGAGTGTACATAGACATTGCCCAGCGCACCGACCTTAACAACCTTTTTCTTAACTGTTCCAGTTTTCTTTGCCATAATTCTCTAAAGATTACTTTGTTGCCTTTTTCTTGTTTGCGACAGTCTTCTTGCGTCCCTTGCGGGTGCGGGCGTTGTTCTTGGTCGACTGACCGCGAACGGGAAGACCCAGACGGTGACGGATGCCGCGGTAGCAGCCGATATCCATCAGACGCTTGATGTTGAGCTGGACGGCCGAGCGGCATTCGCCTTCGACTTTGATGCCCATGTCGGCAATCGTCGAACGGATTGCGCCGATCTGGTCGTCCGACCAGTCCTGTACTTTGAGGTCGTAGCTGATGCCAGCGACTTCGAGAATCTTGCGAGCCGTCGAACGACCGATACCGTAGATATAGGTCAAGCCGATCTCGCCTCTCTTATTTTTTGGTAAATCTACACCGACTATACGTGCCATATAAATTCTTTTTCTTCTTTAATAAACCGTTTAAACATTACCCTTGGCGCATTTTAAACTTAGGATTCTTCTTGCAAATGACGTAGAGTTTCCCCTTACGCTTCACAATCTTGCAATCCTCGCTTCTCTTCTTGATGGATGCTTTTACTTTCATGATTTTCAAGCAATCTAATGTTATTTGTACCGGAAAGATATACGTCCCTTCGTCAAATCGTAGGGCGTCATCTCCACTTTAACTTTATCTCCGGGAAGGATTTTGATGTAGTGCATACGCATCTTCCCTGAGATATGGGCGGTGAGCACGTGTCCGTTGTCCAGCTCGACGCGGAACATCGCGTTGGACAGGGCCTCGATGATCGTGCCGTCCCTTTCAATAGCAGCCTGTTTAGCCATAGAGTCTTACTTGTTAATTGCCTGTTCGATGATACTAAAGTCCGTCAGCACGTCGGGACCGTCTTTACGGACCGCGACGGCGAACTCGTAGTGCGCCGCGGGTTTGTGGTCGCGCGTGCGGACTGTCCAGCCATCCCTTTCGAAAACCACCGCTTTGGTCCCCATGTTTATCATGGGTTCGATACAGATGACCATTCCCTCCTTGAGGAGCGGTCCTCTGCCGCGGGCGCCGTAGTTCGGAACACCGGGGTCTTCGTGCATCTTGCGACCCAAACCGTGTCCCTCCAACTCCCGCACCACGCCGTAACCGAAGCTTTCGGCATACTCCTGCACGGCTGCCGACACGTCGCCTACGCGGTTGCCGGCTTTAGCCTGCGCCGTACCTTTATAAAGAGCCTCTTTGGTGACCTCCATAAGCTGCCGTACTTCCTCGGCAACCTCTCCGACGGCGAACGTATACGCCGAATCACCAACAAACCCCTTCATAAACGTACCGCAATCGACCGAAACGATGTCGCCCTCTTTGAGAACGCATTTCGAGGATGGGATACCGTGAACCACCTGTTCGTTTACCGATATACACAACGAAGCGGGAAATCCCTGATACCCGAGGAAGGCGGGAACTGCTCCGTGCGCGCGGATGAAATCCTCGGCAATCGAATCCAACTCCTTGGTGGTGACGCCCGGACGGATGTGGCGACCCACTTCCGCCAGCGTCTCCGACACCAGGATGTTGTTCTCCCGGAGCAGCTCTATCTCCTCGTCTGTCTTTAAATAGATCATTTCTTCGCTTAAGAACTCTTCGGAAAAACTCCTAATGACGACCCTGAATACGTCCGGTCTTCATCAGACCATCGTAATGGCGCATCAGCAGGTAGCTCTCGATCTGCTTCAGAGTGTCGAGTACCACACCGACCATGATCAGCAGCGACGTACCTCCGTAGAAGTAGGCGAACGACTGCTGAATGCCCAGGAACTTCATCGCCAGCGCGGGCAGGATCGCCACGATCGCCAGGAAGAACGAACCCGGAAGGGTGATACGCGTCATGATGGTGTCGATGTAGTTCACGGTCTGCTTACCCGGTTTCACTCCCGGGATAAAGCCGCCGTTTCGCTTCATGTCATCGGCCATCATTTGAGGGTTGATGATAATCGCCGTGTAGAAGTAGGTGAAGGCGATTACCAGCACTGCAAGCGTGAAGTTGTACCAGAAACCGGTCATCGAGCTGAAAGCAGCCGCGAAGGCCGTACCGGAGAACAGCGCCGGAATAAACATCAGAGCCTGCGCGAAGATGATAGGCATCACATTCGCGGCATTCATCTTCAGCGGGATGTACTGACGTACGCCGCCGTACTGTTTGTTACCGACGATACGCTTTGCATACTGTACAGGGACCTTGCGGACAGCCTGCACGAGGGCGATCGTCGCCATGAAGACGAGGAACAGGAGCACCAGTTCGAGGATAAGCATGATGGCGCTGCCGCTGGCGGTCTGGAAGCGCGCATTGACCTCGGCCAACAGCGCATGGGGCAGACGTGCCACGATGCCGATCATGATTATCAGCGAGATACCGTTACCGATACCCTTGTCCGTGATCTTCTCGCCGAGCCACATGATGAACATGGTACCCGCGATCAGGATCGTCGTCGCATAGGCAACGAAGCCGAACGAGTTGCCGTAAACGAATGCAGTGGGGACCTGATGATACAGGTTGGCGATATACGCCGGACCCTGCAGGATCAGCACGCCGATCGTCAGAAAGCGCGTCCACTGGTTCATCTTGCGGCGGCCGCTCTCACCTTCCTTCTGCATTTTCTGGAAATACGGGATCATCATACCCATGAGCTGGATGATGATGGAGGCGGTGATGTACGGCATGACTCCGAGCGCAAGAATCGCGGCGTTGCCGAATGCGCCGCCGGAGAATACGTTCAACAGACCCAGCAGTCCGTTGCCCTCCAGCTGGCTGGCGTAAGCCGACCCCTCGCCCAAGGCGTTGGGGTTGATGCCCGGAATCACTACGAAACTACCCAAGCGGTAGACCAGCAGCAGCCCGATCGTGTAGATCACACGTTTGCGCAGCTCCTCGATCTTGTAGATATTCTTGAGCGTTTCAACCAATTTCTTGTTGGTCGCCAAAAGAGCGATTACCACTAAAAAGACGACGCCAACAACGAGATACTGATTCATAATTTTCGGTTTCTAAGGGTTCCTAGAGTTTTTCGACGCTGCCGCCCGCGGCCGTGATGGCCGCTTCGGCGCTCTTCGAGAATGCGTGAGCCTTTACGCTCAGCGCCTTGGTAACAGCGCCGTTACCGAGGATCTTCACCTTGTCCTTCGACGAGATGAAACCTGCGGCGATAAGCGTGTCTACCGTGATCTCGGCGAGCGACTTCTTGGCGGCCAGCTCCTCGATGGTCGAGAGGTTGATCGCCTTGAATTCAACGCGCTTCAGGTTGGTGAAACCGAACTTGGGGAGACGACGCTGGAGCGGCATCTGACCGCCTTCGAAGCCCAGCTTACGCGAGTAACCCGAACGCGACTGCGCACCCTTGTGACCACGCGTGGCCGTGCCACCGTGACCCGAACCGGCACCGCGACCGATACGTTTGTCGTGGTGCGTTGAACCCTTTGCAGGTTTGAGATTATTGAGTTCCATCGTAAAATTACTTCTTAGCTGTTAAACTTATTCTGCTGCTGCCTCCGTAGCCTCGGCTTTCTTAGCCTTGGGCGCTGCAGCCTTCTTGACGGCTACCTCTTCCACTTTGACGAGGTGCTTCACACGCTCGATCATGCCTTTGATGATCGCCGAGTCGTCGTGCTCGACGCTCGCGTTGATCCTCTTCAGTCCCAGCGCGTCGAGGTTTTTGCACTGACGCTCGGTTGCGCCGATGCGGCTTTTGACTTGGGTGATTTTCAATCTTGCCATTTGTCTCTACGAAATTAACCGTTAAACACCTTGTCCATCGAGATACCGCGCAGGCGGGCGATGCTGTGCGCATCGCGCAGCTCGCAGAGAGCGCCGATGGTAGCCTTCACCAAGTTGTGGGGGTTCGACGAACCTTTGCTCTTGGCGAGCACGTTCTTCACGCCCACCGACTCCAGCACGGCACGCATGGCGCCGCCGGCGATGATACCCGTACCGGGAGCGGCCGGGCGGATCATGACGAGCGAACCGCCGAAACGGAGCTCCTGCTTGTGGGGAATCGTACCGTTGATAACGGGAATCTTCACAAGGTTCTTCTTTGCGTCCTCCACGCCTTTGGCGATGGCCGACTGAACCTCCGAAGCCTTGCCCAGACCGTAGCCTACGATGCCGTCCTCGTTACCGACGACGACAATGGCCGAGAAACTGAATGTACGACCTCCCTTGGTTACCTTGGTAACACGCTGAATGCTTACGAGTCTGTCCTTAAGCTCGAGATCGCTAGTGCGTACTTTCTTTATGTTGGTATTTGACATAATCGCTTAAAATTTAAGACCGCCTTCGCGTGCTGCTTCGGCCAGCTGTTTAACTCTTCCGTGATACAGGTAGCCGTTGCGGTCGAAGGCTACTTCGCTGATGCCTTTGGCAACGGCGCGCTCGGCGGCCAGCTTGCCTACCAGGGCGGCGACTTCGCACTTGTTCTTGCCGGCGGCTGCTTCCGCAACCTCCTTGTCCAGCGAGGAAGCCGTAGCCAGGGTAACACCTGCGAGGTCGTCGATAAACTGTACGTAGATCTGCTTGTTGCTACGATATACAGTCATGCGAGGCTGTGAAGGCGTTCCGCTCACGATCTTGCGGATACGCATCTTGATCCTCTCTCTTCTTTCTATCTTGTTCAATGACATAACTTCAGACTATTTACTATTTAGCACCTGCTGATTTACCGGCCTTGCGACGGATCTGCTCGCCGACGAACTTGATACCCTTGCCCTTGTACGGCTCCGGCTTGCGCAGCGAACGGATCTTGGCGGCGACTTGGCCGATGAGCTGCTTGTCCATGCTCTTCAGCGTTACGATCGGGTTGCCCTTCTTCTCCGTCACGGCGGTAGCGGTCACCTCCTTGGGAAGCATGAAATGCGTGTCGTGCGAGTAACCGAGACTCATTTCGAGGATCTGGCCCTTGACTTCGGCTTTGAAACCGACGCCCACGAGTTCCTGTTTGATTTCGTAGCCCTTCGATACGCCGACGACCATGTTGTTGATCAGCGCACGGTAGAGACCGTGCAGCGAACGGTGGCGGGGCTGGTTGGTAGGACGCGATACGAGCACAGCGGGAACTTCGTTTCCGGTGTGGATGTCCTTGTGCGTGCCGACCTCTACCTTGATGTCCGAGTCCACTTTCTGACTCAGCGTCCCGAGTGGCCCTTTCACGCTTACCACATTGTCGGCCGAAACCTCTACGGTAACGCCGGCGGGCAGGTTTACAGGTAATTTACCAATTCTTGACATTGTTGTTCTTGTTTAAAAATTTCCGTTAGTAGATGTAGCACAGCACCTCGCCGCCCACGTTTTCCTTACGGGCCTTGGCGTCGGTCATGATGCCTTTCGAAGTCGAGAGCACGGCGATGCCCAGACCGTTCAGCACGCGGGGCATGTCGGCCACCGACACATACTGGCGCAGACCCGGACGGCTCACGCGCTTGAGGTCCTTGATGGCGTTGCCCTTGGTGGCAGCGTCCCATTTAAGGGCGATTTTGATCGACGGATGACCTTTCTCGTCGGTGTCGAATTTGTAAGCGAGGATGTAGCCCTGCTCGTAAAGAATCTTAGTGATTTCCTGCTTAATTTTTGAGCCAGGAGCTTCAACCACCTTGTGGTTGGCTTTCACTGCGTTTCTAATTCTGGTCAGAAAGTCCGCAATAGGATCAGTCATAACGAATAGAAGTTAAAAATTAATGAATTAGTTAATTATTTGGTCCTCAGCGCCTTGAATCTTTCAACAGACTCGCCGCCGCTTCGGATGTTTTTCGTTTTGCGCCTCACGTTCAGCGCTTTTGCGCTCTCCGACAGGCCTTTCGGCATGGGGATAAAGCGCGCAAATATACATATTATTTCTCAAAAAACCAAGTTACGAGCCTATTTTCAGCGTTTTAAGTGCCGATGCCGGAATACGGACAATGTTAGCACTGAGGTGTTGCTAACATGACCCGTACAAAAATTCCCATCGACAACCGTCCGCCTTTCAGGAGAAGATTCCGTCCGACGACGCTGCGGCGGCTTTCCGCCCGCCCGTCACGCCACATCCGCGTCCACACGCGCCACCCCGTCATTCAACGGGTTACGCCGTGCCGTACGCATTTTGCGCGGTCTCTCTCCGGCCCCTCGGTCCGAGAAATTTGTAACCAAATGCCTAACCCCTCGATTTCCGCCCCGCCGCCGAGAAGTTACCGCTTGCGGCGGCACTTTCCTCGACATTGCGACGTAACTACTCGGATTCTGCACCCATATAAGCCCCGATCTCTGCGGTATCGGACTGCGGCACGCTTCATCGGCCTGCGCACAATCGCCGGGTTCACGCTCCGCATTCCGGGTTTCCCCCTCCTGCAAAGCCCCTCTCCGACGCCGGGCCGTCTCAGCGACAGCCGTCCGTCCACGGGCTTGCGCCCTCAAAATCCGGACTCGTATCCGGGATTTCTCCTTCAGATGAGCTTAACCGGCAAACCTTGTCCCTCCCTTCGGACGAACTTAGCCTACCTTAGAGCCTTCATAGCCCTACTCCCCTCCCCCTTCGGATTGCCTCCCGGCAGAAAATGAATTTTCGGATACCGGATATGATCCGGCATCCGAAAATATTACCAGCTTGCTTTCGTAACGCCGGGGATCAGACCCTTCGAAGCCATCTCGCGGAACTGGATACGGCTGATGCCGAACAGGCGGATATAGCCCTTGGGACGGCCCGTGATCTTGCAGCGGTTGTGCTGGCGGATCGGATTCGAGTTGCGGGGCAGCTTCGAAAGCGCAACCCAAGCCTCCTCGTGGTCGATCTCACCGCTCTTCAACTTGGCAGCAATCTCCTCGCGCTTGTGTGCATAGCGGTTTGCGAGTTTCACGCGTTTTACCTCGCGTGCCTTCATTGACTCTTTTGCCATAGCTTATTGATTCTTTTTAGCGTTTTTGAAAGGAAGGCCGAATTCGCGGAGCAGCGCGTAAGCCTCCTCGTCGGTCTTGGCCGTGGTAACGAACGTAATCTCCATACCGAAGATCTTGGTGATCTTGTCGATGTCGATCTCCGGGAAGATAATCTGCTCGGTGATGCCGAGGGTGTAGTTGCCCTGACCGTCGAACTTCTCGTTGATACCCTTGAAGTCGCGGATGCGAGGCAGAGCCACGGCGATCAGACGCTCCAAGAACTCGTACATCTTCGTATCGCGCAGCGTCACGCGCACGCCGATGGGCATGCCCTTACGCAGCTTGAAGTTGGAGATGTCCTTGCGCGAACGCGTCTGCACGGCTTTCTGGCCCGTGATCTGCGTCAGCTCGGCCTCGGCCACGTCGATAAGCTTCTTATCGGCTACAGCCTGTCCCATACCCTGATTGATAACGATCTTCGTGAGCTTCGGGCACTGCATGACGCTCGAATAACCGAACTCCTTCATAAGGGCGGGTTCGATCCGCTCCTTATATTGTGTCTTGAGTGTAGGTACGTATGCCATTATTTGATCTCCTCCCCTGACTTTTTAGCGTAACGGACTAATTTACCTTTTGCATTGAGCTTACGACCGACCTTCGTGGGTTTACCGCTCTTGGGGTCGAGCACCTGCAAGTTCGAGATGTGGATCGCCGCTTCTTTCTCGACGATGCCGCCTTGGGGATTCTGCGCGTTGGGTTTGGTAGCCTTCTTGCAGAGGTTCACGCCTTCGACGATGGCACGCTGCTTCGTAACCTCGACCTTCAGGACTTTGCCCTGCTGGCCTTTGTTGTCACCGGCAATGACTTGGACCATATCCCCTTTCTTAATATGTAATTTCACTGACATATCCGAAATTGTTTTTATGATTACAATACTTCGGGTGCGAGGGAGATAATCTTCATATACTGGTCGCGCAGCTCGCGAGCTACGGGGCCGAATATACGAGTACCGCGCATTTCACCCTGGTTGTTAAGCAGCACCACGGCGTTGTCGTCGAAACGAATGTACGAACCGTTGGCGCGTCTGATTTCCTTGGTCGTTCTTACGACAACCGCTTTCGACACGGCGCCCTTCTTGACGTCGCCCGAAGGAGTCGCGCTCTTGACAGCCACCACAATCTTATCACCGATAGATGCGTAGCGGCGCTTGGTGCCGCCGAGCACCCGGATGCAGAGGACTTCCTTCGCACCGCTGTTATCAGCTACTATGAGTCTACTTTCCTGCTGTACCATAATTACTTAGCTCTTTCAATGATTTGTACTAATCTCCAACGCTTCGTCTTGCTCAGCGGGCGGGTTTCCATGATGCGCACGGTATCGCCCTCCTTGCAGGTCTCGTCGAGGCTCTCAGCGACGAACTTCGTCGTCTTGTTGACGAACTTACCGTAAATGGGATGCTTCACTTTGCGTGCGACCGCAACCACAATGGTCTTTTCCATTTTGTTGCTGACAACCACCCCAATACGCTCTTTTCTAAGATTTCTTTCCATAGTTATTCCTTATTAGGCGTTCTTTTGACGCAGGATTGTCAGCATGCGAGCTATATCTCTGCGATTTTTCTTAATGATAGAAGGGTTCTCGACGGGAGACACCGCGTGCTGCACCTTCAGCTTCGCCAGCTGCGCCTTTTCGGTCTCGATGCGCTCCTGCAGGTCCTTGATCGAAATATCCTTGATTTCTGCACTTTTCATCTTGTCGTCTCGTTAGATTGTGGTTTCGACGTAGTCACGCCGTACGATAAACTTGGTGGTAATAGGCAGTTTCTGGGCACCCAGACGCAGGGCCTCCTGCGCGATTTCCAAGGGCACGCCTTCCGCCTCGAAGAGAATACGTCCGGGAGTAACGGGCGCCACGAATCCTTCGGGATTACCCTTACCCTTACCCATACGCACCTCGGCGGGTTTCTTCGTGATGGGTTTATCGGGGAAGATGCGGATCCAGAGCTGACCTTCACGCTTCATGTAACGGGTGATGGCCTGACGGGCCGCCTCTATCTGACGACCTGTGATCCAAGTCGATTCAAGTGCCTTGATTGCGAACGATCCGTATGCAAGTTGGTTACCTCTCTGAGCGATACCTTTCATACGACCCTTCTGCATTCTTCTAAATTTGGTCTTTTTCGGCTGTAACATTGTTGTTTTGCTTTAAAAAGGTCCGACTTACTTATTGTTGTTGTTGCGACGACGGTCACCACCGCGGTCGCCACGGTCGCCGCGTCCTCCGCGACGGTCTCCGCGGCCGCGACGGTCTCCGCGATCACCGCGCTCGCCACGGTCCCCCGAAGGAGCCTGCGCCGATGCGCCTGCAATCTCGAACAGGTCACGCTTGCCGTACACGATGCCTTGGCAGATCCAAACCTTCACACCCAGAATACCCACTTTCGTGAGCGCCTCGGTCAGGCAGAAATCCACGTCGGCACGGAACGTATGCAGCGGAATACGACCCTCCTTGATGGTTTCGCTGCGGGCCATCTCGGCGCCGCCTACACGGCCGGAAACCTGAATCTTGATACCCTCGGCGCCCATGCGCATGGTCGATGCCACGGCCGTCTTCACGGCGCGGCGGAACGATACGCGGCCCTCCAGCTGGCGGGCGATGTTCTGGCCGACGATGACAGCGTCCACCTCGGGGCGTTTCACCTCGAAGATGTTGATCTGGATCTCCTTGCCGGTGAGCTTCTTCAGCTCCTCCTTCAGCTTGTCGACCTCCTGGCCGCCCTTGCCGATGATGATGCCCGGACGGGCGGTCGAAATCGTAACCGTCACCAGTTTGAGCGTGCGCTCGATGATGATCTTCGAGATCGACGCCTTCGCCAGACGGACATTCAGATACTTGCGGATCTTGGCGTCCTCGACGAGTTTGTCGGAGAAATCCTTGCCTCCGAACCAGTTGGAATCCCAACCCCGGATGATACCAAGACGATTTGCTATCGGATTAACTTTCTGTCCCATCTGATTACTTGTTTTCTACGGTTACCATTTTGTCAACTACGATCGTTACGTGGTTCGAACGCTTGCGGATCCGGTGTGCGCGACCCTGGGGCGCAGCCTGAATACGCTTCAGCATGCGACCGCCGTCGACGAATACCTCTTTCACGCAGAGTTTCACATCCTCCAGACGCTCCGACTCGTTCTTGGCCTCCCAGTTGGCGATCGCCGACTTGAGGAGCTTCTCCATACGGATCGACGCCTCCTTCTTCGAGTAACGAAGGATGCCCAGAGCCTTGTTGATCTCCACGCCGCGGATGATGTCGGCCACCAGGCGCATCTTGCGGGGAGAGGTCGGGCAATCACGCATAATGGCGATAGCCTTCTGCTTCTTTTCAGCCTTTAACTGTGCGGCTTTATTTGCTTTTCTTGCACCCATTTTCTACCTATTTTTTCTTGTTACCTGCGTGACCGCGGAAGTTGCGGGTGGGAGCAAACTCGCCGAGTTTGTGTCCTACCATGTTCTCTGTTACATACACCGGAATGAATTTGTTTCCGTTGTGGACAGCTACCGTCTGACCTACGAAGTCAGGCGAGATCATACTTGCTCGCGACCATGTCTTGATTACCGACTTTTTATTTCCTTCCGCCTGGGCGACGATCTTCGCTTCGAGCTTGGGGTCGATAAACGGTCCTTTTTTTAATGAACGGCTCATTATGTACTCTTATTTAATTATTTTTTCTTCTTGGAAATAATAAACTTCGAGGTCGTCTTCTTCGGGTTACGAGTCTTATAACCCTTGGCAAGCAGACCCTTGCGCGAACGCGGGTGACCACCCGACGCACGGCCTTCGCCACCACCCATCGGGTGATCCACCGGGTTCATGACGACACCGCGGTTGCGCGGACGGCGGCCGAGCCAACGCTCGCGTCCTGCCTTGCCCGAGCTTTCGAGGCTGTGGTCGACGTTCGACACGACACCCACCGTAGCGCGGCAAGTTACGAGTACCATACGAGTCTCGCCCGAAGGCAGCTTGATGATGGCGAATTTGCCCTCACGAGCCAGCAGCTGGGCGTAAGAACCGGCGGAGCGAGCCATCGCGGCTCCCTGACCGGGGTAGAGTTCGATATTGTGGATGACCGTACCCAGCGGAATCTCGCTCAGGAAGAGCGTGTTTCCGACTTCGGGAGCGACGCCTGCGCCGCTTACCACGGTCTGACCCACTTGGAGTCCGTTCGGTGCGATGATGTAGCTCTTCTCACCGTCGGCATATACCAGAAGTGCAATACGTGCGGTACGATTGGGATCGTACTCGATAGTTTTTACAGTCGCAGCGATGCCGTCCTTGGTGCGTTTGAAGTCGATGTTACGATACATCTGCTTGTTACCGCCGCCGATATAGCGGACCGTCATCTTACCGGAATTGTTGCGTCCGCCCGAATTCTTCTGGGGGCTGAGCAACGATTTCTCAGGCTTATTCGTCGTGATTTCGTCGAACGTACCGATGATCTTATGTCTTGTACCCGGAGTAACGGGTTTGAATTTTTTTACTGCCATCTTCGTTAGATATTACTGTAAAAATCTATCTTATCTCCGTCCTTCAAGGTGACGATAGCCTTCTTGAAGTTGTTAGCGCGACCCTCCAGAAGCCCGGCTTTGGTAAAGCGGCTCTTGAGTTTGCCCATGTAGTTCACGGTGTTCACATTCGTCACGACGACGTTGTACATCTGCTCTACGGCATTGCGAATCTGCAGCTTGTTAGCCCTCACGTCAACGATAAAACCGTAGCGATTCAACTTTTCGCCCTGAATCGTCATTTTCTCGGTCAAAACCGGCTTAATAATAATGTCCATTGTAACTTGCGTTTTTAAGCTAACATCGTATTCAATACATTCTCGGCGCCTTCCACCATCACGATGGCCGATGCGTTCATCACGTCGTAGGTGCAGACGTTCTGAGCCAGCACGGGCTTCACATAGGGAAGGTTGCGGCACGACAGCTGCAGGTTGACGTTCGATTCGGGGAGAACCAGCAGCACCTTCTTGTCGTCGACCTTGAGCGCCTCGGCCAGAGCCACGACCGACTTGGTCTTGGGAGCCTCCAGCGACATCGTCTCGACGATGCTGATGGCGCCGGCCTGAGCCTTGTAGGTCAGCGCGCTGCGGCGGGCCAGCTGCTTGAGCTTCTTGTTGAGCTTGAAGCTGTAATCGCGGGGCTGGGGACCGAAGATACGGCCGCCGCCCGGAAACAGCGGAGACTTGATGCTGCCGCAACGGGCGCCGCCAGTGCCTTTCTGACGCTTGAGCTTGCGCGTCGAGCCGGCGACTTCGTTGCGCTGCTTCGACTTGTGCGTGCCCTGACGCTGATCAGCAAGATACTGCTTCACGTCGAGGTAGATAGCGTGGTCATTAGCCTCCACGCCGAAGACGGCGTCCGAAAGAACTACCTTACGACCCGTTTCTTTTCCTTGTGTGTTTAAAACAGCTAATTCCATACTACTTCTCAATTGTTAAATAAGCACCCTTTGCTCCCGGAATCGAACCTTTCACGAGGATAAGGTTGCTCTCAGGAATAACTTTCAATACGCGCAGGTTCAAAACCTTGACCTGCTCACCGCCCATCTGGCCGGGCAAGCGCTTGCCCTTGAAGACGCGCGAGGGATAGGACGATGCGCCCAGCGAACCGGGTTTGCGCTGACGGTTGTGCTGACCGTGGGTCTGTCCGCCCACGCCGCCGAAACCGTGACGCTTCACAACGCCTTGGAAGCCTTTACCTTTCGATATCCCGGTCACGTCCACCCAGTCCTCTTCCGAGAAGAGTTCCACGGTAAGCGTGTCGCCGAGATTCACTTCGGGCATACCCTTGAATTCAGCCATTTTGCGCTTAGGGGTAGTGCCGGCTTTCTTGAAGTGTCCTAACAAACTGCTGCTGGTGTGCTTTTCACTTTTCTCGTCATAGGCAATCTGTACCGCTTCGTAGGTGTCCTTCTCCACGGTCTTGATTTGCGTAACAACGCACGGACCAGCCTCAATGACAGTGCATGGTATATTCTTACCCTCGGCACTGTAAACGGAAGTCATTCCGATTTTCTTTCCAATAAGT
>ERZ1673701.2170-NODE-2170-length-15718-cov-9.354019_pt1 | contig 15718 bp, 10 predicted proteins | sample MGYA00580231_ERZ1673701 | MGnify/ENA primary metagenome ERZ1673701 (study PRJEB41218, sample SAMN15661798) | gut metagenome | host: Homo sapiens | place: Canada: London | collected 2015-08-20/2019-03-30 | study: EMG produced TPA metagenomics assembly of...
GGAAAAAGCCCTTTCTGCCAAGTTACCTGTATTTGCTGCGGTTGAACACGTTCTGGGGCGCAACGTAACTGCCGTTGTGGCGGATCTCAAAGTGGCAGTGGTTGCCGCTGGAGCGTCCGGTGCTGCCCACATAGCCGATGAGCTGGCCCTGCTTGACCGACTGACCGGCGTGCACCACCAGCGACAGGCAGTGAGCGTACAGGGTGGTGTAGCCGTTGCCGTGGTTGATGATGATGGAGTTGCCGTAGCCGTTGCCCGCACCGGCCCGGTTGTAGCCGGCCTTGGTGACGGTGCCGCCTGCCGAAGCGTAAATGGGCGTACCGGCGGCGGCGCAGATATCCACGCCCTTGTGGCTGCCGCCGTACCAACGGGAGCAATTCCGATAGCCGGGCACCGGCCAGATAAACTGTCCGCTGCCGGTGATGTAGCTGGTCTTTGCCTGTTTTTTGGTGCCCACCACGATCTTTTCGGTCACAGGCTCCTTGATCACTTCGGTGCTGAGGATCTGCTGGCTGAGCTGGGTGCCGTTGGTGTCGTACACACGCTGGGCCGTCACACTGCGGATGCCGTTTTCACCGGCCTGCGTAGTCTTTTTGGTGCCCACGTTGTACTCGTTGGATTTGGTCGTCTCGCTGGCATAGGGGATCTCCTCCTGCCAGGTCTCGATCTTGGTGATGCGCACTTCCAGCGTGGCTTCCTGTTTGGTCACGATCAGCTCATCACCGGCCTGGATGTTGGAGGTCTCGGTCAGGGCCGCGCCCTTGAAGTTCGTATTCAGCTCGCACAGTTCCCGGAAGGTCAGGTCGTTCTTCTGGGCAATGCTCCACAGGGTGTCGCCGGTCTGCACGGTATAGATCTTTTCCTGCTGCTGCACGCCGGAAAGCATCGACTCCACATCGTTTTCCTGCTGGAAGCTTTCATTAAAGTAGATGCCATTCTCCAGGGTGACCTCTTTGTTGAAGCCCACGGTCACATTGGGATCTTTCGGGTCCTCGTAGGGTTCCAGCAGGCTGCTCAGGTAGCTCTGCAGGGCAGTGCCGTCCGAGCACACGGCGGTCAGTTCTCCATCCAGATACAGGGCGGTGCCCTCACTGATCTGGTCGCTGGAGGACTTCAGGATGGCGTTGGCCATCTCGTTTTCGTCCAGCACGCTGTGTGCCACCGAAATGGTGTAGGTGGGCTCCACCGTCCACTTGGTGTTCTCGTCCGTGCCTGCATCATTGATACGCTCCTGCACGGCTTCCTTGGCAGAGTTGAACACATCCTCGTTGGCCACATAGCCCACGGTCTGGCCGTTCACCTGCACTTCCAGCGCATAGGGCTGACGGATGGTGTTCTGCACCACTGTGACCATCCCGGCCAGTGCCAGCACCGGCAGGATGTACATGGCCATGCGCGGCAGGGTGCGCACATTGCGCCGCACGCCGCCGACCAGATAATGCACGCTGTCCTTTACGGCTGCGCCAAAGCCCTTTTCCTTCCGGACGCGGTGCGCATGTACCAGCAGCGAGCCCATGCCCCGGAAGAACAGCACGATGGGCCCGAACAGGTCGCGCACCATCTGGGCTGCACCGGGGAACGCCATGGACACGATGGTGTGCCGCAGGCTGCGCCCCCAGAGCAGTGCACCGGACACGCCCCGGCACACCGTGCGTCCGACACGGACAAATGCATATTCGGCCGAAAATCCTAGAGCGTACAGGGCCTCACCTACGATGAGAACGAGGCGGTTCTGCAGCAGCTTCTGAGAAAAATGATTGACGTGATGCTGGGTCCTGCGGCGGAAGCGGTGCCGACGCAGGAGCTGCATGCATTGGAACTGTGCCCACAGGGAGCGCAGCTTCTGGCCGCGTTTTTTCGGCGGCTGCTGCGCAGGCTCTGCGGTCTGCGGTTCCTTTGTCTTATCTTCGATCAAACGGGTTTCTCCTTCCTTGCCGCGCGGCAAAGCTGCTCTGCATCCGGCGCGGCGGTGGTTTCCACATCCTGTGCGGCTGAATGTCAGCGCACAGACGATCTATGCTCATTTTATTATACACCCTGCACGGAATGAAACAAGCACCTGCACAAAATTTGGGCAGTTCTTTCACGCACTTTTCACGAAAGCAGGTCGGCCATATCCTGCGGCAGCGGGCTTTCCACGGTCACCGTGCGGCCTGTTCCGGCGCTCACCGGGGTGCAGATGCAGATGCCGTCCGGCACCTCGGTGTACTCCGGCACCCGGAAGGTCTGCTTTGCGCAGTGCAGTGCCTGCCGCCCGATGCGGTCCCGGCGGCCGCCGTAGAGGTCATCCCCGGCCAGCGGATGGCCGATGGACGCAAAATGCACCCGGATCTGGTGGGTGCGGCCGGTCACCGGCACGCAGGCGGCCAGGCTCAGGCCGTTCTGTACCTTTAATATGGTGTACTCGGTGCGGCTGGGCTTGCCCTCCGGGGTCACACACCGCCCGATGATGCTGTCGCCCCGGCGGCCGATGGGCGCGTCGATCACGCCCGGCCCCAAGGGCAGCTCGCCCTCCACGATGGCGTAATAGAGCTTCTGCACGTTTTCTGCCAGGAGCGGCGCAGCATAGGTGTTGCGGGCCGCCAGCACAAGGCCGCTGGTGTCCTTGTCGATGCGGTTCACCGGGCGGAACACCGGGCTGCGGCCCTGCTGCAGCGCCCAGGCTGCATAGCCGTTGGCCAGCGTGCCGCCGGGGTAGTTCAGAGTGGGGTGCACCGCCAGATGGGGCGGCTTTTCCAGCACCACGGCAAAGGCATCCTCGTAGACCACCTGCACGGCAATGTCCGGCTGCGGGGCCATGCCGCCCGTTTCCGGCGGGAGGTCGAAACTCAGCACCTGCCCCGGGTACACCCTGCGGTTGGCCAGCACGGACGCACCGTCGGCAAAAAAGCCGCCGCCCTGAAATTTGACCGCCCGGGCAAGCTCCGTAGAAACGGCACACTGGCGCAGAAAGTTCCGCACAAGCGTTCCATTTTGGGTCTGCAGGGTGTCCGGCACCGTGAAATACAGACGCACGCGCACCCCTCCTTTGCACGAAAAACAGATATAAATAGTATAGCAAAAAACGCTTTCGCTTGCAAATCTTGTTTTTTTATGGTATTATGAGGAACGGAAAACGAGTGGAACATACGGCGGCGGGGCGGCTTTGACCGCTCTGAGGAAAGTCCGGGCCTCACAGAGCACGGTAACTGCTAACGGCAGCCGAGGGTGACCTCAGGGAAAGTGCAACAGAAAACAAACCGCCGCAGCAATGCGGTAAGGATGAAACGGCGAGGTAAGAGCTCACCAGCGCATGGGTGACCATGCGGCTTTGTAAACCCTACCGGAAGCAACGCCTATATGGGACGTACAGCGCTGCTCGCGTGTCCCGAAGGCGGCACGAACCTGTCAGCAATGGCAGGTCTAGACAGATCGTCGTTTAATACAGAACCCGGCTTACGGTCCATCTCGTTTTCCGCTTTTATGCTTTCCGGCTGCCCGCATCCCTGCGGGCAGCTTTTGTTTTGTCACACTTCTTTTACCAAGCTGTTACTTTCCGTTTGTTGCAGTTTGTGGTATACTATGGGCACTGCAGGCCCTCTGCAGGCTAAAACAAAAGACAGGATGTGAAATCCTCCGATGAAAGATGGTTTTTTAAAGGCAGCCGCCTTCTCCCCCGCCCTGCGGGTGGCGGACTGCACCTATAACGCCCAGCAGATCCTTGCCGACGTGCAGGCAGCCGCCGCGCGCGGGGTCAAGCTGGCCGTGTTCCCGGAATTCTGCCTCACCGGCTACACCTGCGGCGATCTGTTCCTGCAGCACACGCTGCAGACCGGTGCGCTGGATGCCCTGCAGACCGTGCTGGACGGCACCCGGACGCTGGACACCGTCGTGCTGGTGGGCCTGCCGCTGCTGGTACACGGCAAGCTGTACAACTGCGCCGCCGTGCTGTGCCGCGGGCAGCTGCTGGGCCTTGTGCCCAAGACCTACCTGCCCAACTACGGTGAATTCTACGAGAAGCGCCAGTTTACCCCCGGCAGCACCGAGGTGGAAACGATCACCGTGTGCGGCCAGCAGGTGCCCTTTGGCACTTCGCTGCTGTTCCGCTGCCGGTCCATGCCCAGCTTTGTGCTGGGCGTAGAGCTGTGCGAGGACCTGTGGAGCGCACTGCCGCCCTCCACCTTCCACGCACTGGCCGGGGCCACGGTCATCGCCAACCTTTCGGCCAGCGACGAGACCGTCGGCAAGGCCGAGTACCGCCGGGCACTGGTGTCCAACCAGTCGGCCCGCCTGCTGTGCGGCTACCTGTACGCCTCGGCCGGGCACGGCGAGAGCACCCAGGACATGGTGTTCGCCGGGCACGACCTGATTGCCGAAAACGGCACCCTGCTGGCCGAGACAGCACCCTTTGCGGGCGGCATTGCCGAGACCGAGATCGACTGCCAGCGCATGGAGGCCGAACGTGCCCGCAACACCAGCTTTGAGCTGAGCCGCGATGGTTACACCACGGTGGAGTTCGATCTGGAACTCACCGAGACCCCCCTCACCCGCTGGATCGACCCGGCACCCTTCGTGCCCGGCGACCCCAAGCGCCGCGCCGAGCGCTGCGAACTGATCCTGAAGATGCAGGCCGACGGTCTGGCCAAGCGGCTGGAGCACGCCCACGCCAAAACGGCGGTCATCGGCATTTCCGGCGGTCTGGACAGCTGTCTGGCCCTGCTGGTGGCGGTGCGCGCCATGAAGCAGCTGGGCCGCCCCGCCAGCGATGTGCTGGCCGTGACCATGCCCTGCTTCGGCACCACCCACCGCACCCGCAGCAATGCCGAGATCCTGTGCGATGAGCTGCAGGTCTCCTTCAAAGAGATCGACATCGCCGAGACGGTGCACAGCCACTTCCGGGACATCGGCCAGGACGAAAGCGTGCTGGACGTGACCTTTGAAAATGGGCAGGCCCGTGTGCGCACGCTGGAGCTGATGGACACTGCCAACCGCACCGGCGGCCTTGTGGTGGGCACCGGCGACCTGTCGGAGCTGGCACTGGGCTGGGCCACCTACAACGGCGACCACATGAGCATGTACGGTGTGAACGCCGGGGTGCCCAAAACGCTGGTGCGCCATCTGGTGCATTACGAAGCCGACATTGCCGCCACCGACACCCTGCGCACCGTGCTGCTGGACATTCTGGACACTCCGGTCTCCCCGGAGCTGCTGCCCGCCAAGGACGGCGAGATTGCGCAAAAGACCGAGGATCTGGTGGGCCCCTATGAGCTGCACGACTTTTACCTCTATCAGGTGCTGCGCTTCGGCTTTGGCCCGGCCAAGATCTTCCGGCTGGCAAAGGCCGCCTTTGCAGGCCGCCCCGAATACCCCGACAACGTGCTGTACAAGTGGCTGCGCAACTTCTACTGGCGGTTCTTCGCCCAGCAGTTCAAGCGCAGCTGCCTGCCGGACGGTCCCAAGGTGGGCAGCGTGACCCTTTCGCCCCGCGGCGACTGGCGCATGCCCAGCGATGCCTGTGCCGCCCTCTGGCTCGCCGAACTGGAACAGCTTTCGATCAAGGACTGACACATGAAACGCAAAAAACTGCTGACCAATCTTCTGTTTGCCGCCGTCGTTCTGGCCATTGCCGCCGTTCTGCTGCTGGTGCGCAGTGCACACAGCAGCGGTTCCAAGCTGCGGGCCGAACTGATCTACGGTGACAACAACACCACCATGAACCTTCCGCTGGACAAGAACGATACCTATGACGTAGACACCGGGTACTACACGGTGCACATCGAGGTCAAGGACGGTGCCGCCCGCTTTGTGGACTCCCCCTGCCCGGACCACATCTGTGAGAGCTTCGGCTGGCTGTCCAACGAAGACCAGACCGCCACCTGCCTGCCCGCCCGCGCGGTGCTGACCATCGTGCCGGCCGACTGAGCCTTGCGCTCAAAAGGAGATTTCCTATGAAGGATGATTCCAACCGTTCCCTGCGGCGTGTGAACCGCAAGAGCCGCAGTGCGGCAGACCGCACCGTGGAAGTGGACAGCTCCGCTTTTTTTGCGGAGGACCCGTCCCCCACGCCGCCGCCCCGGAAAAAGCCCGGTTCTTCTGCCCCGCGCCGTAGCGGTGCAGAGGCACAGGCTGCCGCCGCTGCACCCTCGAAATTCGGCAAGATCCTGCTGCCGGTGCAGGGCATCCTCAGCGTGGCTTCGCTGGTGCAGCTGTGGCGCACCCAGATGCTGCCCGTGTTGTATCTGGTCATTCTGGCCGCCCTGCTGCTCCTGCTCTGGCTGCTGGTCAAGCGCTGTCAGGAGTACAATGTGCCCGGCAAGGTGTCCCGGGTGTTCTCGGTGTTCCTGTGCGCCTGCATGGCGCTGGGCTGTGTCTGGGCCCAGCAGGGTCTGACCGCGCTGGACAACATGACCAACGGTCTGCTCACCGGTGCCGAGGCCAACAAGATCACCAAGGAGCCTTTCGTTATCTACCTCAGCGGCGTGGACACCCGTGGTGAACTGACCGAAAAAGCCCGCAGCGACGTGAACATCCTGGCTGTGGTGAACCCCCAGACCAAGCAGGTGGCGCTGATCAACACGCCCCGCGACTACTATGTGGATCTAGCCGGTACCAACAGCAAGGACAAGCTGACCCACGCCGGTCTGTACGGCGTGGAGACCAGCATGGCTACCTTGGGCAACCTCTATGGCATCAACGTGGGTCACTACATCCGCATCAACTTTGCGGGCTTCATCAATATCGTGGACGCCTTGGGCGGCGTGGACGTGTATTCTGACCAGGCCTTCACCTCAGTGGGCAGCCCCGGCTACTACGACCCCACCACCTTTGCCGAAGGCTGGAACCATCTGGACGGTAAGTCCGCCCTGGCCTTTGCCCGGGAGCGCCACGCCTTTGCCTCCGGCGATATCCAGCGCGGCATCAACCAGATGAAGGTCATCGACGCCATGCTGAACAAGATCAAGTCCCCTGCCCTGCTCATGGGCTTTTCCAAGATCATGGACGCCGCTTCGGACTGCTTTGTCACCGATTTTTCGCAGGATCAGATCAGTGCGCTGGTGCGCATGCAGCTGAGCGATTTTGCCAACTGGGACATCCAGAGCTACACCGTTACCGGCTCGTCCGGCACCAGCACCCAGTGCTATTCCGCCAAGGGCCAGAAGCTCTACGTCATGAAGCCGGATGAAGCCTCCGTCAGCAAGGCCAAAGAGATGATCGCGACCGTGCTGGGCGGTGAGGGCACTGTGAGCGACACCACCCAGACCCCGGAAAAGACCGACATCTTTACCCCCACCACCGACCCGAACGCCGCTGCTTCCATTCCGGAAGAACCGGCGGAAAGCGTCATCGTGGAGGAGCCCGCCGAGAGCGTGCCGGAAGAGACCCCGGCCGAAACGCCTGCTGAGCAGCCTGCAGAACAGCCTGCCGACACCCAGCCCCAGGAGCCGGAGACTCCGGCCGACAGCGGCACCAGTGACGGCAGCACTGAAGCTCCGTCCATCTCCCTGCCCACGCAGGAAGAGGTGGAACAGGCCGCATCCTCGCTGTACAACGCAGCGTCCACCATTCTGGATGCCATCTACAATGCAGCGTCCCAGAACGACGCCGCCTGAGTTCCCACAACTGTATAACTGCAACGAGGCCCCGGAGGACAGAACCTCCGGGGCCTCGTTTTTTCGTTGTCAGGATCTTATGCCTTGATCTCGTTCCACACGCTGTGGCCATCCAGGCTGGAGGCATCCACGCCCAGATACTCACAGATGGTCTGGGCAATGGTGCCGAAGCAGAGCTTCGTGCCCAGGTCCACACCGGGCTTCACGCCCTTGCCGCAGACCAGGTACGGCACATACTCGCGGGTATGGTCGGTGGTCTTGGTGTAGGAGGGGTCACAGCCGTGGTCTGCGGTGATCATCAGCAGGTCGCCCTCTCGCATCCCGGGGATGAAGTCGGCCAGGAAGCGGTCGAACTCGGTGGCGGCAGCCGCGTAGCCCGCCACATCGCGGCGGTGGCCGTACAGCATGTCAAAGTCCACCAGGTTCACAAAGGCCAGGCCCTCGAAGTCGCGGGTCTGCAGGGCCTTGGTGAAGGCAATGCCGTTGGTGTTGCCGGTGGTCTTGATCTTCTCGGTCACGCCCTCGCCATCAAAGATATCGAAGATCTTGCCCACGGCGATGACGTCCTTGCCGGCGTTCTTCAGCAGGTCCAGCATGGTGGCGCGGGGCGGCTTCAGGCTCAGGTCGTGGCGGTTGGTGGTGCGGTAGAAGGTATCGGCGGTGCGGCCCAGGAAGGGGCGGGCAATGACGCGGCCCACGCCATACTCGCCCTTGAGCATCTCGCGGGCGATCTCGCAGTAACGGTACAGCTCGTGCACCGGCACCAACTCTTCGTTGGCGGCCACCTGGAACACGCTGTCGGCACTGGTGTAGACGATGAGGGCGTTTTCCTTCATGGCCTGCTCGCCGTAGTCCTTCAGCACCTGGGTGCCGGAATAGGGCTTATTGCAGAGCACCTTGTGGCCGGTTTTTTCCTCAAACTCGTGGATGAGCTCTGCGGGGAAGCCCTCCGGGAAGGTGGGCAGCGGCTTCGGGCTCACCACACCGGCGATCTCCCAGTGGCCGATGGTGGTGTCCTTGCCCATGCTCTGCTCCTGCAGACGGGCAAAGGAACCGGTGGGAGCGGCGGTCTTTTCCCCGGCGGTCACGCCGTCGATGTTGAACAGGCCCAGCCTTTGCAGGTTGGGGCAGTTGAAGTTGGGATGCTTTGCAATGGCTCCCAGCGTGTTGGTGCCCTCGTCGCCAAAAGCGGCGGCATCCGGCTCGGCGCCGATGCCAAAGCTGTCGAGCACGATCAGAAAGACACGTTTTTCCATCTTGGTTTTCTCCATTTCTTCCGGGTCAGCCCGGATAAGTGACACTTTTACCTGCCACCATTATAAGCAAAAACAGGCCCGTTTGCAAGGGCTGTCTTTCCATGCTGCACAGCTGTCCTGACGGGCAGGATCTTAGCCATTTCTTTAACGATTTCTCTGTGCAAAATCCGCAAAATTACCGCGTCCCTGCGTCAAACATCTGTTCAAACCTCCCTGTATGCAAAAAAGTTGTATTCATCCTGAAATTTCACTTGCTCTCTTGTCAGAAAGCGATTATAATAGTAGTTGGTAAAGTTTTGGATTTTCACTTTACCGTACATTCCAACCCACAGCACGGGGAGTTTTCCCTGTTGGTCGTGTGCGCGGGCCGTTCTGCATGACAGCAGACAGCTTGCTGCAAAATAAATGAGAGAGTGAGAACGTAGACGGAGGTATTTTGAATGAGAAAAACGAAAATTATCTGCACCCTGGGCCCTTCCACCGACAAGGACGGCGTCCTGCGTGAACTGATCGCCAACGGCATGAATGTTGCCCGCTTCAACTTCTCCCATGGCTCCCACGAGGAGCACAAGGGCCGTCTGGACCTGCTCAAGTCCCTGCGCGAGGAGCTGGGCAAGCCCGTGGCTGCTCTGCTGGACACCAAAGGCCCTGAGATCCGCCTGAAGGACTTCAAGAACGGCACCGAGATGCTGGAAGCCGGCCAGACCTTCACCCTGACCACCCGCGATGTGGAGGGCACCAAGGAGATCTGCTCCATCACCTACAAGGATCTGCCTCAGGATGTGGCCCCCGGCGGCACCATCATGCTGGATGACGGCCTGATCAAACTGCAGATCCAGACCGTGAACGATACCGACATCGTCTGCACTGTGCTGAACAACGGCAAGATCAAGAACAAGAAGGGCGTCAACGTGCCCGGTGTGCATCTGTCCATGCCGTATATGAGCCAGCGCGATAAGGACGATATCATCTTCGGCATCGAGCAGGGCTTTGATTTCATCGCTGCTTCCTTTGTGCGCACCGCACAGGACGTGTACGAGATCCGCAACCTGCTGAACGAGTACGACTCCAACATCCGCATCATCGCTAAGATCGAGAACCGTGAGGGTGTGAACAACATCGACAGCATCCTGGCTGCCGCCGACGCCGTCATGGTGGCCCGCGGCGACCTGGGCGTCGAGATCGACTTTACCGAGCTGCCCGGCATCCAGAAGAACATCATCGAGCGTTCCTTCTCCTTCGGCAAGCCCATCGTCACCGCTACCCAGATGCTGGACAGCATGATAGTGAACCCCCGCCCCACCCGCGCCGAGATCTCGGACGTGGCAAACGCCATCTACGACGGTACCTCTGCCATTATGCTGTCCGGTGAGACCGCTGCCGGTGCCTACCCCGTGGAGGCGCTCAAGACCATGTCTGCCATTGCAGAGCGCACCGAGCAGGAGGGTTTCCATCTGCGTGGCCGCACGATGGATTCCAACCCCGGCAAGATCAGCGTCTCTGACGCTACCGCCCATGCCGCCTGCCTGACCGCACGGGATGTGAACGCCGCCGCCATCGTTACCGTGTCTGAGTCCGGCACCACCGCCCGCCTGCTGAGCAAGTACCGCCCGCAGCAGCCCATTATTGCCTGCGTCATGCGCGAGCAGGTGCAGCGTCAGCTGTCCCTGAGCTGGGGCATCACCCCGCTGATGATGTCTCTGGCACACAGCACCGATGAGCTGATCGAGATGTCCACTGCTCTGGCCAAGGAGAACGGCTATCTGCACAACGGCGAACTGGCTGTTGTGACCGCAGGCGTGCCCGTGGGCGTTTCCGGCACCACCAACATGATCAAGATCCACATGGTGGGCAACTGCCTGGCCACCGGTGTGGGCGTCGGCCCGGAGAACGCCGAGGTGTCCAACGCCACCGGCAAGGCCTGCGTGTGCCGCACCCTGGACGAGGTGCGTGCCAAGTTCAAGCCCGGCATGGTGCTGGTGGTGCCTTCCACCAGCAACGAGATGCTGAACTATGTGCGCGACGCCGCCGCTCTGGTGGTGGAGGAGCCCGGCCTGAACAGCCATGCCGCCATTGTCGGCAAGGCTCTGCTCAAGCCCACCGTCGTGGGTGCCGTGGGTGCCACCTCTCACATCCGTGACGGCCTGATGATCGCCGTGGACTGCGCACACGGCAGCGTGCAGCGCCTGCAGGCCTGAGAAAGAGGGCGACACAATGGAACGCATTGCGAGCTTCTGTGTTGACCATACCAAGCTGGACCGGGGCATGTACCTGAGCCGTCAGGACGGCGACGTGCTCACTTGGGACATCCGCATGAAGAAGCCCAACCAGGGCGATTACTTGTCCACGGCCGCTGCCCACACGCTGGAGCACCTGTTTGCCACCTACGCACGCAATAGTGCCTTTCAGGATGGTGTGATCTATGTGGGCCCCATGGGCTGCCGCACCGGCTTTTACCTGCTGACCCGCGGCCTGACCCCTGCGCAGGCTTTGGAGCTGACCGTGGAGTCCTTCCGCTTTATGGCCGCCTTTGAGGGTGCCGTGCCCGGTGCCAGCGAAGTGGAGTGCGGCAACTACCGCGACATGGATCTGCCTGCCGCCAAGGCCGAGGCTGCTGCCATGCTGCCGGTTCTGGAAGCCCTGACCGCCGACCGTCTGCACTACTGAGCCTCTGTGCCGGAACTCTAGACAAACAACAAAACCCGGAACTTCCTGTCGGACAGGAAGTTCCGGGTTTTTGGTTTTGTTCGGTTTATTCGTCCGGGTCGCCGCGCTCGGGCATGGTGCGCAGCTCCCGCACCAGCATGGCGCGCAGCTGGTACTGATGCTGCTCGGACGCAAGGTCGGCTCCGGCATGCAGCTCCACCTCCGGTGCCCGCCCATCGTCCGTGTACAGCGGCACCGTGACCACGGCCTGAGTGCCTTTTTCCGGGGCACACTCCACGCTCAGCCCCCAGCCCATGCGGCGGCAGCACTCGCGGCAAAGCAGCAGTCCCAGCTGAGCCCCGCCCAGAAAGCTGCGCCGGTTTTCCAGCCAGGCTTCCTGGCTGCCCTCCGGCAGACCGCAGCCATTGTCCCGCACAGTCAGCTGCCACATGGTCTCGCTGCGGCGCAGCAGGATCCTCACCGTGCCGCCCTCGCGGCAGGCACGCAGCGCGTTGGACAGCAGATGCAGACACAGCAACTCCACATCATCCCGGTCAGCCAGCACACGGCAGGCCGTCCAGCCGCCGTAGTCCAGCTCCAGGGTGACTCCCAGCTGCGCACGCACCATGTCGGCCTGGGCCGCCACCTGCTGCAGCAGCTCGCACAGATCCAGCGGGTAAAGCTTAGGCGGCTGCCCGGCACGCAGAAATTCCAGCGCAGACAGCAGTTCGTTGATGGTCCGTTCCAGCTTGGCCGTGGCCGCGCTGATGTCGCTGACTGCCTGCAGGGACTGGGCGTCTGCCCCCACGCGGGCCAGATGCTGCTCCAGATACTCGCAGTTGCGCCCGATCAGCCCCAGCGAATGGAAACAGGCATCCTCCACCGCCTGCTGCGGGATGGCCTGCGCCGTCAGCTCCTGCGCTGTATTCTGCTGTGCCTGCTCCATTGCTACCGCCTCCAAGACTGTGTGCGTTATTCCCTGCTCTTCTGCTGGATGAGATACCGTTTGATTGCATAGATCAGCTTGCCCGTAGTGGGCTTTTCCGCTTCAAAGCCGCTTTCAGCCTTGAACTGCGTCCAGCCCTCGGCCGGTTTTGCTTCCAGCTGGTCGATCATGCGCCGGATGCCGCTGTCCACGGCCGAGACCGAAACACCATACTGCTCACTGACCGCCTGCAGGATCTCCTTGCGGATGGCCAGCTTCTGCGAGGTGCCGTAGACCACGCCCACCGCACTGGTCAGATAGCTGCAATTGATGTCCGGGATGCGGATGCCCCAGCTGTGGTACAGCTGCTGGCACTGCTGCTCGGTGCGCTGCCACTGCTGGCCCGGCATCCGGTACAGCTCCCGCAGCAGGTTCTTGAGCTCCATGCGCTCCACGCAGCAACAGCTGCCGGAGTCCTCCATGCGCAGTGCCGAGCTGTTCTTGCGCCGGCCCTCGTCGAACAGCATCAGCAGCGGCTTGTGCTCCAGCTTGCGCAGTTCCATCATGAACTCGATGCTGCTCATATCCTCCATCTGGCTGCACAGCACCACGATGTCAAAATTGTGGCCCTGCTGCAGCTCCTGCAGCAGTTTGTGTCCGTTCAGAAAGCAGGTACAGGCCAGCACTGGGTTCTGTTCTTCCAGATAGTTTTTCTGTACCCGAAGCTCCTTGCGGTCATAGCTTGCAAGGGCGACCTGCAGCACATCTGCCGTCCGCTCATTGTCCACGCCACGCGCCGCCTTCCTGTTCGGTCTGCTGTGCCGCATCCAGCTCCGCCACCACGTCCTGCCAGATCTCCGGCTGAACGCCATTCTCACACAGATATTGCAAAACACGGTAGCCAAACTCCGGTGCAACGGCCATATACTTGCTGTCCATGCGCTGGCTGCTGCCGGTACGGCAAAGCGTCAGGCGACAGCCGGTTTCGCCGTCCGGGTCAAGGGAGTAAACCAGCGTATATGCCTGCTGCAACCCGGCGATGGCAGAAAAGTGCCGGACCATGGGTGAAAATGTACGTTCCATAGAAATTCCTCCTTGCTACAAGGCATTGCGACGTTTTTAGTGCATTTCCTTGTTTTTCCTTTTTTATTGTATGGAGCAGGAAGGAACCATTCAACCCTGAAAAAGTGTCTAAAAGTGTCAGGCTGTTTTTCTGTTCAATTTTGCGTCGTGTTGTTTTGCTTTCCGACGTTTTTGCAAATCATGCTGCCTGTGCCGCACCGTATTTTCATCGTTCCGGATGGTTTGCACGGCTTTTTTCAGTACCCTTACAATAACACGAACGCCGCAGGATTGCAACCCCTGCCGCCGGGTTGGGAAAATTTTCCTCTCTGACCCGGCCAGAACAGAGAATTTCTGCTTCCGCTTCCGGAAACACTTTCTTTTCCATACACAGTTTTTTCATATAGATTTGCTAAAATCATCTCGATTCTTCTGTGTAGTCTGCGCGCCTTTTGGCCCGCAGCGGCACAGCTGTCCGTTCCTCACCTCTCCGGCCCCGGCCGGAACCTTTTCCCCAGAAAGGCACACACATGCTACAAATCAAACAGATCTGCAAACAGTACAAGACCGGCGATCTCGTGCAAAATGCGCTGAACAATGTCAGCCTGAACCTGCGTGATAACGAATTCGTCGCCATCCTCGGCCCCAGCGGCTCCGGCAAAACTACCCTGCTGAACATTATCGGCGGTCTGGACCGGTATGACAGCGGCGATTTGATCATCAACGGCATTTCCACCAAAAAGTACACCGACCGCGACTGGGACTCCTACCGCAACCACACCATCGGCTTTGTGTTCCAGAGCTACAACCTTATCCCCCACCAGACCGTGCTAGCCAACGTGGAGCTGGCCCTTACCATCTCCGGCATTTCCGGGGCCGAGCGCCGCCGCCGCGCCACCGAGGCACTGGAGAAAGTGGGTCTGGGCAACCAGCTGCACAAGCACCCCAGCGAGATGTCCGGCGGCCAGATGCAGCGTGTGGCCATTGCCCGTGCACTGGTGAACAACCCCGACATCCTGCTGGCCGACGAGCCCACCGGTGCACTGGACAGTGAAACCAGCATCCAGGTCATGGAGCTGCTCAAGGAGGTGGCCCGGGACCGTCTGGTGGTCATGGTCACCCATAACCCGGAGCTGGCCGAGCGCTACGCCACCCGCATCGTGACCCTGAAGGACGGCGTCATCCGCTCCGACACCATGCCCTATGAGCCGGACACCCAGACCCTTGCGGCCCCCGTGCACAAGAACATGGGCCGCTCGTCCATGTCGGTGCTCACCTCGCTGACCCTCAGCTTCAACAACCTGCGCACCAAAAAAGCACGCACTCTGCTCACTGCCTTTGCCGGTTCCATCGGCATCATCGGCATTGCGCTGATCATCTCCCTGTCCACCGGTGTCAACAACTACATTGACGACATGGAGCGCTCCACCCTGTCGGAGTACCCGCTGCAGATCATGAGCAGCGGCATGGACTTTACTTCCATGCTCTCTTCCCGCGTTCCGTCGGACAGCTCCCAGAGCACCACTCAGGAAGAAGACATGGTTCCGGTGCGCCAGCTGCTCTCGCAGATGGTGTCGGGCATCACCACCAACGACCTCAAGTCCCTCAAGCAGTATCTGGAGACCACCGACACCACCGTTGCCGACAATGCCACCGCCGTGGAGTATGCCTATAATGTGTCTCCCCAGATCTACCGGCAGGACCCCGACGGCAGCATCCGGCAGGTGAACCCGGATTCCTCCCTGTCCTCGCTGGGCATCAGCTCCGAGACCTCTTCCAACAACATCATGTCCTCCATGATGAACACCAGTGTGTTCTCGGAACTGCCCCAGACCCCGGAGCTGTATGCATCCCAGTACGACGTCAAGGCCGGCCGCTGGCCGGAAGCCTACAACGAATGCGTGCTGGTGCTGGACGCCACCGGCAGCGTGACCGACTACGCCCTGTACGCGCTGGGCATGCGGGACAACGCCGAGCTGGACAAGATGATACAGCAGTTTGCCCAGAACCAGAACGTAGACGTGCCGGATGACTTCAAGACCTATTCCTATTCCGATTTTCTAGGCAAGCAGTTCAAGCTCATCAACAGCTCCGACCGCTATGTCTACGACGAGACCTACAGCTTGTGGCGCGATAAATCCGATGACACCGACTATATGAAGCAGGTGGTGGCCAACGGCACCGACCTGACCATCGTGGGCGTGGTGCAGCCCGCCGAGGATTCTTCTGCTGCCATGCTG
>ERZ1673701.2191-NODE-2191-length-15574-cov-5.917714_pt1 | contig 15574 bp, 8 predicted proteins | sample MGYA00580231_ERZ1673701 | MGnify/ENA primary metagenome ERZ1673701 (study PRJEB41218, sample SAMN15661798) | gut metagenome | host: Homo sapiens | place: Canada: London | collected 2015-08-20/2019-03-30 | study: EMG produced TPA metagenomics assembly of...
CCGTCGAAGGCATCACCAAGATCACCGCCGACGACATCGCCGCGGCCACCGCCGAAGACAAGGTCATCAAACTGCTGGCCGTCGTGGAGAATACCGAAGCCGGCGTTTCCGCGCGAGTGTATCCGGCGCTGATCTCCAACAACCATCCGCTGGCATCCGTTCACGGTTCCTTCAACGCCGTGTTCGTCAAGGCCGAGGCGGCCGACGACCTCATGTTCTACGGTCGTGGCGCGGGCGGTGCTCCGACCGCCTCCGCGGTGGTCGGCGACGTGGTCACCGAGGCGCGTCATATCGCGCAAGGCTGCACGGGCCCGGTCATTCCGCTGTATAACGACTTGAAGAAGGCGCCGATCGAAGCGTCCAAGGCCGAGTTCGCCGTACGTTTCGTGATTCACGACAATCCGGGCGTGCTCGCCGCGATCGCAGCCAAGTTCGCCGACCATGGCGTGTCCATCAACGGCGTGAACCAGGATCTGAAGCCGACGCTGAAGGATCCGGGCTATGACGGCGAGCTGCAGCAGCTGCGTCTGGTCACCCACATGACCGACGAGCTCACTCTGCGCGAAACCGTCAAGGACGTGTGCGAGCTGGATTGCGTGTGCGGAGAGCCGTCGATCCTGCGCGTGCTGAACTGATATCGGATGCGATTCGGGCCCATGATGCGATTGGCATGCAAGCCATGCCAAGCCGCCGTCATGGGCCCGAATACGATGCATGGGTGCGGTTCCCCCTGAAATTTGACTCTGGCACTGCCACGGTATACGGTGCTTGATTTGTAATGAAGATGTGACGAAGGACGACGAGAGATGACTCCAGTTACCCGCAAGGTGCGTGTGAAGGTTCCGGCCACCAGCGCCAATCTTGGCTCCGGTTTCGATACGGTCGGTTTGGCCTTGGACTATCATGACGAGCTTGAATTCACGCTGAGCGCCGACCCGGTGAACACCGCGGCGCAGGTGATGATTGAAGGCGAGGGCGAGGACACCCTGCCGCGTGACGAGACGCACCTGGTGGTCTCCACGTTCCGCCGCGCATGCCAGACCTTCGGTCTGGGACGCGTCGGATTCATTCTGCAGGCGCACAACAACATCCCTCAGGCGCGAGGCATGGGTTCCTCCGCCGAGGCCATCGTCGCCGGCATCGCCGCCGCGGCCGCCTTCGCGCAGGACGACGACCTCAATCGCGACGCCGTGTTCGAGCTGGCCGCCGCCATCGAAGGCCATCCGGACAACGTGGCCCCGGCCGTGTACGGCGGCCTGACCATGTCCTGGGACATGGAGACCGCGGAAGGTGTCGGATCCGTGCCGATTCCAGGCGGCGAGCCGATGCGCAACGGCTTCCACACCATCAATTACCGCGTGGCGGACGATCTGACCGCGGCCGTGTTCGTGCCGGACTACGAGCTGTCCACCGAAAAGGCCCGTCAGGCGTTGCCGACTGAGATTCCGTTCAAGGACGCCGTGCACAACGTCTCCCGTGTGAGCCTGCTGCCGGCCGCCATGAACCCCGCGATGCTGGCCTCCGGCTCGCGTCAGAACGCCAACGCACTGCTGTTCGCGGCCACGCAGGACCGCCTGCATCAGCCGTACCGCGCCTCGCTGATGGAGCCGTCTTGGGCGCTGATCGAGAAGATGCGCTCCCACGGCTTCGCCTCCACCGTGTCCGGCGCCGGCCCATGCGTGCTGGTGCTGCACCATGGCGACGCCCACGAGGAACTCGAACGGATCGCCGCCGAAGAGCTGGCATCCGGCCATTGGCGTGTGCTGCATCTCGCGGTCGACACCAAGGGTGTGCAGGTGGAACGCGCATGAGCATCCCGCTGATTCTCGCCTCCCAGTCCCGTCCACGCCGTGACGTGCTGTTCTCCGCCGGCATCTGCCCGACCATCCGTGTCTCGCACGTCGACGAGCCTGCCGCGCTTGAACGCGAGGCGGCCGCGCTTGGCGTCACCGTGAACGACCTGAGCGTCGAACAGCGTGTGATGATTCTCGCCACGGCGAAGGCCGAGGCCGTGCACCAGGCGTATCGCAACATCGCCGATACCGCGGCGCACGCGCGCGGGGAGCGCGTGGTCGGCTTCCCGCTCCGGGCAGCAGACGATCGCGACGCATCCTCGGCGGGCACAGCCGCACGCACGGACAGCGCGCAGTCCGCCGACGAGACGAAGACCCGCGATTTCTCCGGCATCGCCATTCCCACCGTCGCCGAGCCGATCGCCGATTTCGTGGATGGCCGTCCAAGCCTGACCCGTTCGAAGGCCGGCCCGCTGATTCTCGGCTGCGATTCCATGTTCCTGCTGGACGGCGAATGCTACGGCAAGCCGCATAGCGAAGAGGTAGCGCGCGAACGGCTGCGTGCCATGCGCGGTGCCACCGGCGAGCTGTGGACCGGCCATTGCCTCATCGACTTCGCGTCGGGCCGCATGGTGCGCGGCGCCAGCAAAGCGACCCTGCACTTCTGCGAATATTCCGACCTGGATATCGAACGCTACATCGCCACCGGCGAGCCGCTGGAAGTGGCCGGATCGTTCACTTTGGAAGGTTTCGGCGGCGCGTTCATCGACTCGATCGAAGGCGATCCGCACGGCATCATCGGCCTGAGCCTGCCGTTGGCGCGCCGTCTGGCGGCGCAATTGGGCGTCGAATGGACCGACCTGTGGAACGTCACCCGCTCCGACCTTGCGCCGGACGCCGAATATGATGCGAAAACGGGTGCCGCGAAGCCGCTGCCGCCCAAGGAGAACGTGCACCAGCCGGGAGACGGCTGGGTCGATTGCGCCTGCGGCCGCAAGCATTGGGGCACGAACGGTGCGTCCGGCGTGCTCTTGGCCCGCCGCAGCGAGACGACCGGTGAGGTGACGCACATCGTCATGCAGCACCGCGCGGTATGGAGCGCGGAAGGCGGCACGTGGGGCATTCCCGGCGGCGCCACCGCCGATGGCGAAAGCCCGATCGAGGGCGCACTGCGCGAATCGTACGAGGAAGCCAACATCACGCCGGAGGACATCGACGTGGTCGGCTCGTACTGTGAGGACCACGGCCCATGGTCGTACACCACGGTGTTCGCCTTCGAAAAGCCGGGGCACCGCGTCGAACCCAAGGCCAACGACGACGAAAGCATGGAGATCGAATGGGTGCCGGTCGATGACGTGCCCAACCGCAAGCTGCTGACCGCCATGCGCACCGATTGGCCCAACTTCGCGGCGCGTCTGCGTGCTTTGGCGGCCGTGCGGTAGCCTGCGCGCAGTGTGCCGCATCCTTGGAGCATGAGGGTTGTTAGCGCTAACTGAAGTTGCGTGTACAATAGGCGAACGTACCAACAGTTGTGTGCGAAAGGCGACGGGGCATGGCAGGCAAACGCAATGCGGGCAATAAGCGTCCTTCGATGTTCGAAGTGGCGAAGCTGGCTGGTGTGAGCCACCAGACGGTCTCGCGCGTCATCAACCATTCGCCGGACGTTTCCGACGCCACCCGTGAGAAGGTGCAGAGGGCCATCGACCAGCTCGGATACCGTCCCAGCAACTCCGCCCGCGCGCTCGCCTCGCACCGGTCCCGCACCATCGGCCTGATCGCCGGCGGCCAGCATTTCTATGGCCCGATCTCCACGATTTCCGCGATTGAGACGATGGCCCGCCAGCATGGCCTGTTCGTGACGGTGAGCATGGTGCATGAGGCGCTGTGCTCGCAGGAGGAATTCGACGACCTGTGCCGCACCTTCGACGAGATGAACGTCGATGCGTTCATCTTCCTCACGCCCACCGATGTCATGTTTTCCGCGGCATGCCGGACGCGGATCGCGCAGCCTCGTGTGATCGTCACATCCACGCACGGTGGCATCGGCGTGCAGGACGGCCTGCGGCTGATGAAGTCCGCCGACCGCCGCCGCGTATCCGTCGTCGGCATGGACCAATGGTCCGCGATGGCCGACGTGATGCATCTCGTCGTGGAATACGGGCACCGTTCGGTGCTGTATTTCGCCGGTCCCAAGGAGTGGCGCGACGCGGCGACGCGCCTGCTGGCATGGAACAAGCTATGCGCGGCCAATGCGGTCAATTCCGTGACGGTGCAGTGTGAGACCTGGGAATCCTCTGAAGCGTACGGCAAGATGAACCACATCCTCGACAACATCGGCCGCACCGGCGGCAATCTGCCGACATGCATGGTCTGCGCCAACGACAGCCAGGCCGTGGGTGTGGCCCGCGCGCTGCATGAGCATGGCGTGCGTATTCCGCAGGATGTGAGCCTGGTGGGTTTCGACGACATGCCTGCCATGGACAATATGTTCCCGCCGCTGACCACGGTCCGCCCCGGCTTTGAGCAGCTGGGTGTCGCCGCCATGCGCGAGACGCTGTACCTGCTGGGCGCGGGGGAGGAGAACTCCTTCGGATCATCGCAGCATGGCGTCGGACTGGTGTCGGCGCAGATGGTCAACCGCAGCTCCCTGGGTCCTGTCCGCCGTCGCTAAGGCGCTGCTTCTTCTCGATTTGTTTATATATTCATTGCTCCGATGACACGTCGGATTTGGTGCGTCACGGGTTTGTGCCTACAATAGTGAGCGTTAACAGTGAGCGCTAACATTCAGTTGACAGAGTGGTTGCGAGGCGCTCGGACGCAAGGAGTTCGTGAACTATGACGCAAGAGCAGGTCGCAGTGACCGCCGAGAAGATCCGCGCAGGCAAGACGAGCCTGGGCATCGAGTTCGGCTCCACCCGCATCAAGGCGGTGCTCATCGATGACGCCTACCACACCATCGCGGCGGGCGACTATGAGTGGGCCAGCCATCTCGAGGACGGGCTGTGGAGCTACACCCAGGAGGAAATCTGGAAGGGTTTGCAGACCGCATACGCCCGGATGGCCGGCGACGTCGAAACCGCCTATGGCGAACGGTTGACCCACGTGGGGCACATCGGCTTCTCCGCCATGATGCACGGCTACCTCGCCTTCGACAAGTCCGGCGAACTGCTCGTGCCGTTCCGCACCTGGCAGAACACCAACACCCACGAAGCCCACGAGAAGCTTTCCGAGCTGTTCCAGTACAACATTCCGGAACGCTGGTCCGTGGCACACCTCTACCAGGCAGTGCTCAACCACGAGGAGCACGTCTCCAAGGTGGACTACATCACCACACTCGCCGGCTACGTGCACTGGAAGCTCACCGGCGAGAAGGTGCTCGGCGTGGGCGACGCCTCCGGCATGTTCCCCATTGACCCGGCCACCCATACCTACGAAACCGAGTTCATCAAGCGATTCGACGCGATCGAGGAAGTCGCCGCGCAGCCGTGGAAGCTTGAGAACCTGCTGCCCCGTCCGCTCGTGGCGGGCACCCCGGCCGGCACGCTCACCGCCGAAGGCGCCAAACTGCTCGACCCGACCGGCACCCTTCAGCCGGGCGTCGTCCTCGCCCCGCCGGAAGGCGACGCGGGCACCGGCATGGTCGCCACCAACTCCGTGCGCGTGCGCACCGGCAACGTCTCCGCCGGCACTTCGATCTTCGCCATGGTCGTGCTTGAGCACAAGCTGGCGCGCCTGCATCCGGAAGTCGACCTCGTCACCACCCCAGCCGGCGACCTGGCCGGCATGAGCCACGCCAACAACTTCACTTCCGATCTCAACGCCTGGGTCGGCCTGTTCGGACAGTTCGCCGCCGCGATCGGCCAGCCGGTCGATGCCGGCACGCTGTACGGCACGCTGTTCCGCGCCGCGATCGCGGACGATGTCGACGCCGACTGCGGTGGTCTGCTCAACTATCCGTTCCGCTCCGGCGAATTCCTGGCTGGCCTGCCGGAAGGCCGACCGCTGTTCGCCCGCAGCCCGGAGGCGCGCATGAGCCTCGGCAACTTCATGAGAACCCAGCTGTTCAGTGCCTTCTCGCCGGTCAAGATCGGCATGGATGTGATGACCAAGGACGAAGGCGTCGCCGTCGACTCGCTCGTCGGCCACGGTGGCATCTTCACCACGCCGAAGGTCGCGCAGAAGATCCTCGCCGCCGCATTCGACACCCCGATCAAGGTCATGGCCACCGCCGCCGAAGGCGGAGCGTGGGGTATGGCCGTGCTCGCCGACTATCTGTGGCACGCCGACCAGCCGCTCGCCGACTACCTCGACACCCGCGTCTTCGCCGACGCGGCCTCCACCACGGAAGCGCCGGACGCCAACGACGTGGCCGGCTTCGAAGCCTTCTTCGACCGCTTCCGCAAGGGGCTGCCGATCGAGCATGCCGCCATCGAAAGCATCCCGCTGGAAACCAAATAACCGTCCATCGTAACAACAGCAAGCCTGACGAAAGGAACATAATATGGCAACGTTGGCTGATTACGGCCCGGAAGTACGAGCTGAAGTCAAGCAGGTGCGCGAAGTGGTCGCCACCCTGCACGAGCAGCTCATCAAGTGGAATCTGGTGGTGTGGACCGCAGGCAACGTCTCGCAGCGCCTGCACACCGCCGACCTGATGGTCATCAAGCCGTCCGGACTGCGCTACGAGTACCTCACCCCAAGCTCGATGGTCGTGTGCGACCTCGACGGCAACGTGGTCGACGGTGCCGAAGCGCCGAGCTCCGACACCGCGTCCCACGCGTACATCTACCGCCACATGCCCGACGTGTACGGCGTGGTGCATACCCACTCCACCTACGCCACCGCATGGGCGGCCACCGGCCAGAACATTCCGTGCGGCCTGACCATGATGGGCGACGAGTTCGGCGGCCCGGTGCCGGTCGGCCCGTTCCGCCTCATCGGCTCCGAAGCCATCGGCGAAGGCGTGGTCGAAACCCTGAAGAAGTATCCGAAGTCCCCGGCCGTGCTCATGCAGAACCATGGTCCGTTCACCATCGGCAAGGACGCGGAAGCCGCCGTCAAGGCCGCCGCCATGACCGAAGAGGTGGCGCACACCATGTGGGCCGCCAAGCAGCTCGGAGACATCATCCCGATCTCCCAGGAAGACATCGATAGCCTTAACGACCGCTACACCAACGTCTACGGCCAGCACTGACGCGACGGAAACTGAAACGACAAACCCAACAACGAAGTAAGGAATAATCCAACATGGCAATGGAAAACCCATTTGAAGGCAAGGAAATCTGGTTCGGCGTCGGATCGCAGGATCTCTACGGCGAGGAGGCGCTGCGCCAGGTGGCCCAGCAGACCGGCGAGATGGTCGACTTCCTCAACGCGACCGGCAAGATTCCGGCCAAGATCGTGCTCAAGCCGACCCTGAAGTCCTCCGACGGCGTCAAGGCGTTCATGACCGAAGCCTCCGCCAACCCGAACGTCATCGGCGTGATCACCTGGTGCCACACCTTCTCCCCGGCCAAGATGTGGATCCGCGGCCTCGAAGTGCTCACCAAGCCGCTGCTGCAGCTGGCCACCCAGCACCACAAGGAGATTCCGTGGGAGACCATCGACATGGACTTCATGAACCTGAACCAGGCCGCCCACGGCGACCGTGAGTTCGGCTACATCGTGTCCCGTCTCGGCATTCCGCGCAAGATCGTCGTCGGCCACTACACCGATCCGGAAGTCGCCGAGAAGGTCGGCACCTGGGCTCGCGCCTGCGCCGGCTGGGATGCCTCCCAGAACATGAAGGTCATGCGTTGGGGCGACAACATGCGCAACGTGGCCGTCACCGAAGGCGACAAGACCGAAGCCGAACGCGTGTTCGGCGCTTCGATCAACACCTGGGCCGTCAACGACCTCGTCGCCGCCTACGAGAAGGTCAAGGACAGCCAGGTCAAGGACCTCATCGAAGACTACAAGGCCAAGTACGACGTGGCCCCCGAGCTGCTTGATTCCCGCTACGATGAGCTGTTCATCGCAGCCAAGGAAGAGGCCGCCATGGTCAACATGATGCGTGAGAACGGTTGCACCGCCGGCGTCGACAACTTCGAAGACCTCGGCACCCTGCCGCAGCTGCCGGGCGTCGGCCCGCAGCGCTTCCCGTCCGAGTACGGCTGGGGCTTCTCCGCCGAAGGCGATTGGAAGACCTCCGTGCTGGTGCGCATCGGCGCCGTGATGGGCTACGGCCTTGAGGGTGGCGCCTCCCTGATGGAGGACTACTCCTACAACTTCGTGCCGGGCAACGAGTTCGACATGGGCTCCCACATGCTGGAAGTCTCCCCGTCCATCGGCACCATCGCCAAGCCGAAGCTGGCCATCTACCCGCTGGGCATCGGCGGCAAGTCCGACCCGGTCCGCCTGGTGTTCTCCGGCAAGCCGACCGACGCCGTCGTGGTCTCCATGGCCGACGAGCGCGAACGCTTCCGCCTGCTCATGGACGAGGTCACCATCGTCGAACCGCAGGGCTCCCTGAAGAACCTGCCGTGCGCCCGCGCCGTGTGGAAGCCGAAGCCGGATCTGAAGACCGCCGTGCAGTGCTGGATCACCGCCGGTGGCTCTCACCACACCTGCATGACCACGTCCGTCGGTCGTGAGGCTTGGGAGGACTTCGCCCGCATCGCCGGCGTCGAACTCGCCGTCATCGACGAGAACACCAACGCCCGCCAGTTCGAGAAGGAGCTGGAGATCAGCGAAATGTACCACCGCCTCAACAACCGTCACTGAAATAACGGAGCGTTAACAGCACGGCAGGAAACTTGACGTACCTTCGTACGCCGGCGTTTCCTGCCGCACTGTTACCGCACGCGTTATCTCAGCGATACGGGATGCGTTTAAAAAACAGCACGGCGGGGAAGTTGACGTACTTTTGTACGCAGCGTTCCCCGCCGTGCTGTTTTTGTTTACCTATGTGCGGCTCAGCGCTTGCCGGCGTACAGCTGCTGGTCGATCACGTCGGCGAACACGCGGTTCACTGCCGGACGCACCACCTTCAGCGACGGCGTCAGGCACTTGTTCTCCTGCGTGAACTGCGCATCCAGCACCACGAACTTACGCACGGATTCGGCGCGCGAAACCGTCGCGTTCGCCTTGTCCACATACTTCTGAATCTCGTCATGAACGGCGGCGGTAGCCGCCACGTGGTCAAGCGGCGTATCCGCGGACAGGCCCACGGACGGCAGCCAGGCCGCCAATCCTTCCGGATCGAGCGTGACCAGCGCGCCGATGAACGGACGATTATCGCCCACCACCACGGCATGCTCCACAATCGGACACTTCGCAATCTCCTGCTCCATCGGAATCGGCGACACGTTCTTGCCGCCGGCGGTGATGATGATGTCCTTCTTGCGGCCCGTAATCGTAATACGACCCTCATCGTCGATCGACGCAAGATCGCCGGTGCGCAGCCAACCGTCCTCGGTGAACACCTCGGCCGTTTTCTCCGGCAGATTGTGGTAACCCATGAACACGTTCGGTCCCTTGACCTGCAGCTCGCCATCGTCGGAAATACGCACGGACGATCCCGGCGCAGGCTGGCCGACGGTACCGATCGCATTGTCCGTGACGCGGGTCGCGGCAAACGGCGCCGCGGTTTCCGTCATACCGTAGCCCTGGATCATCGGCAGGCCGATGCCATTGAAGAAATGCGCCAGCGACACGTCCAGCGGAGCGCCACCGCACGCCACATAACGGATACGCGGGCCCAACGCGCCACGCACGGTGTGGTATACGGACGCCTCATACGACAGGTGTTCGGCGGTCTGCTTCATGGTCGGTTTCTCGCCAGCCTGCTGCATGCGCGACCAGTCGCGCGCGGATTCGGCGGCCTTGAGGAACAGGCGGCCCTTCCAACCCATGCCGGCCTTGCGGGAAGCCGCGTTGTACACCTTCTCGAACACGCGCGGCACGCCCAGCAGGTACGTCGGCTCGAACGAACGCACATCCGGCAGCAGCGTCTTGGTGTCCGGCAGATAGCCGACCACGCCGTCATCGGAAGCGATCGACGCGTACTGGATGAAGCGCGCGAAGCAGTGGGCGAGCGGCAGGAACAGCAGCAGACGCGGATGGTCTTCAAGAATCATCTCGTGCAGCGCAAGGCTGCCGGCACGCGTGATCGACACGAAATTGCGATGCGACAGCTCGGCACCCTTCGGTGCCCCCGTGGAACCGGACGTGTACACGATGGTGGCCAGATCGTCGGCACGCACCGACGCGATACGCTCGTCCAGCTCTTCGTCGGACACGGTGACGCCCAATCCCTCCAGCGCGCCCATGGCATTGGCGTCGAGCATCAGAATATGCTTCAGAGACGGGCAGCGGCCAATCACGGAATCAAGACGGTCGAAGCGTTCGCGATCGTCGGCGATGGCGAGCTTCACGTTGGAATCGTTGAGAATGCGTTCGGCCTGAGCCGCGGAATCGGTGTCATAGATCGGCACATTGACCGCGCCGATTGCGGCCAGTGCGAAATCAAGCACGCCCCACTCGTAACGGGTGGTGGAGAAGAGGGTGACGGCATCCCCCTTGCCGATGCCGAACGCGATCAGGCCTTTGGCCGCGGAGAGCACGTTCTTGTGGAATTCGCCGGTCGTCACCTTGGTCCACTGGCCCGGAGCGGTTTTGCGTTCCGCGATCACGGTGTCTTCGCCGGTGCGCTTGATGCGTTCGGTAAGCAGGGAGTAGATGGATTCGTCGTCGCGTACTTCGACGGATGCGCCCGGGGTCGTGTACTCGGTGAGCATGAAGTGTTCTCTTTTCTTGCGTTTCCGCGGTTTTCGTGGGTTTTGCGATATATGCGATCGCTGCGATTGCGGTGATCGGTGACGTGCTTTTCGCGTCCTGTGTCGCGCCTCGCATATCGTAAGTTACGGTGACGTAAGTCCGCATTGTAAGAAACAACAAGAAATATGGCGACGGGTTTGTTTGAACTGACAAAGTGGCACGAAACGTCAACGGAACGGGGGATTGGTACACGGATCCATCATCTCGAAAAAAGGTTTGACGCGTTCGATCGCAGGGTGTCCAACGGGTTGCGCGACGGGTTCGAGAGGGGTGGCCCTTACGGGCGAAAACGGTGGAAAATGCGGCAAAACTGGGCGGAGTGACGTTGCGAACCACAACATGTTCCGTGTACACTCAAGTTTGGCGCAACTACCCCTTGCGCCTAGGCTGTTTGCTCAACGGCGAACATTCAGCCGCCTCACTTTTCGCCGTTCCCTTGGTTTTCTGTGGTTTTGCTGTTGTGCATTTGCTTGCGAGTTCTGATGGTTTTCTAGATTTTTCCGACGATTTTCTGCGATTGCCGTTCCGTCATTGCCTTTCGTCGGTATGCCCGATACGCTTGGAGCGGATGGCGGGATTGCAAACGATTGGAAAAGGGGCATGATGTTCGACAAGCGGCTGTTTTCCTTGGCTGACGGCGTCGGTCGATTGATCGCGGCGAAAGTCGCCTGCCAATGGCTGGGCCTCGTGGCCAACATCGCCTTCGTCGTGGCCGTGGTGCGTATGCTGCAACCGCTGTTCGCGCCCGTACCGTCCGCCACCGCGCCCTGCATCGCCATTATTCTTATTGCCGCGGTCGTGCGATTCGTCACCATTCGCGCCGCCGCACGTTTCGGTAGCGAGGCCGCCGAACGCGTCAAACTCGCGCTGCGTGAGAAACTGTTCAATAAGATGCTCGCGCTCGGCCCGTCCTACGCGCAGCGCGTGCGCACCGCCGGCGTGGTGCAGTCCGCGGGCGAAGGCATCGAACAAATCCAAAGCTTCTTCGAACTGTTCCTGCCGCAACTGTGCTACGCCGTGCTCGCCCCCATCACGCTGTTCGCCGTGCTTGCGCCGATCGACCTGCCCACCGCCGCGACGCTGCTCGCCTGCGCGCCGCTCATCGTGCTCATCGTCGGCATGGTGGCGATGCGTGCCGCCCGCGTATTCAAGAAATACTGGGGCAAATACACGGATATGGGCGCCGCGTTCCTCGACAATCTGCAGGGACTTGAGACACTGAAAACCTTCGACGCGGACGAGCGCGCCGCACGAGTCATGGACGAGAAGGCCGAACAGTTCCGCGTGATGACCATGAACGTGCTGCAGATCCAACTGCGTTCGCTCACGGCGATGGATGCCGTGGCGTACGGTGGCGCGGCCGCCGGCATCGGCGTTGCGATATGGCGATTCGTATCCGGCTCGCTCTCGCCGTCTGGCGTTTTCGCGCTGTCCGGCGTGCTGCCGCTTGGTTTGACGCCGATCGCCGCGGTATTGCTGACGATTCTGCTAGCCGCCGATTTCTTCATTCCGCTGCGACAGCTCGGCTCGTATTTCCACGTTGCGATGAACGGCATGACGTCCACGAAACGTATTTTCGCGCTGCTCGACGCGCCCGAACCGGAGCATGGCAGCAAGGAACTGCCGGAATTCGGGGCTTCCGGGCGTGGTGTCGGCGTGGAGTTTCGTGGTGTTTCGTACCGGTATGCGGACGCGGATGTGGATGCTGGGGGTGCTGCTGGTGCGGGGCCTGACGCTGCCGGGTCTGCGGGTGCCGGTGTTGCGAGTCCCCGTCGTATATCGTCCACATCGCATTCCGATATGCGGAACACGGATGTGGACAGCGTTGATGAGGGCGGCGGCGCGGGTGACGCGCGCGAAACGCGCTACGCCTTGCGCAACGTGGCCCTCCGTGCGCTGCCCGGCGAAGTCACTGCGATCGTCGGGCCATCCGGTTCCGGCAAGTCCACAGCCGTCCAGCTGCTTGCCGGCACGCTTATCGGATATGAAGGCGATGTGCTGCTGTCCGAAATGCCATCCGGAATGCCATCCGGAATGCAGGACGAAGTGCTGGGCGCTATGTTAAGCAGTGCGGCGCCGGATGACAGTGAAACCCTGAAATCGCACCAAATCCGCGACCTCACCGCAGCATCGCTCACCCGCGAAATCTCCATCGTCTCCGCGCACAGCCACCTGTTCGCCGGCACCCTGCGCGACAACCTGCTCATGGCCCGCGCCGACGCCACCGACAACGAGCTGTGGCAGACGCTGGAAGCCGCGCATATCGACGATTTCGTGCGCGCGCAATCGCGAGGACTCGATATGCCGATCACGCAGGACGGCGCGAATCTGTCCGGCGGGCAGAAACAGCGCATTGCGATCGCCCGTGTACTGTTGCGCAGGTCGGCCGTCTATATTTTCGACGAGGCGACCAGCAGCGTCGACGCGGACAGCGAAACGTTGATTTTGCAAACGATTCGCGCGCTCGCCGACGCCGGCGCAACCGTGCTGATGGTCACGCACCGCATGGCGAACGCGGCCGACGCGGACCATGTCGTAGTGTTTGATGGGGGTGTCGTCGTCGAGCAGGGCGCGCATGACGATCTCATGGCCGCGGACGGCACGTATGCCAAGCTGTTCCGGGCGCAGGAAAGCGTGGAACGGGTGGGATTGTCTGGTCGCGTCGCGCCGCGCGTATCGCGTATGACTCATGCGTCTGGTGCGTTTGCCGTGTCTCGGATGTCTGGTTCCGCCGAATCGAACGCCAGTGGCGCCAAATCGGACATGCCAACAACCCAAGTCGTCGCCCGCTTGCTGCGCGAAGTCGGCCCACTGCGCAAACCCATGGCCATCGCCTGCGCGTGCGGCATCCTCGGCCACCTCGCCGCCACGTTCCTGCCGGTTTTCGGCGTCGCCGCGCTGTTTGCCGCAGCTGGCGCAAAAGTCTGGAATCTCAGCCTTCCCGCGGCAATCGCAGCCATGATTATCTGCGCACTGATCCGCGGCGGCATGCGCTACGCCGAACAGTACATGAACCACAATGTCGCCTTCCGCCTGCTCGCGCTGTTCCGGTCGAAAACGTTTGCCGCGCTGCGTCGCCTCGCGCCCGCCAAACTGTCCGGCAAAGGCAAAGGCGACCTGATCGCGCTGGTCACCACCGACGTCGAACTGCTGGAAATCTTCTTCGCGCACACCATTTCGCCGGTTGTCATCGCCATCGCGACCACCGTGCTTTACACGGTCGCATTGCTTACGTTGAGTCCTGCGATCGCTGTCACGCTGGTCATCGCGCACCTGACCGTCGGCATCGTGCTGCCGAAACTCTTCGCCACGGCGGTAGGCGGTCTCGGTGGGGATATTCGCCGCGAATCCGCCCAACTTGATGACGAAATGCTCGACGATATGCGCGGTCTCGACGAAATCATCCGATTCGGCCAAGGCCATGCGCGGCTTGCCGGCATCGCGTCACGCACGCGCTCGCTCTGGAGCCGCCGTGCCCGGCTGAGTGCCAAGAATGGCGATTTCGCAGGCTTCGGCGCGGTGCTGGTCGTACTGTTCACTGCCATCGCGGCATTGCTGGCGATGGTCACGTCCGGTACGACGATGCCCATCGCTTCCGCCGCTTCCGCTGCCGCTGCGACCATCCAGACCGTCATTTCCGCGCCCGCCGCCCGCCTGACCGCCGCTTTCGTGCTGCTGGCCAGCTCGTTCGGTCCGACGCTCGCGTTGAGCGCGCTGCCGGCCAATCTCACGCAAACGTTTGCAGCCGCCTGCCGCCTGTTCGCGCTGATGGACGAAACCCCCGCAGTGGAGGAGCGGGGCGATTTCCTGCCGCGCTACCATGGCATGTCCATGCACGACGTCACGTTCGGCTACGGCAATTCGGGCGAGGCTCCAACTTCCGGAAGCGATGCGGATGCCCCCGAGTCGTCCGCCGAGCCAATCCTCAGCCACGTCTCGTTCGACATACCACAACACGGCATCCTCGGCATCCAAGGCCCGTCCGGCCGCGGCAAATCGACCCTGCTGAAGCTGCTCATGCGTTACTGGGACCCGCAATCCGGCTTAGTCGCCCTGTCCGAGGTGCCACTGCCGCAGATCGACGCGCATCATCGCCGTCGCGTGCAAACGATGATGGGGCAGGAAACCTACCTGTTCGACGGCACTATCCGTGAAAACCTGCTTATGGCCTGCGATATGGGCGGTGCGGATACGGCTGGTAATGCTGGCGATCCGGACGATTCCGCGACTTCCGGCAGAGCGCTTCTTACCCCGCCCGCTCCTCCCGTTTCGTGGAATGCCGCTGATTCCGCGCTTTCCACCCGGTCGACCCCTTCTGTCGGTGATGACGTGCTGCGCGCCGCGCTTGCCAAGGCTTCCGCGCTTGAACTGGTCGACTCGCTCCCGCAGGGCCTTGATACCCCCGTCGGCGAGTTGGGCGGGCGGCTTTCAGAGGGTGAACGGCAACGCATCGGCCTGGCTCGCGTCTTCCTGCGCAACGCGTCGCTGGTGTTGTTCGACGAGCCGACGAGTCGCCTCGACGCCTACAACGAATCCGTGATTCTGCAATCGATTGACGCGTTGGCGCAGCAGGGGAGCGCGGTGCTGCTCGTCTCGCACCGCGATTCCACCATGCGCATCGCGGACCGCATCGTGCGCATGTGAGCTGGCGCGTGCGGATTGCGAACTGATGCGGCGAGCCGATGCGTGCGAACTAGTGTGTGAATCGGCGTAATGCGGGGCCTGGTGAGGTGCCCATGCCCATGCGGCCGCATACGGACGCGTCGCACGTCCGCAATGTGGTCGTATGAAAATCGCATGTCATTCGTGTTTCCTATAGCGCGCGCGACGGCGTACGGAAGCGGACGAATCGAAAGCCATAGTCGCAGGTAAAGCAAGAAAAACGGACGAAACCGACGAAATGTCGACGGAATCGAAGGTAGTGCCCGAAAAGTTGCGCACTTTGGATCATGGCCGTCCATGGA
>ERZ1673701.2265-NODE-2265-length-15205-cov-6.426733_pt1 | contig 15205 bp, 8 predicted proteins | sample MGYA00580231_ERZ1673701 | MGnify/ENA primary metagenome ERZ1673701 (study PRJEB41218, sample SAMN15661798) | gut metagenome | host: Homo sapiens | place: Canada: London | collected 2015-08-20/2019-03-30 | study: EMG produced TPA metagenomics assembly of...
CAACCAAGACAAAAATCTTCTGTGCCTGCTCCACTGCATTCGGAAGTGCACCAAATACCCACACCTGTCCGGTATGTACCGGTATGCCGGGATCGCTTCCGGTCTTAAACAAAAAGGTGGTAGAGTATGCCATGGCAGTTGGTCTGGCAACAAACTGTCAGATCAATCAGTACAGCAAATTTGACCGGAAAAATTATTTCTATCCGGATAACCCGCAGAACTATCAGATTTCCCAGCTTTATCTGCCAATCTGCCATGACGGAGGGGTAGAGATCGAGACGGAATCCGGTGGGAAAAAGACCATCGGTATCCATGAAATCCATATGGAAGAGGATGCCGGAAAGTTAGTACACGATGATTGGGAAGGGGTATCTCTGGTGGATTACAACCGTTCTGGTGTACCGCTGATCGAGATCGTGTCCGAGCCGGATATGCGCTCCGCAGAGGAAGTCATTGCATATCTGGAGAAACTGCGTATGACGATCCAGTACCTGGGTGCCAGTGACTGCAAGATGCAGGAGGGATCCATGCGTGCGGATGTCAATTTATCAGTTCGTGAAAAAGGCACGAAAGAGTTTGGTACCCGTACCGAGATGAAAAATATCGGTTCGTTTAAGGCAATCGCACATGCCATTGAAGCCGAGACTGCCCGCCAGATTGATCTGATCGAATCCGGGGAGAAGGTTGTACAGGAGACCCGCCGCTGGAACGATGATCAGGGATATTCCTATGCGATGCGTTCCAAAGAGGATGCACAGGATTATCGTTATTTCCCGGAGCCGGATCTGGTACCGATCGTTGTCAGTGACGAATGGCTGCAGCAGATCCGGGACAATCAGCCGGAACTTCATGATGAAAAACTGGCCCGTTATATTGCAGAGTTTGGTCTGCCGGAGTATGATGCACAGATTCTTACATCGGAGAAAAAACTGGCAGATCTCTTTGAGGCGACTTCTGCGATTTGCAATAAACCAAAGAAAGTATCCAACTGGCTCATGGGAGAAACGATGCGTCTGTTAAAGGACCGGGAAATGGATGCCGAAGATCTCCGTTTTTCACCAGAGCATCTGGCAAAAATTATCGAATTGACAGAGGCCGGAACGATCAATAATTCCGTTGCCAAGGAAGTATTTGAAAAAGTATTTGATGAGGACATTGATCCGGAGCGTTATGTGGAAGAGCATGGCTTAAAGAGTGATAACGATGAGGATGCACTTCGCGCAACAATTGAACAGATCGTCAAAGACAATCCGCAGTCTGTGGAGGATTACCACAACGGAAAAGAGAAAGCAATCGGATTTTTGGTCGGACAGACGATGAAAGCAACCAAAGGCAAGGCAAATCCGGGAATCGTAAATAAAATCTTAAAGGAACTGCTTTAAATCTTAAAGAAAAATGAAAAAACAGGGGAAAACTTGTCTTTACAGGCTGAATATCGTATAATAATTTTGCCGTCGCTTACTGCGGCGGCAATGTTATATGTAAAAAAGGAGTTTATACGATGGCGGAAGACCAGAATAATAAAGAAAATACCACGACATCCGATACAAACAATACAAGTGAATATGAAGATGTCTGTTACATCTGCCGCAGACCGGAGAGTGTTGCGGGAAAGATGATACATATCCAGAATGATATCTGCATTTGTCAGGACTGTATGCAGAAAACATTTGATACCATGAACAACGGCACCTTTAACATGGGCGATTTCATGAATATGAACATGGGAAAAATGCCGAATATCAGTATGATCAATCTGGCGGATCTACAGAATGCGGTTCCGAACAAACAGAAGTTAAAGAAAAAGAAACCAAAGGATGAGCAGCCGAAACCGGAACTGGATATTCATTCCATTCCGGCACCGCACAAAATCAAGGCGCGTCTGGATGAGTATGTTGTTGGACAGGAACATGCCAAAAAAGTGATGTCCGTTGCCGTTTACAATCACTATAAACGTGTGATGGAAGACACCAATGACGGCGTGGAAATCGAAAAGTCCAATATGCTCATGATCGGACCGACCGGATCGGGAAAGACGTATCTGGTAAAGACACTGGCACGGCTTTTGGATGTGCCGCTGGCAATCACAGATGCGACCTCCCTGACCGAAGCCGGATATATCGGTGATGATATCGAAAGCGTAGTCAGCAAACTTCTGGCTGCAGCTGACAATGATGTGGAGCGTGCAGAGCACGGTATTATTTTCATTGATGAGATCGACAAGATTGCAAAGAAGCGCAATGCCAATCAGCGGGATGTAAGCGGAGAGTCGGTGCAGCAGGGAATGTTAAAGCTTCTCGAAGGCGCAGAGATTGAAGTTCCGGTTGGAGCAAGCAGCAAAAATGCGATGGTTCCGATGACCACGGTAGATACGAAGAATATTCTGTTTATCTGTGGCGGTGCCTTTCCGGAACTGGAAGAGGTTATCAAGGAGCGCTTAAACAAGGAGGCGTCCATCGGCTTTAAGGCAGATCTGAAAGATAAATACGACAAGGAAGAAAATCTTCTCTGTAAAGTGACAGTGGAGGATGTCCGTAAATTCGGAATGATTCCGGAGTTTCTGGGACGTCTGCCGATTCTGTTTTCACTGGAAGCACTGACGGAAGATATGCTTGTGCGTATTCTGACAGAGCCGAAGAATGCGATTGTACGTCAGTACAAAAAGCTTCTGGCGATGGATGAAGTGGATCTGGAGTTTACGGAGGACGCTTTGCATGCAATTGCAAAGCAGGCGAAAGAAAAGAAAGTCGGTGCCCGTGCACTGCGAGCCATTATTGAAGAGTTCATGCTGGATATCATGTATGAGATTCCAAAGGATGACAATATCGGAAAAGTGACGATCACAGAGGATTATGTGGAGAAAAAGGGCGGACCGCTCATTGAAATGCGTGGAGTTGCGGCACTTCCGGAACAGGAAGCAAACGCATAAAATGTAGAAAAACCGAAATAAAAGATCTGATGCCGGAGGGCATCAGGTCTTTTTCTTTTCCCTATTGTATGATATGATAGAAACAGTATTGTTTTGTTCGTAATTCATAAGGAGGATGTATGAAAATCATTCATTGTGCGGATCTGCATCTGGATTCCCAGATGACAGCAAACCTGACAAAAGAGCAGGCAAGAGAGCGCAAAAGAGAAATCATCCGTACGTTTACACGGATGGTCGAATATGCAGAAAAGACAGGGGTGCGTCTGATCATGATATCGGGAGATCTGTTTGATACACGAAATGTATCAGCATTGGCGCGCAACACCGTAAGGGACATGATCTGTACACATCCCCAGATTGATTTCTTATATCTGAGAGGAAACCATGACAGTGACAATTTCCTTTCCAAGCTGGAGGAAGTGCCGGACAATCTGCTTTTGTTTTCCGATACATGGACTGCATACCGGTATGGAAATATTGTGATCAGCGGAATCGAGCTCTCGGAGAACAACCGGGCGACCGTTTACAATTCCCTTGTGCTGGGGCATGAAGATTTCAATATTGTCATGATGCACGGACAGGCGGGAGATTATGCATGTCGCTCACAGGCAGAGAATATCAGCCTGAACCAGCTGAAAAATAAAAATATTGATTATCTGGCGCTGGGACATGTACATACCTTCATGCAGGACAAGCTGGATAACCGCGGTACCTGGTGTTACTGTGGATGTCTGGAAGGACGCGGATTTGACGAGTGTGGACCGAAAGGATTTGTTTTACTGGATGTGGACGAGCAGACCTGCCGTGCCCAGATGCAGTTTGTTCAGATGGCAGCCCGCACGCTGTACACGCTTGAAGTGGATGTGAGCAATGTCATGACGACAAGGGAAGCGGCGGAGCGGATGGAAGAAGCTGTAAAACAGGCGCAGTATCCGTCGGGAAGCCTTGTCAAATTTGTACTGACCGGTGAGGTGGAAGTGGATGCGGAGATCAATTGCGAGTATCTGCAGAATCTGTTCTCGGATTATTTTTATTTTGAAAAGGTGAAAGACCGGACAACCCTTCGGGTCGACTACAGTGATTATGAAAAAGATGCCTCGTTAAAGGGGGAGTTTATCCGTATGGTACTTGGATCTGAACTGTCACAGGAGCAGAAGGCAGAAGTGATCCGCTGTGGAATTTTGGCATTGTCCGGGGAGGAGATATAGGATGAAATTACGTTCCTGTCATATCGACAATTTTGGAAAACTATCGGATCTGCATCTGGAATTTCAGGACGGGGTCAATCTGTTTCACGAACCGAATGCATGGGGAAAAAGTACACTGGCCGCTTTTTTGCGGGTGATGTTTTACGGGTTTGACTCTAAGAGAGAATCCGGACTGTTTGATAAAGAACGTGTGGTATTCCGCCCGTGGCAGGGGGGAACGTATGGAGGCGAACTGGATTTTTCCTATCAGGGAAAAGAGTACCGGATCAGCCGTACATTTGGAAAAACAGAAAAAACAGATGTTTTTCATTTATATGATCTTTCCACCAATCTGGAATGTCATGATTTCTCTTCCGAGATCGGAAGTGAAATTTTCGGACTCGACAGTGCATCGTTTAAAAGGAGCGCATTTATTGCACAAAATGACTGCGAATGCTGCTCGACTGATGCGATCAATGCCAAGCTGGGAAATCTTGTAGAGAATACAAACGATATCAATAATTTTGAGACCGCTCAGAAAAAGATTCATGACCGGATGAATAAACTTTCGCCGGACCGTGCAACAGGTTCCATGAAAAAGCGGACGAACATGATCACGCTGTTAACGGAAGAACTGCGTGGCTATGATGCGGCAGAGGTGTCTTACAAAAAGATTACCGAAAAACTTACCGAAAAACAGGAGCAGAGAAAAGAACTGGCCGGGATTCGGGATCAGTATGCAAAAGCATTGCAGGTGGCGAGTGAAGAGAGCCGCAGAGAAGGAATCAAGCAGGCCTATGCGGCCACCAAACAGGAGGAACAGGAAAAGAAAGCGGCACTGGATGCTTTTGCGGATGTATTTCCGGGACAGGTGCCGCAGGATGAGGAGTTTGCAAAGCAGAACCAGGATGTACAGATGCTTGGTGTGTTAAAAACCACTTTGTTTAATCTGGGGCTGACCGAAGAAGAAGAGAACCGTTTGCAGGAACTTGGTGATAAGTTTGAAAACCAGATTCCTTCTGAAGAAAAAATAACGGAAATGGAAAAAGAGCAGGAGCGTTTTGCAAAACTGAAAGAGGAAAAAACGCAGCTGGAAACGAAAATGTCCTATTTTGAAGCGATGGCAATGAAGCGGGAAGAACCGGATTATACGGTAAAAAATCGTCTTTCGATGATGATCTGCGGCATTATCCTGCTGGTGATCGGTGCTGCCGGTGGTGTGTTGTCGTTTCTGTTGCCGCAGGTGCAGAAGATGTTCCTTCCGCTTCTGGCGGTATCGGTGGTTGCGGCAGTGGCAGGTATTGTGCTTCTTGTGGTGCGCAAGGTGCAGGTATCAAAGGAAGAAGAAAAGGTGCGTGCACTCCGGGTACAGCATCTGGAAGAGGAGCGTAAGCTCCGCGGACCGGTGGAAGAAATTCAAAAAACCATGGAAGAGGCTTCGAAAGAAGCTTCGCGCATCGAACAGGAGACCAAGCATTTTCTGGAGCAGTATCAGATGGTTCCGGGAGAAAAGGATGCCAGAACCTGCCTGTATGAACTCCGCAGCCAGCTGCAGGAATATGAGCGTCTGCGCAGCCGTGCCGGAAAAAGCGATGCGGCAAGACAGGAATTTGAGCGGAAACAGAACTCTTTGCTTGCATTTGGAAAAGAAGCGGGAATGGATTTCGGAGAAGATCTTGCAGCAGGAATCAGCCAGCTGCAGATGAAGGCAACGGAGTACCGGATCGCACAGAAAGCATACGCAGAGGCAAGAAAAAAGAGAGAACTGTTTGAGCAGGAACACAATATGAAAGAACTGGCAGCGGTGGAAAAATGTCCATATTCCCTTGATGAACTCAATTCCATGATCCGTGATGTGGATGAGCGGAGCGAGGATATCCGGGAAGCCATCGAGCAGTACCATCATCAGCTCGAAGATCTGCAGGATCAGCTGGATATCCGGGATGAAAAAGAACAGCAGCTTTCCATCTGCAGACAGGAACAGGAAGAAGAACAGCATTTATATGAAACCCTGCGGCTGACGGGAGAGTTCCTGCAGAATGCAAAGGAGCAGTTTTCTGCGAGATATTTGGGTCCGATCGAGAACGGGTTTGGAAAGTATTACACGCTTCTAACAGGGGATAAAGAAAAAGACTGGATGGTGGATGCCAACATCGAGGTGCAGATGAAAGAGCAGGGCGAGATGCGGGAAACCAAGTGGCTGTCTGCCGGATATCAGGATCTGCTGGGAATCTGTATGCGTCTGGCGCTGGTGGATGCGATGTATCCGAAGGAAAAACCGTTTCTGGTGCTGGACGATCCGTTTGTCAATCTGGATGAAGAAAAGATGGCACATGGCAATGAACTGTTTGGAAAAATTTCCGGGGAGTATCAGATTTTGTATTTTACCTGTCATGCAAGCCGGAATATAGAAAATACAAAATAAAGGGAGAGGAAACATGGAGAAAAAGATTTTGTTTCCGCAGATCGGCGGAATTATGCACGGAGGGGATTACAATCCGGAACAGTGGCTGGACCGGCCGGACATTCTGGAAGAAGATATCCGTATGATGAAGAAAGCCGGGATGAATTGTGCAACACTTGGGGTATTTTCCTGGTCAACCTATGAGCCGCGGGAAGGGGAATTTCATTTCGCATGGCTGCATGACATCATGGATAAGTTATATGCCAATGGCATTTACACGATATTGGCGACGCCGTCCGGAGCGCGACCGGCATGGCTGGATGAGGCATATCCGGAGTGCAGACGCGTGGATTCTTACGGGGTGCGTGAACATCACGGGGTGCGGCACAACCACTGTATGAGTGCACCGGTTTATCGGAAGAAGGTTTCTGTGATCGTCAATAAGCTGGTAGATGAATTCGGAAATCATCCGGGGCTTCTGATGTGGCATATTTCCAATGAATTTGGTGGGGAATGTTACTGTCCGCACTGTGTAAAGCGGTTCCAGGATTATCTGGCGGAAAAGTTTGACCATGATATTGAAAAACTGAACAAGGCATGGTGGACAACGTTCTGGAGTCATACTTACAATGATTTTTCCCAGATTGAACCGCCGTACCGCAACGGAGAATTCAGCATTATGGGATTGAATCTGGAGTGGAAACGGTTTACTACCTGGAATATGACGGATTACATGAAGGCAGAGATTGCCATTTTAAAAGAACGTACCCCGCAGATTCCGGTGACAACGAATTTTATGAAAGAATATGACGGACTGGACTATCATAAAATGCAGCAGCCGCTGGACGTGGTGTCCTGGGATTCTTATCCGCGGTTTCACAATGATGAGGAGTCGTTTTCAGATACGATGACAGAAAATGCGTTTGATCATGCCATGATCCGTTGTCTGAAAAAAGAGCAACCGTTTATGCTCATGGAGAGCGCGCCGGGGCTGGTCAACTGGCATCCGTTTAATAAAATGAAACGTCCGGGCGTACACCGGCTGGCTTCGCTGCAGGCAGTGGCTCTCGGTTCCGATACGGTGCAGTATTTCCAGTGGCGGAAAGGAAGGGGATCGTTTGAGCAGTACCATGGGGCGGTTGTGGATCATCTCGGAACGGATGATACCAGAGTTTTTCGTGAAGTGGCAGATCTTGGGGGAGAATTAAAGAAACTCAAAGATCTGGCAGGGACAGTCGTAAAAGCACCGGTAGCCGTGTTATACGACTGGGACAGCCTCTGGGCAACGGATGGAATGAAGGGGCTGGCAGAGTCCACCCGTAACTATATTAAGACCTGCAGGAAAGCATACCGCAATCTGTCGGCACTCGGAGTGGATGTGGATGTGATTTCCAGTGAAGAGGATTATAGCGGTTATTCTGTGATTGTGGCACCAATGCTGTATCTGCTGCATCCGCATGTCGGGGAGCGCATGAAACAGTTTGTGGAGCAGGGAGGTCATCTGATTGCAACCTATGTGACTGGATATGTGGATGAAAACCAGCTCAATTATCTGGGCGGATTTCCGGGAGACGGATTAAAGGATCTCTTTGGCGTGATCAGTGAGGAAATTGATACACTGTATCCGTCCGACCGCAACCGCGTACATTTTGCCGAAATGCCGGAAGGGGAAGTACGGGATTATGCGGAAGTTCTGCGTGTGGCAGATGGCACAAACGTGCTTGGTACCTATGAACAGGATTATTACAAAGGAATGGCAGCAGTGACGGAGCGCACATGTCAAAACGGCAGTGCCATGTATATCGCGGCCCGGCTGGATGATGCTTCCATGCAGCACCTGTATGCGCGTACACTGAAAAAAGCGGGAGTTTCGATGTATAAACTTCCATATGGCGTGGAACGTCACACACGCGAAGCGGATGGTATGCGGTATGTATTTTATCTGAATGATACGACCGGACCGCAGATTGTTTCCGGGGTAGAGGGAATTGATCTTCTGACGGGAGAGGTGATCAAGGGAATTCTTACACTGGAACCGTATGGCGTGGCATGTGTAAAAGAATAAGTTCTATTCTGAAAGTTTTGTGCATATAGTTACGGAAAAGAAGTGTGGGAGCTTCTTATGGATAGAAATTGTGATGCATTTATCCGCTCCAACAATACCTACGATATCCTGATTGCCAGAGAGTCTTTGGAGATTTCTGACGACCGGGCAGAATGTATACAAAATATCGGTGAAAAATTTGTGGCAGAATATTTTGACCGGGACGAGGTGCCGCAGCTGAGCATTAAGACATACGGATATTCGATTATCCCAAAATGTTTCGGACTGCTGGATACGCTTGCACTGGAGACAACCGGTATCCTGCAGCTGCAGAATCAGCCAGCCCTGTCCCTTCGGGGACAGGGTATTTTTATTGGATTTGTTGATACGGGAATTTCCTATGAACTGCCCTGTTTCCGGAATGCCGATGGAAGTACAAGAATCCGCTCAATCTGGGATCAGAGTATTCCGGCGGGGGAGAAAAATACCCCTCAGGGATTTTTGTACGGAACGGAATATACACAAAAAGAGATCAATGAGGCACTGGAACAGGAACATCCGCGGGAACTGGTTCCAGTGACGGATGAAGATGGGCACGGAACCATGCTGGCAAGTATTGCCTGCGGAAGTGAAGATCTGCAGGCTGGTTTTACTGGGGCGGCTCCTTATGCGGAACTTCTGGTTGTAAAGTTAAAACCGGCAAAACCTTATCTGAAAGACTTTTTTTATATTCCGCAGGAGATGCCTGCCTATCAGGAAAATGACATTATGGCGGCAATTGAATATCTCGAAGAGACTGCCAGAAAACTGGGGCGGCCCCTTATTCTGTGCCTTGGTCTCGGGACAAACAACGGAAGCCATTCCGGTGGCAGCAACCTTTCGGAACTTCTTGATGATATTGCGGGCAGATGGCGCCGGTGTGCGGTTGTGGCAACCGGAAATGAGGCGAATGCCAGACATCATTTTTACGGGAAAAGTGATGGAAATTCAATGGTTGCGGTAGAGGTGAATGTGGAACAGCGGATGCGGGGATTTTATCTTGAGTTGTGGGCCAGTGCACCGGAATTGTTTGTGGTGGCGGTGCGTTCGCCGGGAGGCACTCTTATGCCGGAGCAGAATGTGCCCGGAAATTCGCATCAGGAACAGGAATTTATATTTGAAGGGACAAGAGTGGAAATTGATTATGCACAGGTGGGACGCACGCGGGGGGATCAGCTGGTGTTTATCCGGTTTGAAAACCCGGCGGCAGGGATCTGGACGCTGTATGTTAATCCGAGTACCACGATCACAGGACAATTTCATATCTGGCTGCCAATGAGTGGAATGTTAGAAAAAGACGTGGTGTTTTTGCGTCCGGATCCGGATGTGACACTTACCGTGCCGTCTTCGGCAAAAATTCCGATTGGGGTGGGTGGAATGGATCAAAAGAGTGGTATTTTATATCTGGATTCCGGGAGGGGGAATACCATTGCGTCGGTTGTAAAACCGGATTTTGTGGCTCCGGCTGTGGGCGTGCAGGCGATAGGAAGGCTTGGAAATTATGTGACACTGACGGGAACGAGTGCAGCTTCTGCAATTGCGGCAGGAGCATGTGCACAGATCATGGAGTGGGGAAACAGCCGTGGGAGAAGACTGCTTTTAAATTCGGTGCAGATCGGAAATATTCTGATCCGCGGGTGCGAAAGGAACCCGGATGTATCCTATCCGAATACCGCCTGGGGCTATGGAAAAATGAATGTTTACGATGCACTGATGAAATTTTATGGGGTATAAAATTTATATACAAAGCGTAAAAAGATATAAAAAATTTATGAAATGCTTTTTTTTGAGAACCAAGTACGATATAATTAAGACTATACAGATTGGAGAGTGAAGCATGGAGAAAAAAGATTTATTAGCAAATTACGCAGCATCAAAACAGAATATGTGTATTACGAATGATACGATCTCGGATGGATTGTTTCAGGAGTATGGGGTAAACAGAGGACTTCGCGATGTCAACGGAAAGGGTGTATTGACAGGTCTGACCCGTATTTCAAAGATTGTGTCCTTCAAAGATGAAAATGGAAAACAGGTGCCATGTGACGGTGAGTTATGGTATCGCGGATATAATGTAAAAACACTGATCAAATCCATTGGACCGAACGAATTCGGCTTCGAAAAAGCAGCATATCTGCTGCTGTTTGGAGAACTTCCGGATCAGGCGCAGCTGGATGAATTCTGTGAGGTGCTCGGCAACAGCCGGACACTTCCGACCAATTTTACCAGAGACGTTATTATGAAGGCGCCTTCTAAGGATATCATGAATTCCATGACACGAAGTATTCTGACACTTGCGGCCTATGATCCGTATACGACAGATTCTTCCATTGAGAACAATATCCGTCAGTGTATGCAGCTGATTGCCAATTTCCCGATGATCGCGGCATATGGATATCACGCATATAATCATTATGAAAATGATTCGAGTATGTATATTCACCGACCGGACCCGAAGCTTTCCACGGCAGAGAATTTCCTTCGTATGCTGCGGCCGAATAAGCAGTATACACAGCTGGAGGCACAGGTGCTTGATGTGGCACTGATGCTTCATATGGAGCATGGCGGCGGTAATAACAGTACGTTTACCACCCGTGTGGTTACTTCTGCCGGTACGGATACATATTCTGCCATCGCTGCGGCAATGTCTTCCCTGAAAGGACCAAAGCATGGCGGTGCCAACATTAAAGTTATGCAGATGATGAATGATATCCGGGAAAATGTGCATGACTGGAGCGATCGTGACGAGGTGAAGTCCTATCTTGGAAAGATGCTGGATGGACAGGTCTTTGATAAGAAGGGATTGATCTATGGTATGGGACATGCCGTGTATTCCCTGTCTGATCCGAGAGAGCGTGTGTTCCGCAGCTATGTGGAGCATCTCGCGGAGGCAAAAGGACGCCAGAAAGACATGAACCTTTACAATATGATAGAAGAAGTGGCTCCGGAACTGATCGCAGAAAAGCGTCATATTTTCAAGGGTGTCAGCCCGAATGTGGATTTTTACAGTGGTTTCGTATATGAAATGCTTGGCATTCCGTCGGAATTGTATACACCATTGTTTGCCATTGCAAGAATTGCAGGATGGAGTGCACACCGGCTGGAGGAGCTGGTGGGATGCAACAAAATTATTCGTCCAGCATATAAGAGTGTCATGGAAGAACTGGAATAAGATTATTACAGCGGACAGAATTGCATTTTATTTTGCTCTGTGCTAGTATGGAAACAGAAACTTTCGTGTGTTATAACTATAACAGGAAAGAGGACTGATTATGAAAATAAAAGAAAAATATTATCGCTTTGCGGAAAAAGGGCAGCAGATACAGAGAGTAAACCGTTTTTTTGTAACAGAATATCTGATTTTTTATGCATTTATTCTGTTTATGCTCTGGGCATCAAGAGCAAAAGGAGTACGTTCTTTGGGCTTTGCGGCATTTGTTAGTGTGATTGCAGTAGTCTCCGGAGGTGCATTGCTCATCGGATGGAAGCGGCATCCGGAATCGGAGCGGCTGAGATATCTGGCACTGATCGGGTTATATCTCGTATCATTTTTCATGACTTTTGCATATACGGAGAGCTTTATCCGTTTTCTGGGACTGGCTCCTTTTATCGGCTGTATTTTGTTTTTTGATCCGAAATATTCCAGAATCGGCGGCATCGGTTATCTTGTATTGAATGCGCTGACTGTCTTTGGTCAGATCCGTCAGCAGCCGGAAGGCGTAGCCGGGACAACCAATCTTGTACTGGATCTGCTGGCACTGGGGGTACTGGTATTTGCTGTGATCTTTACAACAAATGTGGCACAGAAATTCAACCATGATACCCGGCACAGTGAACAGCAGGAGCAGCGGAAGCAGCAGGCAATTTTAGACGATGTGATCGGTGTGGCGGAAGAAGTGCGTAAGGGTACGGAATCCGTGATGAAGATTGTCAATGATCTGAATGGATCGACAGAGGTGGTCAATGGTGCGATGAAAGATATTTCTTCCAGCACGCATAGCACGGCGGAAAATATCCAGACACAGACAACCATGACACAGGATATCCAGCATTCAATTGAGCAGACACTGGAAAGTTCCGAGAATATGGTAAAAGTGGCAAAGCAGTCCGGGGAACTGAATCAGAAGAGTATGGAGATCATGGAACATCTGAAGAAACAGTCCGCGGTAATCGCAGAGACAAACTCCGGAGTGGCAGATTCCATGAAAGCGTTACAGGAGCGTACCGAGGCAGTAAAGAGTATTGCAGATACCATCTTTTCCATTTCCAGTCAGACCAATCTGCTGGCGCTCAATGCTTCTATTGAGAGTGCCCGTGCAGGGGAAGCCGGAAAAGGGTTTGCTGTAGTGGCTGATGAAATCCGTCAGCTGGCAGAGAAAACCAGAAGTGAGACAGAAAGCATTGCACAGATTCTGGATGAATTGTTTAAAAATGCAGAGGATGCAGCAACGGCGGTGAGCCGTTCGATTGAGGCTACCAATGCGCAGGATTCCATGATTGCGAAAGCGTCTGAGAGTTTTTCGGGAATGAATGAGAATGTCAATACACTGGTTCAGGAGATCGAAGGCATTGACGGCATGTTAAACCGTCTGTCGGATGCAAACAATCAGATTGTAGACAATATCAGTAATCTTTCTGCAACAACGGAAGAAGTGACGGCCTCTTCCGTACAGGTAGCGGATCTGTCAGTTGAGAATTTAAACAATGCCGAGCAGGCAAAACAGAAACTTGACAATGTGCTTGCGGTATCTCATGAACTGGATAAGTACATAAAGTAAACCATTTCCAGTCAGACCAATCTGCTGGCGCTCAATGCTTCTATTGAGAGTGCCCGTGCAGGGGAAGCCGGAAAAGGGTTTGCTGTAGTGGCTGATGAAATCCGTCAGCTGGCAGAGAAAACCAGAAGTGAGACAGAAAGCATTGCACAGATTCTGGATGAATTGTTTAAAAATGCAGAGGATGCAGCAACGGCGGTGAGCCGTTCGATTGAGGCTACCAATGCGCAGGATTCCATGATTGCGAAAGCGTCTGAGAGTTTTTCGGGAATGAATGAGAATGTCAATACACTGGTTCAGGAGATCGAAGGCATTGACGGCATGTTAAACCGTCTGTCGGATGCAAACAATCAGATTGTAGACAATATCAGTAATCTTTCTGCAACAACGGAAGAAGTGACGGCCTCTTCCGTACAGGTAGCGGATCTGTCAGTTGAGAATTTAAACAATGCCGAGCAGGCAAAACAGAAACTTGACAATGTGCTTGCGGTATCTCATGAACTGGATAAGTACATAAAGTAAACAGATGGAATGAGATAAAGGTGCCTCAGCAGGAGAAATTCTGCTGAGGATTTTTACTACTATAACTTAGAAGGAGATAAAAATTATGAATGTAACAATGAAACAGGTCGAGGGCGGTGTATGTGCGGCTGCAGGATTTTCCGCAAACGGATTAAACTGTGGGTTAAATCCGGATCGGAACAAAAATGATCTGGCACTGATCTGGTCAGAGAAAGAGTGTACGGCAGCGGCTGTCTATACAACGAATAAAGTAAAGGGTGCACCAATCCTTGTGACAAAGAAACATCTGGCAGCAACCGGAAATAAGGCGAGGGCTGTTATTGTCAACAGTAAGAATGCCAATACCTGTAATGCAGACGGAGAAGAAAAGGCACAGATGATGTGTGATCTGGCTGCAGCAGAGCTGGGAATAAAGGCAGACGAGGTGATCGTGGCATCAACCGGTGTCATTGGACAGAAGCTTCCGATTGAACCGATCCGTGATCATGTGCAGGAGCTGGCACGCGGACTTTCTCCACAGAATCATGGAAAAGCAGCAAATGCCATCATGACAACCGATACCTATGCCAAGGAGACCGCGGTTTCTTTTACGCTTGACGGGAAGACCTGTACGGTTGGCGGTATGGCAAAGGGAAGTGGCATGATCCATCCGAATATGGCTACCACGTTAAATTTTGTTACAACCGATGTTGCGATTTCCTCAGAAATGATCCAGAAAGCACTTTCTGAGATTGTAAAGGTGACGTACAATTGTCTGAGCATTGATGGAGATACTTCTACCAATGATATGGTCAGTATTCTGGCAAACGGCATGGCAGAAAATACGCCAGTCACAGCAGAGGGAGAGGATTATGATACGTTCCGTCAGGCGCTGTATCAGGTACTCATGACGCTGACCAAGATGCTTGCCAAGGACGGTGAGGGAGCATCGAAGATGCTGGAGTGTACCTGTAGCGGCGCGCCGGATCAGGATACCGCAATCATTATTGCAAAGAGTGTGATCCGTTCCCCACTGTTTAAGTGTGCAATGTTTGGGGAAGATGCCAACTGGGGACGTATTTTATGTGCAATCGGTTATGCGGATGCGGAGTTTGATATCAACAAAGTGGATGTGGATCTGGCATCGTCCAAGGGAACCATTGCCGTATGCAGAAATGCTGCCGGTGTAGATTTCTCTGAGGAGAAAGCAAAAGAAATCTTAGAGGAAGATGAAATTTATATTAATATTGATCTGCATCAGGGAGAGGCATCTGCCAAAGCCTGGGGATGTGATCTGACGTATGATTATGTAAAAATTAATGGAGA
>ERZ1673701.2268-NODE-2268-length-15186-cov-5.250876_pt1 | contig 15186 bp, 16 predicted proteins | sample MGYA00580231_ERZ1673701 | MGnify/ENA primary metagenome ERZ1673701 (study PRJEB41218, sample SAMN15661798) | gut metagenome | host: Homo sapiens | place: Canada: London | collected 2015-08-20/2019-03-30 | study: EMG produced TPA metagenomics assembly of...
ACTGTGCGCAAATGAAAACAAAAACGGGACACTCAGCTTGACCACCTGAGTGCCCCGATTTTTGTTTTTATAAGCTACGCTGGACTTGAGATGGCGACAGCCCATTTGCTTTACTTGCTTCTTATTTCTCTTACATAAACAACGTAAACTTTTCCGCCAATGTTTCTTGCTGTCACACAAAGGGATGTGACTTCCATATAATTATCAGCTGGTCCAATTTTCTGCTTGACCTGTGCAAGCAGCTCTTTGGACGGGCTTTCGTATTTTTTTAGCTCTTCTTCCGTAAATGCGGTCAGCTGGAATTTTGAATCTTCGCCAAAAGTATCCGAATCATAGATGGGCTCTATCCAGAACCTTTCCCCGTTTTCGCCTTCGGGGTAGTATATGGATTGTGTCCAGAAGATTCGTCCGTTTTCATCGACCTTATCCCAAATATAATCTGCTTTGCTCCGCAGGCTTTCGTCATTGGTGAAATCTGTGCCCAAAGCTGTATTCATCACAGATAGAACGCTCTTTTCTACTTTGGCGGTGTCTACAGATACAGCTCCGGTTTCGTCGCAGGAAGTTAAGGTGAAGAGTAGAACCATGGAAAGCAGTACGAGAGAAAATTTTCTGATTGTCTTCATGTAAGATTCCTCCTTTTGCGTGAATGAAGTGGATTTGTTGATTCAATAATACACCTGATAAGGTGTAAAGTCAATACATCTTATCAGATGTGAAGTATAGTCCTTTCAGGGGGCTTTACGATGTATTATTATGAACGCTTGCGGGATTTGCGGGAGGATGCAGACCTGACGCAGAAGGAAGCCGGTGCGATTCTGAACACGACCCAGCAGCAGTATGCAAAATATGAACTGGGGGTGCAGGAGATACCGACCCACCATCTGCTCCGGTTGGCAGAGTATTATCATGTGAGCATGGACTATATCATAGGCCGTGCGGATTGGGAGGATACACAGATCCTGAACCTGCTCCAGACATGGAGTACCGAACAGAAGAAGCAGTTTCTGCAAAAGAACAGCAAAAAATAAACGCCTTGAGATGTGAATTTCTCAAAGCGTTTGTTTTTTTGTCTGATTAAACCACCGCATCCCGCAGCAGCTGGTAGATCGCCTCCGCGTTTCCATCGGGGGAGCGGAGAAAGACGAATTTTCCGTTTACCTGGCAGACCCCGTCCGAATAGACGGTGAAGAGCAGGTTCTGGCTGGCATCGTCTGCAAAGCGCAGGGTGATGGAATGCGCTTCGTAGTCGTGGGAGTAGGAGCGGGCATTCTGGCTGAATTTTTGGTAGCAGCTCGCGTTTTGCAGGATCCTGAAAAAAGCCTGATAGGTGTCATCGCCCGCAGAATAGGCACGGGTGGTGACCACAGAGGGGCTCAGGCTGACGGTATCCTCCACGCTGACGGAGACAGAAGTACTTTTATTGATGTCAGTTTTCAGGTCAACGCGGCGGTTGGAAACGAACAACAGCACGAACAACACGACCCAGAGGGCCATGATGGCATAAAAACGGAGACTTTTGTTTTCCATAAGGCGTTCTCCTTTGGCGGGCCGCACAGCTGGACGGCCAGAGATCTTCAAAGAGTACGCTCTCATTATAGTGCCGGAACGCGCAGGATGTCAACTGTTCTCCAGATGCTTCTGCGCCGCAAAGGTGCCTGCGGCGCTGGCGGCGAACACAAAATAGTAGCTTGCGATGCGGAAGAGCATCAGGGTGCTCATGGCTTCGCCGCTGGTCATAAAGCTGCTGAACACCAGCAGAAAGGCTGTTTCAATGGAGCCCATGCCTGCCACATTGGGCAGGGCATTGGAAAGGAAGAGCATCAGGCTGGTGAGCAGCTGCACCTGCCAGAAGCTCAGCCCGCAGGAAAGCCCCATGAACCGGATGCAGAACCACGGCAGGGTGAACATCAGAAACAGCTTGAGGGTCTGCACGGCAAGGATGCGGGCACAGCGGCCCTTGTCGGCCAGCAGGAGGCGGCTCTCGGTGGCCAGGGTGTCCAGCTGCTCCAGCCACTTTTCCCGGCGGGTCTGCCAAGGTTCTGTTTTGGGCAGAAAGCCCATGGCCCAGCGGGCCAGCCGCTGCACCAGCGGCGAGATACAGAGCAGCACCAGCGTCACGATGACCAGCGCCACCACGCAGTAGGCGGCGGGCAGATAGTGCATCACGCCGGAGGTGTTGGCGGCGAGCCAACGGTGTTGCAGCAGGAGCATCACAGTGGCATAGAGCAGAACGGTGGTCTTGTGGAATACATATTGCAGGGTCATCAGGCCCACACCGGGGCCCAGCGGCAGGCCGCAGTGGTAGAGATAATAGGACTCCATGGGCACAGCCCCGGCACCCAGGCCGACCACGTTGCCAAAGATGCCCACAAAGGCGGCATCCAAGCCGTGCCGCAGGGTAAAGCCCGGCAGGCGGCAGCGGATGATGAGCCAGCAGACGATTCCCTCAAGCAGGGGGTATGTCAGGCCGATGGCCAGCACCAGCAGCACCTGCCAGAAGGAGAGCTGGGCCAGCGCGGTCGAGATCTCGGCCCAGTGGCTGCTGAAGATGAAAACCACTACACAGGTCAGCGCCAGCAGCACCAGCAGAGAAAGGATCGCTTTTTTGCGGGAGGGCTGCTGGGGGGTGTTGGTCTGTTCCATGGGACAAGGCTCCTTTCACGATACTGCTTGCAGTATAACACAGCGGAACCTTGTTTTTGTGAACTGAAACAAAATTTTTCTCGTCACTTTGTGTGATATGATAAAAAAGAACCTCTCCGGCTCACTTCGTTCGCCAGTTTCCCTATGAGGAGAAGTGGCATTGCGAAGCAATGACGGAGAGGTTCTGCCTTACTTTTTCTCTGTCAGATCTTCCACAGCAGTCCGGAGCGTCTGCTCAAAAGCCTCCTTGGAATAATACTGCTCGTACATTTTACGGCATTCTGTCCGCATGGAGGCCAGCTCTTCCGGGTGTTCAATGGCGTGCTCCAGCAGGACAGCCAGCTGCTGCGGGTCGTCGTTGTGGTAAACGAAGCCGTTCCGCCCCTCGGAGATGAGCCCGGCGGTGCCGGTGTGCTCCGATACGATGGACGGCTTGCCGAAGATCAGACCCTCGGTGACAAAGGTGGGCATGGGATCATCGCGGGAAGCACAGACCAGACCGGTGCACTGCTCCATCAGGCTCTTGATCTCGTCACGGGTGAGCCGCTTGCAGTAGTACACGTTTTCCGGGTAGTCTGCGGTCAGGGCGCGGACGGAGTCCATCATCTCCTTGTCAGCGGCCTGGCCCACAAAGAGGAAGGAGGCCTTCTCCCGTACCTCGGGCGGCAGCAGGCGGATGGCCTTGCAGAAGATATCGTGGCCCTTGCGGCGCTCAAAGGAGCCCACCGTGGCAAACAGCGGGCGGCCGCGGTTGTAGCCCAGATCGGTGTGGACAAAGTTCTCTGCCGCGTAATCGGGCAGGCCGTAGATGAGCGGCCGGATCTCGAACTCGGGCCGCACGGCGCGCATGGCGTTGGCGGCGTGGCTGCCCACCGAGTAGACCCGGACATTCTCTCCCAGCTGAGTGGGGATCTGGTGGGCAATGTGGGGATAGCCTGCAAAGGCATCGTGGAGCCACCACAGCACCGGCACGGCGGTGCCGCTCAGGGCACGGACAGCCCGGGCCATGACCACCGTGTTGGCGATGACGAAGTCGGCACAGAGAGCCATGCCCCAGGCATCGGAGACATTGCGGCAGGACGACCGGGTGATGACCGAGGCCCCGGCATCCAGGAAGAGATGCAGGGAGCCGCCGTCACTGGGGCCCAGCACGAGCACCTCATACCCCATGCTGCGCAGCACCGGCACGGCACTCACCAGCACGATGGGTGCGCCGGTCATATCCAGCACATGGCTCATAATAAAGGCACGTTTGCCGTGGGCCGAAAACGCATCCTCGGCGCAGATGCCGCGCTCGTAGTGGAGCAGGGCCTGCGGGATGAGAGTGGGCTTAGTGCAGAGCTGCGCGGCCAGCGCCAGCAGCTCGGGCACATTTTCGGGGTCATGGGCGGCGGCGCGGCAGCGCTCCAGCAGGGTACGGCTGACCACGGCGCAGCGGTTCTGCGCCTGCAGCGGCTGGCTCTGATAGAGGGCAGTCGCCCCGCCAAAGCCGAACACAGCGTTGCAGACGGCGTAATCCGCCCCATCCTGCAGGGCTTTGGCAAAGTACATCAGGGCGGTGGACATCAGCTCCACGTCCTCAGCGGCCAGAAGCACGCCGTCCACGCTTGCGGTCAGTTCCCCGTCCAGCCGGTCCACCAGCCGGAACTTGCGGTGGAGCTGGTCAGTCAGGGTGGCTTTCAGGGCCGTGCTGCGGGCCGGTGCGCAGACCAGCAGATAGGTGCTCTGGGTGTTGCTGTACTCCTGCAGGGCCAGCTGACGCTGCTGCAGGGGGGTGTAATTGTTATACATGGCTGTTCCTCCGTTCCACTTCTCAGTTTCCACGGTGGAACAGGCGCATCAGGCTGCGGATGGGAGCAGTGAGCTTCCAGCTTTTACTGGAAAACACGCTTTCCAGCGAGGTCTCGTAGGCAGTGCTCCGGGCCTGCAGATCGGCGTTTTTCTGGTGCAACTGTGCGATCTCCTGCTGCAGGGCGGCCACCGTCTGCTGCTGGGCCGCGGCATTCTGCTCCAGCTGCTGGATATGCTGCTTTTCGCTGTCCTTGCGCAGCTGGAGCTGCTGCACGCCCTGCAGTACGGCGCAGAACAAAGGCTCGTCCGTCAGGGTCTCCAGCGGGAAGTAGCCATAGCTCACCACCAGCTTCATCCCGGCGGGGTAGTGGGTGGTGCCCTCCAGCCGGTAATTGGGGTCATCGCCCAGGAAGAGGGTACTGCCGCCAGAAAGGTTCAGGCCGTTGGTGGGCACGCAGATGATGCGGTCGTCTGAAAAAATCAGGTTGGTGATGCAGCAGGGCAGCTCACCCGGGTCGAACCGCAGGGCCTGCACGGCCACCGGCAGCTCAAAGGTCGCGGTCACAGCACCGGTCAGCTCATCGGTGGTGCAGTCGGGCGCGGTCAGGGTGTCCTTTTCCGAAAAGCCGAAGCCTGCATCATAATAGAGCAGCGGCTGCAGCAGAGTGGGCGAGTCAGTATGCATCTCGCGCTGGGGGTGTGCCGCAAGGTAGGACTGCACCTTCTGTTCCAGGGCAAGGCAGCGCTCTGCCAGATGGGAAGCACCTTCGTCCGAAAGCTTGAGCTGCTGTTCCAGCTCGGCGATCTTTTCCTGCAGAGCCGCAGTGTTCTCAGGAGCTGCGTTGTTCATAACCGGATTCTCCTCATAATATTATTTCACTTCAGCAGAGGGGGCACCCTCTGCAAAAAATCAGTGTTTTGCCGCAAAATGACGCTCAGGCGCTTCGGTGCGGGCGCTGCGCCGGCGGGGCGCTTCCGCCGCCTTCTGCTCCCGGCGGGAGGTGAGCCAGAACTTCAGGTCCCGGCGGCGCACCAGCAGCTCGCAGATGAGCAGGGTGGAGCCCAGCGAAAGCGTGAACTGCAGCAACATGCCCAGCACCGGGTGAGCCGCAAACTTCTGGGGCATCAGATACCAGGGAATGGCCGTGAGCTCCACAGTGTGGACGCAGAAGATGAACAGCGAACGGCGGCCAATGGCCTGGATGGCGTGGGTGACAACGTTCTCCACCCTGCGCTGGAACCAGATGACGATGGAAAGGATGCCCAGGCCCGTTACGGCATCCAGCAGGATGCTCACGGGGCCGAGGGTCCACTCGGCCATCGAGACACAGTCGGTGCTCTTGGTAAGAAGCACCAGTGCGGCCACAGCCAGCGCCGCCGCGATCATCCCGCCGCGCAGACGGGGCGAGAGGGGCTGCTCAAAGATCTTATACTTCTTGGCAAGGTGTCCCACATACAGAGCCGGAACAGTGACCATGCCCTGGCCGATGCAAAAAGGGGCCTCCCAGGTGATGCAGATGCCCCAGCCTAACAGCATGGTACCCAGCACCGCCCAGTTTATGTACTGCTCCGGGAAGATATTCAGGATGAGATCCAGCAGGATCCATGCGATCATCAGCGAGAGCAGATACCACATGGGGCCGCAGGAGAAGAACAGCTGGCCGAAATAGGTGGCCGTGTGGGGCAGGCCCAGTGCAAAGCCGCCCAGCACCTTGTAGGTCTCGTAGGTGGCGTTGTGCAGGCTGCCGAACAGGCTGTAATGGATGATAAAATGGAACACGGTGGTGGCAATGCCTGTATAGATGTAAGGCTTGAGCAGCGTTTTGAACTGCTGGTCGATGCACTTGCCGATGGAGCGCTTGCGGAAGCCGTAGCCGCTGGCAATGTAAAAGGCCGCCATCAGGGATTCGCGGTAGGCGAACATGCAAAAGGTCAGCGGGTTGATGTGGCTGGCATCGCCCATGGGGTAAAGCTCACCGGTGTGGGCAAAGACGATGGTCAGCATGCCGACACCCTTGAGCAGATCGAACATGCCCAGCGAATTTGCGGCACGGCGTTTGGTTCCCTCCATAAAAAGGTCCTCCTCTGCGCCGCACCCCGCCCCGGGATGGCAGAATTGCCGGATTTTTGGCGCATCATGTTAAAAATTAGAGATATTTATAATAAGTATAATGCTTTTTGCCCTTGCTGTCAATCAAACGCAGGGAGAAAGCACGGTAGGCGGATACCGGGAAAAGTGTACCACACTCACGGCCTGCCCGCAACAAAAGGCAGGATTTACATCCGGGTGCACAGATTGACTGCAAGTTTAAGTTGCATATTTGTGCAATTAAATCTTGCATTTAAGCCCTCTATGCGGTATACTCTAGGCTAGAGTGCCCAGAAGATTCCATTTGGCGGAAACAAAAGGGAATAATTTAACAAAAATAAACAGGGAGTGCAAAATAATGGCAAACAAGGCTTGTAACGAAGTTGTGACCGTGGCAAATATGCCGATGACCGTTTTTGATATGATCTCTGCGATGCAGAATAAGTATGCTGACCGTGTGGCGTTCCGCTATGTGGAGGGCAAGGACACGGTGGTGGAAAAGACCTACGCTCAGTATGTGCAGGATATCCGCAAAGCGACCGGCTACCTGCAGCAGGAGCTGGGCGAGCCCAAGGGCAAGAAGATCGTCATCCTGAGCCGCACCAACTATGAGTATGGCGTGGTCGTTTTCGGCACCATGATGGCAGGCGCTGTCATCGTGACCCTGAACCAGGGCAAGACCTGGGCCGAGCTGGAGTATGAGCTGGGCATGGTGGAGCCGGACCTCATCTTCAATGACGGCATCGATTACGGCTACCGCGCCCAGCTGGAAGCACTCTACGGCGCTCGGCTCCGCCCCATGGATGCCTGGACCGCTGCCCCTGAGGCTGAGATGGTCAACCGCATCGACCACGAGGGTCTGCTGATGCTGATGTTCACTTCCGGCACCACCGGCCGCAGCAAGGGTGTGATGCTGAGCGAGAAGAACTACTTCACCGCCTGCCAGATGTACATCGATGGCCTGAAGTCCGTCCTTGACTATGAGGAGCGGCTGGTACCCCAGTACCTCGACCAGACCTTCAGCCACTTTACGCTGGTGCCCATGTTCCATCTGGCCGGTTTCATCTGCTACTTTGTCTATGGCGTGCAGGGCTGGACCCTGAATCTCTGCTGTGATGCCCGCGACCTGCGCCGGGATATGAGCCTGATGCACAGTGATGCCATGTCTACCCCTCCGGTGCTGGTGGAGATGATCTGCAACGAGGTCAAGCGCGGCCATGCCGACCGCCTGAACGGGCTGTGGAACCTGAGCTGCAGCTCTGCCATCCTTGACCCCGCCATTCTGAGCGATCTGGTGAAGAATGGCTTCTACATCAATCAGTGCTACTCCATGACCGAGCTGGCCGGCTATGGCCTGCTGAACGTGACCCAGGAGGGCGACCACCTGCGTGCCCTGGGCAAGCCGGACGGCTTCTGTGAGGTCAAGGTGGACGAGACCGGCGAGATCTGCGTCCGCGGCGGCTGCGTGATGCTGGGCTACTATAAGGACCCCGAGGCCACTGCCGAGACCATCGACAAGGACGGCTGGCTCCACACCGGCGACCTGGCCCGCGTGGACGAGGAAGGCTACTACTATATGACCGGCCGCAAGAAGAACCTCATCATTCTGGACAGCGGCGAGAACGTCAGCCCCGAGGAGCTGGAAAAGCTGCTGGGCAAGTGCGATGCCATCAAGGAGTGCATCGTCAAGGAGATGGGCAAGAAGATCGGCACCGTGGTCTGCTGTGAGGATGACAAGCAGCAGCAGGTGAAGGCTTTTGTCACCGAGCTGAACCGCACCCTGCCCATGTACAAGCGCATCTCCGTTGTAGAATGCAGTGCCGAGCCCCTGCCCCGCAACGCGCTGGGCAAGCTGCTGCGCAAGTAAAACCAAACGGGAGAAAAAGGAGCAGACCATGGTAAACAATGTCTATGATCTTGTCACCCGGACAATGGAGCAGGAATTCCCCGGGCGGGTGGCCTTCCGCTGGGTAGAGGATGCCACCGGCACCGTGAAGGAAAAGACCTATGCCGAGTATGTACAGGATATCCGCCGCGCCGCTGCCTGGTTTGCCCGGAACATCCCGGAGGTGGAGGGCAAGCGGGTGGCCCTGCTGAGCCGGAACTGCTATGAGTACGGCGTAAATACCTTTGGCGCTGTGCTGGCCGGGGCTGTTCTGGTAACAATGAACCAGAAAAAGACCTGGGACGAACTGAGCTGGGAGCTGGAGCTGGCAGAGCCTGCCCTCATCCTGAACGATGGGGTGGACTACGGCTGCCGTGACCAGCTGGAGGCTGCGTATGGGGAACGCCTGCGGCCGATGGATGTCTGGAAGGACACCGCGCCCGGCGAGCTGGAAAAGAAGATCGACCCCAATGCCCTGATGGTCATGCTGTTCACCTCCGGCACCACCGGCCGCAGCAAGGCCGTGATGCTGGCAGAGCGGAACTTCTTTACCGTGATGCAGATGCACGTTGCCATGGGCGACCACTTGCTGGACTTCAAGCACCGGCAGCTGCCCGAGGACAAAAACGATGTCCTGAGCAACTTTGCCATCCTGCCCCTGTTCCATCTGGGCACCTTTATCTGCCTGTTCTCCTGGCCCTTCAAGGGCTGGGCCCTGAACCTTTGCAGTGACCTGCGGAATTTCTACCGAGATCTGGGCCTGATGCACAGCGATTCCATTGCCGTGGCCCCGGTGCTGATGGAGAGCATCTACAAGGATGTCAAGCGCGGCCGCGCCGATAAGCTGAACGGTCTGTGGAACCCCTGCGGCAGCTCTGCCATGTTCGATAGCGAGCTGCTGCTGGGTCTGGTGGAAAACGGCATGTACATCACCCAGTGCTACGGCATGACTGAGACCTGCGGCGATGGTCTGGTGAACTACGCCCAGGCAGAGCCCCATATCCGGGCGCTGGGCAAGCCGGACGGCCACTGTGAGTACAAGCTGGATGAGACGACCGGCGAGATCTGCATCCGGGGCGGCTGTGTGATGCTGGGCTACTATAAGGATCCCGAAGCCACCGCCGAGATCATCGACAAAGACGGCTGGCTCCACACCGGCGACCTGGCCCGTGAGGACGAGGAAGGCTATTACTACATGGTGGGCCGGAAGAAGAACCTGATCATTCTGGGCACCGGCGAGAACGTCAGTCCCGAGGAGCTGGAAAGAAAGCTCAACGCCTGCCCTGAGGTGCAGGAGTGCGTGGTCAAAGAGTTGGGCAAAAAGATCGGCGCGCTGATCTGCTGTGCCGAGGAAAAGCAGGCGGAGGTCCGGGCCTTTATCACCGGGTTGAACCGTACCCTGCCGCTGTACCAGCGGATCACGGCGGTGGAGTTCAGCACCGAGCCCCTGCCCCGCAACGCCATGGGCAAGCTGCTGCGCAGGTAAGCGCGGAAATTGTAAAAAAAGCGCAAAACCGGGCGGTCGGTGTGTTGCATTTCCTCCATAAAACAGGTATTATAAAACACAGGAATGCCCCGCCGGCTGGCTAAACCGGCCCGGCGCGTGGCATACTGAAACTGCGCCCTTGCAGGCGATAAAAAATCCCTCACGGAAAGGAAGATTTTTTGATGGAAAGAGCAGAAATCATGTCTCAGATCCTGGCAATTCTGGAGGATGTGGCAGAGATCTCGCCCGAGGATGTCAACGAAAACAGCGTGATGATGGATGATCTGGATCTGTCCTCTATGGAGATCCTGACCATCGTGGCCGATCTGGAAGAGACCTTTGGCCTGCGCATCCCCGAAAAGGAGCTGCGCAACTTTGTGACCATCGGCGATCTGGCCGATTATCTGGCCGAGAACGCGGGGTAAATTCCGGATGAATGCAGAGCAGCGTGCGGTGTTTCAGGGCATCGTCTACTACTACCGCGAAAATCAGGTCCTCTGCCGCTATCAGGCCACGCTGAAGGAGGCCGTTGCCCCGGCCCTTCTGCAGCAGGCACTGGATGCGGCCCGCCCGCTGGCAGAATATTATTTCTGCCATGTGGTGTGGGAAAAGCGGGAGGCCCGTCTGGAGCCCAACACCGCCCCCTGCCCTGTGCGGCAGGGCAGCGCCCAGCCAAAGATCCCCGAGGAGACAAACGATTATCTCTTCTCGCTGGGCTATGAGGGGAACACGGTCTATCTGGACTGGTTCCACTTCCTGGCCGATGGCCGGGGCAGCGCGCCCTTTTTCACCCTGCTGCTCAAGCTCTACTGCAACCTGCGCTCCAACGCTGGTTTTGTGTGCGAGGCCCTTGCCTCTGACCCGCCCTATGATGTGGAACAGCTGCTGGCCCGCTACCCGGAGAGCCAGGTGGCCAACGACATGCAGAAGGACGTACTGCAGATCCACGAGGGCACGCCCCATTTTCAGCGGCTGCGGCTGGACAGGCAGAGCCTTATGGATCTGGCGCAGAAGGAGGGCGTGAAGCCCTTCAGCGCCCTCATGGGGCTGACCTGCCAGGCAGCGCAGCGGTATCTGGAAAAGAACGACCTTGTGTACAGCTATGCCGCCGACACCCGCGCGGCGCTGGGGGTGCCGCATGCCCTGTACAACTGCATTGCGTCCTTTCAGCTGTCCCTGCAGCTGGAACCGCAGGCCCGGCTCCACAGCTTTGCAAAGCAGCTCGACCATGAGATCCGGGAAAGCCTGACCCCGGAGCGCCGCCTGTTCCGCATGGCCGAACAGATGGGCTGGGTGTATCAGGTGTTCCGGCAGAAGGCCGCACTCAAGATCAAGAAGCGTGTGTTCCAGATGGGCGAGTACATCAGCGGCTTCCCGGCAGATTTCTGGGTCAGCTACATCGGCAGCCCGCTGCTGCCGCACAGCCCGGAGCTGGAAGCGTACCTGACCGATTTTCAGACCTGGGTGCTGCCGGACGGTGCGTCCCTTGCAATGGAGGTCACCAGCCTGCACGGCGTGCTGACCTGCTGCATTGAGAACAAGGTGGACAAGCCCGGCTACCTCGAGGCCCTGCGCGACGTGATGGAGCAGGAGGGCATCAGGGTGCTGGAAGCGGTACATATCTCTTAAAAGAAAATGACCCTTTCCGTCATGCGTCGGCGTGGCGGAAGGGGTCATTTTTCATGTTGTGGAGGTGGGCCGGATGCTGACCTCGCCGTGCTGCAGGGCAATCTGCCTGCCGCCCTCGCGCTCCACCACCAGACGGCCCGCATCGTCAATGGAAAGGGCCTTTGCGGCATAGGTCTCGGCCCCGGTGCAGACGGTGACCCAGTGGCCCGGCACAAAGCAGCGGGCCCGGTACTCGTCCAGACAGTCGAAGGCCGGGCAGAGGGAGAGCAGCTCCCGGGCAATGGCCCCGGCCAGCACCGCCCGGCTCACGGGTGCGGGGCCGCCGGGGTAAAGGCTGCCTGCCGTGCGGGCCAGCTCCTCGGGCCAGTCGGCAGGGGAGGTGGTCAGGTTGAGGCCGATGCCCACCACCAGCCATTCCAGCTGGCCGCTCTCCATGTCAGTTCCGGCTTCGGTCAGGATGCCGCAGACTTTGCGGCCCTGATAGTAAAGGTCGTTCACCCATTTGATGCCCAGTTCCAGCCCGCACAGGGCCTTGACAGCCCGGGCCACGGCCACCGCTGCACTGATGGTCGCGCTCTGGGCATCGGCGGCAGAAAGGGCGGGCCGCAGGATGAGGGAGAGGTAGACCCCCTTCCCGGCAGGGCTCTCAAACCGCCGCCCCAGCCGCCCGCGCCCCGCCTGCTGATGGGCCGTGAGCACCAGCGTGCCGTGGGGCGCACCGCCCAGTGCCAGCTGCTTGGCCGTTAGGTTGGAGCTTTGCAGCGTGTCGTAGATGTGAATGGGGGCGGGGTAGGGGCCCACTGCTTCGGTGCAGAAGGGGTCACCGCCTGCCAGCCGGTAGCCCCGGCGCGGGGCGGAATCCAGCGCGTATCCCTGGGCCAAAAGCGCCTGTGCCGCCTTGTGGACAGCCGCGCGGCTTACGCCCAGCGCTTCGGCCAGCTGCTGGCCTGAGATATAGGCTCCCTTTGCCGCCGAAAGCGCCTGCAGCAGGGCCTGTTTGGTGCTTCCCCCCATGGAAAATGCCTCCTTCTTATAGTATAATAACAGTATAGCATAACTTGAAGTTTTGCAAAAGAAGAACCTCTCAGGCGCTTTGCGCCAATGACGGGTTGCGGCTCCCAGCATCCACTTCGTGCAATGCACTTGTGGATTGCTGGCCGCGGCCCCAACAACTCCTCCCTGTTTCCGCCACTGGCGGCGGTCGTTGTTGTTGCCCCTGATAGGGGAGCCAAGCAGCGCAATGACGGAGAGGTTTATCCGTTTTTATTTTTCAAAATTTTTGCAGGAAAACCGCGATCTGTTTCGTATTCAATTACAGAGCGGCAGGAAAGGAGGGATGCGGACCGTTGACAACACTGGAATTCAATGCGCTGGTGCGGCAGTATCAGGGGCTGGTCTACACGGTCTGCCACCAGCTGGTGCCGGACGAGGGCGATGCCCAGGATCTGGCACAGGAGACGTTTCTGGCCGCATGGCGGGCCATTGACCGCTGCCCGCCCGGGTACGAAAAGCAGTGGCTGGCGCGTATCGCTTCCAACAAAGCCAAGGACTACCTGCGCAGTGCGTGGGTGCGCCGGGTGAACACCCCGGGAGATGATATCCTTGCACTGGAAGGCGCGCCGCCCGGCTCCGACCCGGAGCAGCAGGTGCTGGATGCCATGAGCGAGGAGACCCTGACCGGGAAGATCCTGGGGATGCGGGAGCCGTACCGCACCCCCTGCCGCCTGATGCTGCTGGAGGGCCGCACCGCCGCCGAGGCGGCAGCCCTCTGCGGCAGGCCCCAAAAGACGGTGGAGGCGCAGATCTACCGGGCAAAGAAAATGCTGGCGGAGCAGATCCGTCAGGAAAGGAGGAGCGAAGATGGAATTGTTTCGTGAAGATGGCTGCATGACCGACGCGGGCTTCCGGGCCATGATGGACGGCCAGCTGGATGAGCTGGGCAGGCTGGAAGCCGCCGAACACCTCTCCTATTGTGACCAGTGCATGGACCGCTACACGGCCCTTTTGACCGCCGATGCACTGGAAAAACCGCCAAAGAGTGTGCAGGGCGCGGTGATGGGCACGATCTGGGCCCGCCTGATGCAGAATACCTATGGCAGGGCTGCCGTGGCCGGTGTGGCCGCTGTGCTGGCCCTGACCCTGTGGCGGAGCGGGGCGCTGCAGCAGATCGTCCAGTATGGTGCCGGGCGGGAGACCGTGCTGGAGACCGACCAGAGCCAGCTCTGGGAACCCGGCCAGAATGACCCGGCTCCGGAGAACACCCCGCAATACCGCCCCATTGAGGACGACCGGCCGCAGGCCGCGCCGGAACAGCTGGGGAGACCCGTGGAGACAAAACAGGACCGCCGCTATGCCGGCGAAGGCTCCTCTGTGCTCCACAAGCTGCTCACGGATGTGACCGATAAGATCGCGGGCAACACCCCGAATACAGAGAAATGAGGGAACGATTATGAAGAAAAATGGCATCCTGACCCTGCTGTTCGCCTTTATCCCGGGCGCAGGCCAGATGTATCAGGGATATATGAAGCGCGGCCTTTCGCTGGTGCTGATGGCGGCTGCCATCAGCATGGCAGCCATGCTGATCCCGCCCATCGCGTTTGCGCTGCTGGTGGTGTTCATGTACAGCTTTTTCGACACCTTCAACCTGCGTGCCCAGATCAGCATGGGCACCGCCCCGGAGGACGATTATCTGGTACACTTTGACCCGCAGGACAAGCGCCTTGCACGGATGATGATGGACAGCCACAAGCTGGTGGGCTGGTGCCTGATCGCCATCGGTGCGCTGATCGCCTACGAGCAGATCATTATGAACACGCTGGGCGACATCCTGTGGCGCTGGGGCCAGAAGGCTCCGGTGTGGCGGGCCGTCTATCTGGTGATGGATCAACTGCCCGAGGTGGTGCTCTGCGTGGTGCTGATCCTGTGCGGCATCTGGCTGGTGCGTGGGCCCAGGGCAAAGAAGGCTGCCCCGGAAGCCGCCCCGGAGGAGACCGATTTTCAGGAGTATCAGCCCGAAAAGAAAATGCCCAGCCTGCTGGATCACATTGCCCGCAAGGCAGAGCCGGATGCGACCGGTGAGGTGACCCTTGACCCGGAGGATGAAGACGATGGACGAGAAGAATAACACAGCAGAGCGCCCGGCCCCCAAAGCCCCGGAGAGCGCCCAGGTGCGCCGGGTGGGCACCCTGACACTGGGAGTCTGCCTGATCGCCTGCGGCGTGCTGTTCCTCTGCTATTTCTTTGTGCCGCATTTCAACTGGGACCTTGCGCTGAAGATCGCCCCGGCGGCAGGGCTGATCCTGCTGGGGTGCGAGGTGCTGTATTTTGCCGCAAGGCCTCAGCGCTGGAAGTACGATTTCCTCTCGGTGCTCCTCTGCATCGTGCTGATGGTCAGCGCCTTTGGCGGGGCCTGCCTGATGGCAGCCTTTGATTTTGCCCTGCACCGGGAGGAGCTCTGGATCGAATACGATGCCCGGCAGGAGCGGGGCCTGAATGATGCGGAAAGCGACCGCCTGCGCCTTGATCTGGACGAGGGCACCGGCCCTGACCTCGATGAGGAAAATGAGGACAGCAGCGCGGCCTCCCACACGGAAGTGTGAGCCATACAAAAAACATATCACAGCGATACAAAAGATACCTTTTACAGGGGGCACCTGCCCG
>ERZ1673701.2280-NODE-2280-length-15113-cov-4.967725_pt1 | contig 15113 bp, 8 predicted proteins | sample MGYA00580231_ERZ1673701 | MGnify/ENA primary metagenome ERZ1673701 (study PRJEB41218, sample SAMN15661798) | gut metagenome | host: Homo sapiens | place: Canada: London | collected 2015-08-20/2019-03-30 | study: EMG produced TPA metagenomics assembly of...
AGGATTGGTCGCCAATCTGCTTTGGTTGCCCGAAACCGAATACCCCGTAAGAGATAAGAATAAACCGGGACTTGCCATTACAGCCTGGGTGCAATATATGCTGGACAATTTTGCCACCGTAGAAGAAGCCGTAGCATACATTGACGAAGATACCTTTCAGGTCGTTTCGGATATGATGCCAGACGGTTCCCGGTTGGCTACTTTACATTTATCTATTTCGGATGCTACAGGTGACTGTGCCATTTTTGAATATATCGGTGGGAAACTCACGGTATATCACAGTAAGGAATACAAGGTTATGACCAACTCTCCTACTTACAACAAGCAACTGGCACTGAGCGAATACTGGAAATCGATAGGAGGACTGAGCTTTCTGCCCGGTACGAATCGCGCTGCCGACCGCTTTGCCAGAGCCAGCTTCTACATCAACGCATTGCCCGAGACCGATGATGAAAGAATAGCTGTTGCCAGTGTATTCAGTGTTGTACGCAATGCTTCTGTTCCTTACGGGATATCCACTCCCGAAAGTCCCGAGATTTCCACTACGCAATGGAGAACCGTTTCGGAGAGCAAGAACCTGAGATACTTTTTCGAATCAAGTCTGACTCCGAATACCTTTTGGGTAAATCTGAAAGATTTCGATTTATCGGAAGGGGCTCCGGTGTTCAAACTGTCTATTGCCAATGGAGAGATGTATCATGGAAATACAGCCAAGAATTTTAAAACAGCGCTGCCTTTCAAATTTATGGGCGTAAAGGGATAAATTGATAGCAGCTTGCTGCATCACATATATCAGAGAAGTATTTTCTCCACGTCTTCGGGAACATATACTGTTCCCGAAAACTCCTGAGCAGCTTCTTCCGTATAATACAACAAAATATTTCCGAATACTATTCACGCACCACACCACTGACTTCCATTTCAAGGAAGTAGTCATTCTCCAATTTAAAGGTGTACTAAAGAATCAAACAATCATCCAAATCAATAGAAAAATAATACAATGCACTTGTTTTCTCTTATTATTATCGTTTACTTTGTTGGCAAAAATTAATTAACGAGCCATGAAAAACCTACTATTAGCAGCCATGCTTTTCTGCACAAACATAGCCATCGCACAAGGTACTATAGAAGATTACCGTCGTGCTTACTCAGCAGGAGAAAAATTCAGTGCAAACAAAGTATTCTATTCCAATGTCAATCCGGAGTGGATTGGTAAAACGCATTATTTCTGGTATGTACGAAATACTCCCGACGGACGTATCTATGTATTAGTGGATGCCGACACTCAAAACAGAAAAGACTTGTTTGACCACAAACTCGTGGCAGCAGCTTTAAGTGAGGCATCGGGACGCAAAATAGAAGCCACTTCTCTTTATCTGGATCGTCTGTCTGTCAACAACGGACTGGATACGCTACATTTCGTTTTCAACAATCATCGCTGGATGTATGTCATCGACAAAAATCAGCTGACAGATGAAGGTGCTCTGCCCACTCCACGCAAACAACGCCACTGGATGGAAACAGATGATGAAAAGACGGCTGCTCCCGTCACCTCTCCTGACAAGAAATATACAGCATTCATTAAGAATCATAATATATATGTAAAAGAAACAGCTACCGGAAAAGAAAAACAGCTAAGTCTGGACGGTACTTTGGGAAATTATTACTCAGCCTATATCCGCTGGTCTCCCGACAGCAAAAAAGTCGCTTCCTGCAAGATTCGTCCGGTAGAAAAACGCTATGTATATTATGTGGAATCCTCCCCAAGCGATCAGCTTCAACCCAAACTCCACAAACAAGAGTATGCCAAACCGGGCGATGAACTTCCGTTTAAGATACCCTGCATATACGATGTGGAAACAGGACACAGTGTGATTCCATCGACAGATTTATTCTCTCAACAATATTACATTACGGCCCCCGAATGGAACAGCGACAGTCAAGCCATCACTTTCGAATACAATCAGCGCGGACATCAGGTCTACCGGGTATTGGAATTTTCTGCCGCAACAGGAAAGGTACGCCCGTTAATAGAAGAGACAAGCGACAAATACGTTAATTATTCCCGTCGTTTCCGACATGATTTACAAAATGGAAAACGAATGATATGGATGAGTGAACGTGACAACTGGAATCACCTGTATATGTATGACCGTACTACAGCCCAGCCTATTCGTCAGATAACCAAAGGCGAATGGTACGTACGTGATATCCTCCGGGTAGATGAAACCAACCAACTTATTTATTTCTCGGCAAATGGCGTACAAGCTAAAGAAGATCCCTACCTGATCCGTTATTATCGTATCGGCTTCGACGGTAAGAATCTCACTTGTCTCACTCCGACAGAAGGAATGCATAATGCATGGTTCTCAAAAGATATGCAATATTTAGTTGATGTATATTCTATGGTAGACAAAGCTCCTGTAGCCGTACTCCGGGATGCCAAAAACGGAAAAGTCATCATGCCACTTGAAACGGCTGATATCAGTCGTCTGGAAGCTGAAGGCTGGAAAGCTCCCGAAGTATTCACCGCCAAAGGTCGTGACGGAAAAACGGATATGTGGGGAATCATCATTCGTCCCAGCAATTTTGATCCTGACAAAAAATACCCCGTTTTGGAGTATATCTATCAAGGACCGGGTAATCAATACGTACCCAAAACCTTTATTCCTTATAACTACTTTATGAGTGGTATTGCCGAACTCGGTTTTATTGTTGTCATGGTAGATGGGATGGGAACTTCTTTCCGTTCACGCACTTTCGAAAACGTATGTTACAAGAATCTGAAAGATGCCGGATTGCCCGATCATATTGCCTGGATAAAATCCGCTGCCCAAAAGTACCCTTATATGGACATAGATCGTGTCGGAATTTATGGTTGTTCCGCAGGTGGACAGGAATCAATGACAGCAGTACTGTTTCATCCCGAATTTTATAAAGCAGCATATTCTGCCTGTGGCTGCCATGACAATCGTATGGATAAGATATGGTGGAATGAACAATGGCTGGGTTATCCGGTTGGTGAACAATATAAAGAAGGATCGAATGTTGAGAATGCTCACTTACTCAGTCGCCCGTTAATGCTGGTAGTAGGTGAAATGGATGATAACGTAGATCCGGCTTCTACCATGCAGGTAGCAAATGCGTTGATCAAAGCCAATAAAGATTTTGAGTTAGTGGTTATTCCCGGTGCTCACCACACTATGGGAGAAAGTTTCGGTGAACATAAACGCTACGACTTCTTCGTGCGCAATCTATTAAATACAACTCCGCCGAAATGGAATGAAATAAAATAGTGAATACTTTGTAGAACAGTATCCACTACTTTATTCATAATCCGGTCAGTTACTTTTTCTATGCTCCAGAATCGTATCCATATTTTCCAAAGCCCAGCCCACTAATCCTTCAATATGCGGAATCAAAGTTCCTCCTGTATCTGTCAGATAATACTCTACACGGGGAGGTACTTCCGCATATATTTTCCGTTCAATCAAACCGTCAGATTCGAGCGTACGAAGAGTAACAGTCAGCATCCGCTGTGAAATATCCTCTATCGTTTTATGAATATCGCTAAAACGCATCGTACCATTCGCATTCAAAGTTATCAGTACCAGCATCGACCATTTGTCTCCCAAGCGGCTTATGACATCTCTTACAGGGCAATTCCCTGTCGGGTGAAAGTTTTTCATCTTTTTAACGTTTTGTATTATACTGAGTTTCAACAATAGTTACTTCCATGTAACTACCTTATTCTGAGGTTCGTTCTTGTATTTTTCAATTAAGGTAGATACATTTGCATCACAAAAGTAATAAACTTACTAAAAATAACTATTGTTTCATTTAAATAATTATGATTATGGCAAAGAAAGTAGCAGTTTTAGCAGTGAATCCGGTAAATGGTTGTGGTTTATTCCAATACTTGGAAGCCTTTTTCGAAAATGGCATTTCCTATAAAGTATTTGCCGTATCGGATACGAAAGAGATCAAAACCAATTCAGGAATGGTCCTAATAGTAGATGATGTGATTGCTAATCTAAAAGGGCATGAAGACGAATTTGATGCACTTGTATTCTCCTGTGGAGATGCAGTACCTGTATTCCAGCAGTATGCAAACCAGCCATACAATGTGGACTTGATGGAAGTCATCAAGACTTTCGGAGAAAAAGGAAAGATGATGATCGGACACTGTGCCGGTGCAATGATGTTTGACTTTACAGGTATAACAAAAGGTAAAAAAGTCGCTGTCCATCCGCTGGCCAAACCTGCCATTCAAAACGGAATTGCCACGGATGAAAAATCTGAGATAGATGGCAACTTCTTTACTGCACAAGATGAGAATACGATCTGGACAATGTTGCCGAAAGTCATAGAAGCATTGAAATAATGCCGGAAAGTATAGAAAGGAATAAATCCACACACAAAAAGAATTATTCATACAATTGAATAATAAACTCATTCGTTCCTTTAAAACCAACGGCCCGTTCCTCGGTGTGCAACGGGTCCTTCCTTTAAAACCAACGAGCCGTTGGTTTTAAAGGAAAAACAGTCACCCATACAACATTCATAATCAACAATTTACGCATTCTGCTTTTAACAAGCAAATATTGCAGCTTCATTCATCAATAAAAACAGACAACAATAGGCTAATTATTGATAAAAACAAGTGCATCCTTTTTCGTACACCTACATATTTTTGGTTTACACATCCGCATAAGGTCGGATTCGAAATTCCTTGAACAATACATCTACTTTATTATTTTTTAATTGGATGCCATCGTTTTTCAGATTGTTTTTAGTACTTTTGCCCGTATCAAATCAATAAATAATATATCGAACACAAACATCATACTCTCATGAATATGAAAAAATATGTGCTAGCATTTTTTCTATGTTTCATATCTATTACTCCTATTTTAGCACAAAGAGACCACATAGATATTTCAAACTATATTTTATGCATCAATTCCTATGCAGAATCTTCTCCTTGGAGTAACAGGATGATTTCAACCGTATCGGAGTACGTTCAAAAGAACCCAAAACTGGCATTATATGCGGAACATATGAATACTTTAATGATCGATAACGATACGATTTTAGGAGAATTCAAGAATATGATCTCTCAGAAATACGAGCATCATCGCCCACGGCTGCTAATATTATTGGGAAACCCTTCTCTATTACTACGTGATGAATATAGAGAGCTTTGGGGAGACATTCCTATTGTACTCTGTTCGGAAGAAAAGTTTATAGGTCCTAAAGACACCTACATCTACAAACAACCAGTTACACAAGCGGAGCGTGTTCCGATCTCCCAACTTGCCGATCCCTACAATCTGGTACTTTTATATTCAAACCTTTATTTACGGGAAAATATCCAACTGATTTCTCACATAATCCCTGATATGAAGAAATTCATATTTATCGGTGACGAGCGAGAAGTCAATCAGACCAATAATCAGGAAATACAGACAAAGTTAAAAACCATAAATCCTAATATTGAATACCAGTACATCACGCCACAAAAAATGACAACGAACCAATTATTGGATTCATTGTATCATGTTGATCCGAATACAACCGGAATTTTATTTGCTTCCTGGTTCTACAAAACGACATTTGCAGGTAATACTTCATTGGTTACCAATGCTCACAAACTTATCGTAACAACTACAGCTCCAATTTTCACCCTTAATATGGCTGATATAACAGAAGAAAACGGTGGCATGATAGGTGGTTATACTTATGACCAAAAACACTATAACCAGCAATTAATTCATACCATTTCAGAAATACTTACAGGAAAGCCGGCTAGAGAAATTCCCTTTTATATGCCATCAGATGGCGCACCTATTATCAACTATACGATATTACTCCGTAAAGGATTCTCTCCTTCCATGTGTCCTCCAAACACACATTTTCTGAATAAACCGCTTGGATTCTGGAAACAGAACAAATATTTCATTATGGGTACCTTGTCTTTTATGATATTACTGGCAATCGTATTCTTTTATCGTATCCATAGCCTGAATAGCATCAAAAAAGCACAGCAAAAAGAAATTGACGCAATGACAAATTATAAGAATCTGGTTAATAACATGCCCATTCTCTATATGCAGGAAGAAGTGCTTGCTGATAAAAATGGCATTCCCGTAGAACTGATTTACCGCAATGTGAATGCGCATTTTGAGAAAAACTTTTTCCGCAAAGAAGAAGTTGTCGGGAAAAAAGCGAGTGAAATATTTCCAGAATCAATGCCGGACTTCCTGCACTTCACTCAAATAGCCTTATCAGAAAATAAAGTAATAACATTCCCCTACTATTTCAAAAAAATAGATACCTTCTACGATATAGTACTTAAAGCAAACCGGCAAAATAATATGATTGATGTATTTTGCCTGAACAGCACAGAGCTCCATAAGGCACAACAAAAGCTAAGTACTATCAACAACAAACTCGCCATGTCACTTGACGTAGCTAATATCGTGCCATGGAAATGGGATTTGCGAAGTAAAACAATTTTATGCGACATCAACAAACCGATAGAACTTAGCACACAAGGAAAAGACGTTGCCGAAGAACAACTGGCAGTACCCGACTATCACTATTTTTCCAAGATATTTAAGGAAGACCGGAAACGGGTAGAACAGGCTTATCAGAACTTAATAGACGGTCATTCGGAAAAAGTAAAAGAAGAATATCGCGTAGTCAGCACACAAAAAGGATTTCATAGGATAGAATGGGTGGAAGCCCAAGCAGCCGTTGAAACGCGGGATGAGAATGGCAAACCATTGACTCTTGTTGGCTCCTCACTCGTTATCACTGAACGAAAAAAAATGGAGATGGAACTGATTAATGCCAAAAACCGTGCCGAAGAGTCCAATCGGCTGAAGTCTGCTTTCCTTGCCAACATGAGTCATGAAATTCGTACTCCTCTAAATGCTATCGTCGGTTTCTCCGGTATATTGGCATCCACCGAAGAAGAAGAGGAAAAACAAGAATATGACAGCATCATTGAAAACAATAATACGTTATTATTGCAGCTCATCAGTGATATTCTTGATTTGTCAAAAATAGAAGCAGGAACATTGGACCTGCACTATTCCAATGTTGAAATCAATGATTTAATGAAAGACCTGGAAAACATGTGTCAACTGAAACTTAAATCGGATGCTGTCAAACTGGAATTCGTAGCTCCTGAAGAACCATGTTTCGCACATATAGAAAAGAACAGGTTATCTCAGTTAATTATTAACCTGGTGACGAATGCCATAAAATTCACCATTCAAGGTAGTATCCGATTTGGATACAAACGTCAGAACAATGAATTATATTTCTATGTGGCTGATACAGGTTGCGGCATTCCTCAAGATAAGCAAAAAAGTATTTTTGGACGTTTCGTCAAATTAAATTCATTTGCACAAGGTACGGGTTTAGGACTCTCAATCTGCCAGACACTTGTCGAACACATGGGAGGTAAAATCGGGGTAGAATCAGAAGAAGGAAACGGCTCTACATTCTGGTTCACTTTGCCTTACAAGCAAGCAGAGACTGTTAAGAAGAGCCTTCCAAAGGACATACAACCTATTGCCATAGAAAAGGATAAGCTGGTAATTTTGATTGCTGAAGATAATGAAAGCAATTATAAGTTGTTCGAATCTATTCTAAAATATGATTATCATCTGCTTCATGCCTGGGATGGTCAGGAAGCTGTAAACATGTTCAAGGAGCATAATCCACAAATTATATTAATGGATATCAATATGCCTGTCCTGGATGGATATGAAGCAACCAAAGAAATCCGCAAGTACTCTGCCAAAGTACCGATTATCGCCATTACGGCTTTTGCATATGCTTCAGACGAGCAACGGGTGATGGAAAGTGGTTTTGACGGGTATATGCCGAAACCTATCAATGCCCGTCAGTTGAAGGCGCAACTGACAGATATCATGCAAAAACGTATTGTATTGCTATAGGGGAAATCAATTCCCTTTTGGAAGATAACAAAACAGCTAATAATTCAGCCACATTCTGAATGAAGCCATCTTGTCTTTACTTATCATTATCTTATCTTTGAAAGGTGGTTGTACATGAACGATTGCCTTTCCTAAGAAATAGGATTCAATACGCTGAATGGCATCAATACAGACTAATGTCTGACGATTCGTCCGGAAAAAGTGATCCGGATCGAGTTGTTCACTCAATCGGTCTAGTGCCAGATCAATGAGATACTCACGATTCTTATGGGTTACGGCAAAGGTGAGCTTATTTTCCGAATAAAAGTAAGCGATATCACTCACCTGTAAGGTGAATAGTTTCTCGCCACTAGAAATAAGGAAACGAGTACGATACTTTTTCTGCACAGAGACAGAGGTCTCCTGCGCAGCAGAAAGTTGCTGCAATATTTCCAGCATCCGGCTTTCCTGATTGAAATCATGGATGTAGTTCTTTGTCAATCCTTCAAAACGTTGAATGGTCTGCATCAGGCGGTCTTCATGAATCGGCTTCAAAAGATAGTCAATGCTATTCACTGAGAAAGCACGCACAGCATATTCGTCATAAGCAGTAGTAAATACAATCATACTCTCCGGATGCGCCTGTTCTATAAAAAGAAAAGAATTGCCATCCGTTAGCTGAATATCCAGAAACAGGATATCCGGATGAAGATGCTGCCCGAACCACTCTACTGCCTCTTCAATATTACCGGGCAATAACTGTACCTCCCAATCGGGACGAAGAGACAATAACGTATCCCTCAGCAGACGGGCTGCCGGAATTTCATCTTCTATGATGGCTGCTTTTATCTTATTCATAGAGCAAAGGTATTTTTACGGTAAACTCTTTCCGGTCATTTTCTACCACAATGTCACGGTTGCACAACAGCATATATCGGGCAGAAAGGTTCTTAAGTCCCATTCCGGAAGTTATCACTGTTTTTTTAGTTTGTATCCGGTTTCTGACAATCAGTTCCCGTTCCTTTTCCATATAAAAAAGTTCGATAGTTATCGGCTTTCCCGTATGAATGACATTATGTTTGATTACATTCTCCGCTAACAATTGAATAGTAAGCGGAGGCAACTGAGCCTCCATACAAGTCTTCGGAATACGGTTGTCAATATGAATGCAATCGCCCAAACGAACCCTATGCAGAAAAATATAAGAATTCAGAAAATCCAGTTCCTCCCGCAATGTTGTCAACCTTTGATTCTGACACTGAAGAATATAGCGATACACATCCGAAAGATGCTGGGTGAACAATTCCGCATTAGCCGGATTGTAGCGAATCTCAGAAATCAAGGTATTCAGACTGTTAAACAAGAAATGAGGATTCAACTGATTCTGTAGAGCTGTATAGCGTGCCGTATTATTCTCTTTTTGCAAGGCAGCCGCTTTCTGTTGTAATCTTAACGTATTACGCATGGAACGATTGGCCAGCAACAATCCAAGGATGACGAGCTCTACCAGCCATACAGTTATAAGAATCCGCCAGCCTCCGTTGGGAAACGTAAACGGATAAGAAGCTCCTGCCAACAACTTGGCAGTTACCATTAAACCGTAGTTCAGCAAAAGAAACATCCCCATTACGATAATATAGACTGAAACCAGCTTCCAACGCCGATGCAGATTCAACGCATACTGATTATCAATCCATGAACTCAGCCTGATGGTAGTATATCCCAGCACATTAAAAGCCAGTATGAAGAACCCCAGTGTACTGACTGAATGTAGCATATCGGCAACCCGATCAGAGAAGGTTGCATAATTTATCAGTAACAGGAAAGAGAATATACCCAATCCTGAAAACAGCGCTATATACAATAAGGTGTTCAACTTTACATTCATACAGTTGGCTCTTTTCATACAAAGTTAGTGCTTTTTATCGACAATCATATCCGTGGAGCGCTTTTATTAACTCCGAATAGTGTCCTTGTGCCGCAGCTTTGGCTTGTACATAATTCACCTGCGATGTCTGCCGATAGGTTTGCGCGTCAATCACTTCCACCACTGACACTTTTCCTTCATTATAACGTTCTATTGCTTTCGCTTCATTCTCTTCTGCCTTCGCCAGTGAACTTTCGCTCAAACGAACCCGTTCCATTGCTTGTGACAGGGCTTTACGTGCCACACCTATTTCCAGTTCAACCTGATCCATCACTTTATTCAGATTATCTTCTGCCATACCTACCCGAAAAGAAGAAGCACGTTTCTCACTTTTACGCTTTCCCCATTCAAAAATAGGTACAGAGACCTTTGCATAAACAGCATAATTGGGATCCAGATCTTTCTTGAAATTATATCCGGGAGAAGAGTAACTCCCGTCTATTCCCACATAAAACTGAGGTTTGAACTGCGAATCATTCAACTTTTTCGTACTCTCGGCCATACGAATCCGGTCATAAGCCATCTGAATTTCAGGACGTGCCATACCGGTAGACAACCATGTAGAATCATCGACAACCACCACCGGTATCTGTGAATCCAGTTCCGTATGATGTTCCAGCCGGACACCAATCATAGAATTCAATGCCATCCGCCCTGTTTCAAAATTACTTTGTGCCTGGAGCAACTGGTACTCCGCTTCGTTCAGTTTTACTTCCGCCATCAGTAAATCCTGCGGATCAACCAGCCCCACCTCTACCCTTTCTTTAATTGTTTTAACCAAAGCGGCTATTGAGTTACGAAAATCTTCGGCAACAGTCACAATCTCCTGCCGGGCTACGGCACTCCAGTATTGAATATCCGTTTGATAGCAAACAGCATCATTCAATGCCTTTGCCTGATTGGCGGCAAATGATTGCTGATGTTGTGCCATACGGATGGATTCCAGTACTCGTCCGCCTGTATAGACCGGTTGCAGAATGGAAAGAGAACCACCATAGTTCAGTTGTTTCCCTTCCACTGTTCTTGATAATCCTAAAGAAGGGACATCCAGAGTCAATTCCAACGGATTCTCCGTATACTGAAAGTTGGCTGTTCCGGAAAGTTTCGGTTTCAAATCTGCCCGTGCCGATTTTTCCACTTCCATACTGGCAGCTATATTCTTCTCAGCCGCTTTCAAGTCGTGATTGTAATCCAATGCCATAGTCCGGTACTTTTCAAGAAGAGGACTTTGCTGGGCTAAAGCAGACAAAGACCCTAAAGCAAAACCACATAACAACAAGCTATATATCCTTATTTTCATCTTTATTTTCCTTTTACTTTATAAAACATTGAATATAATGCAGGCGTGACAAACAAGGTCAATCCCGTGGCAAACGTCAGTCCGAAAATAATAGTCGCAGCCATTCCGCCGAAAGCGACATCAAACAATAGCGGGACCATACCGAAGATGGTAGTGGTTGCCGCCATCAATACCGGACGGGTTCGGGAAACCGTAGCCTCAACAATAGAGGTATACAGATCAATTCCACTACGATGCTGCACATTGATTTCATCAATCAGTACAATCACATTCTTGATGATCATTCCAAGCAACCCCAGCCAACCGGCTATCGGAAAGAAACCGAAGTCAAAGCCGGTCAAGAGCATCCCCACCGCAATACCTATCAAAGACAAAGGCAGGACACAAAGAATGATGACCGGTTCACGGAAATTACCGAACAGCCCTACCAGGATAACCACTAATGCAAGGAATGCCAACGGGAAATATTTAGCAATGGCCTGCATCGCCTCACCCTGATCTTTATACTGGGCATCCCAAAAGAAAGTATATCCTTCGGGAAGCTGGATGTTCTCTATTTCTTTCCGGATTTCTCCATGTACTTCCGCCATCGTATGCCCCGGTTTCACGCCACACATTGCAGCCATTGACAACTGACGGTTATAAGTTCTCACCTGTGGAAACTCCCAGGTTGTCTCTATCCGTTCCGTTACCTGTGAAAGCGGAGCCGACCTTTCTCCATTCCATATCGAAAAGTCTCCCAAAGAATGGGCGTCCGTTATATCCACATTACCCGATTTCAAAAGAACGGGAACTTTTTTCTCATTATCCCGATAGACACCGACAGGCAAACCATCATTAATCGATTTCACCGATTCCATCATCGAAGCTTTTGTAATCCCTAATGCTCCGGCCTTCACCGGATCATATACCGGACGGATAACCATCGACATATTCCCCCATTCGTTCCGGGCATCCGAAACTTTAGGATTTTGTCGCATAATCTCAATGGCCTGCCCTACCAAAGAATCAAGTACAGCAGGGTCCGGTCCGAGGAAACGAGCCTCGATCACCGCTTCCGTCAACGGGCTCAACTCGAATTTATTTACTTTAATCAACGGTTCGGGAAACCTCAACGAAACAGAATCCTGCAAACGGGCATGCAGCTGACGGGAAAGTTTCGAAGTTTTGCATTTCATCAAAATTTGTGCATAGTTGGATTGAGGTCCAAAGGAAACGTTTGACAAGTAATAACGCGGCGGAGTCCGTCCTATATAAGTAGATACCATTTCCGTTTCTTCCTGTCCGCGGATATACTCCGCCATATCCATCACCATCTTATCTGTTTCTTCAATCCGTGTCCCTTCGGGCAACCACATATCCAATGTAAAATACTGCTTATCCAATGCGGGAACAAAGACCTTAGGAATGAACTTGAAACTCCATGCCGACAATACCAGCATAATGACCATACACCCAATCGTTGCATATCGGTGACGAATCACCCACCTCAATGCAGAACGAAATTTATCGTAATACTTGCCTGCAAAAAGAGCCGCCTTAAGTTCGTTGGGTCTTGGCCGACGGACAAACTCCTGAATAAAGAAAGGAGTCTGCGTCAGCGCAAAGACCCAACTGAACATCAGCGAAACGCCGATAACTACAACTAAGGATGACAGTAACTCGCCGGTAATATGCGGCGAATAATATATAGGTAAAAAAGTTAGAATCGCAATGACTGTCGCCGCCAATAAGGGCAACGAAGTTGAAGAACAGGCCCGCAATATGGCTACCCGTTTCCGCATTCCCCGCTGCATATTGACCAATGCCGAATCGGAGACCACAATGGCATTATCTACCAACATTCCCATAGCAATGATAATGGCAGCAAGTGACATACGTTGCAAGGCAATTCCTTGTGAAAGCATCACAATCAAGGTCGCAAAGATGGAAAACACCAATCCGCTGCCAATCAGAATACCATTCTTAAATCCAATAAAAAACAACAGAATAGCCACTACCGTTACCACAGATATGATCAGGTTCAGAATAAATCCTTGATTGGCCACTGCCGATTCATAACCCTGATCATAAATCGTCTGCAACTCAAAACCTTCGGGCATGGTCTCTGCAAAATGGTCAATCTCCTGTTTTACTGCCTCTGCCATATCGACAACATTTCCTGTGGGTATCGTAGAAATAGCAATACCTACCGCAGGTTTCCCGTCAATCCGCATTTTATTACTTGGAGGCGTCTGATAACTCTCCTCAATCTCTGCAATATCAGCCAGCCGGAAATGCTCTCCTGTACGTGATACAATAGTCATATTCCGGATGTCATCCAGAGAATAAAAATTACCGGTAGATTCAATTCGTATCCTGTTCACGCAGGCATCAATTCCTCCGGCATCCACTACCCTGTTCTGTGCATCGAAGGCACGTGAAATATCCGTAGTCGTAATTCCACTCCGTGCCATAACGGAAGGATTAAGAATGACGTCAATCGTTGGGGACTGTACACCATAAATCTCCACTTTTGCCACATCCTTCACCCTGAGCAGTACATTCTTGATAAGCTTCGCCTGATTTTCCAGTTCCCGATATGAATATCCTTCACCTGTCAGACCATAGAAGACACCCAGCACATCACCGAAATCATCATTCACCACTGAAGGACCGGCTCCTGCAGGAAGTTTCGACTGTACATCATTGACCTTCCGACGAAGTTTATCCCACAACTGCTGCATCTCATCCGCCCGGATTTCTTTCTTTACATACACCGTGATCTTGGATAAGCCTGCCCGATTTTCAGTTTTCAGATAATATAATTCGCCTAATGACTGTATCGATTCCTCCAATACATCCGTCACCTGAGATTGTACTTCGGAAGGGGAAGCACCCGGATATGGAGTCATCACCAATGCCTGTTTGATAGTAAACGGAGCATCTTCCAGTTTCCCCATCTTGATATAAGAAAACAATCCTCCTCCCAGCACTAATATCAACAGCAGAATAGTCACCGACTTCTTCTGCAAGAAATATTTTACCAACTTCATATTCTTCTACTTACTTTTGAGCGGTAACCGCCCTTTTTTCTTTCTGAGAAATAATATCTACAGGCATTCCGTCCGAAAGAAAACGTAATTTACTCACCGCTACTTTATCTCCTGCCTGCAATCCGTCTTTCACTTCTACTTTTCCATTGGGAAGCAATTCGCCTAAAATGACTTTTCTCTTTACGACTTGTCCTGTCGTTTGATCCACCATCCATACATAGTCTCCTTCAGTGGGACGATGATTAAGAGCCGTTTGCGGAACGGTCACCATAGGAACAGATGATGTAGCAGGAAGGTCCAACAACATTTTTCCTGAGATACCGGCCGGCCATTCTCCTTGTTTATTGGGCAGCAATGCCGTCATCAGGAAAGAAAGATTATTGCGCGTCGTACTCTTTGAAACCTCTACCACTTTAGCCGGATATACTGCTTCGGGACGAACATCAAAACGAATCCCCACTTCCTTGATTTCCTTCGCTTGAAATGCGATCTCCTGAGTAACATACGCTTCTATCTTCAACTGAGTGATATCGATAAAAGAAACGACAGACTGAGTCGCTTTCACATCCTGATATTTTTCAATGTAGACTTCCCCTATATATCCGTCAAAAGGAGCAATAAGTTTCGTATCTTCAAGTTCATTTACGGCTGTTTCATAAGCAGTTTTGGCAGAAGTATAGTCTGCACGTGCTTTTTCATAGGCACTGGCAGACAGGTTGTTTTTCTCATACAACACTTTGATTCGCTCAAACTCAGCTTTTGCCTGATGATAAATAGCTTCCGCCCGTTCCTTACGAATACGAAAATCACGGGAATCAATTTCAGCTATGATATCTCCCCGATGATAGTAATTCCCCGCATACACTTCGAAATGGTCAATCGGTCCGCCCACCCGAAAA
>ERZ1673701.2291-NODE-2291-length-15075-cov-13.292277_pt1 | contig 15075 bp, 28 predicted proteins | sample MGYA00580231_ERZ1673701 | MGnify/ENA primary metagenome ERZ1673701 (study PRJEB41218, sample SAMN15661798) | gut metagenome | host: Homo sapiens | place: Canada: London | collected 2015-08-20/2019-03-30 | study: EMG produced TPA metagenomics assembly of...
AGGAAATGCTTCTTTCATCTTATCGCATAACAATCACTTTTATTGTCGCAGAACTCAATTACATCGATCATAGCAACATATCTATAATAAGAATTCTTACATTTAACTTTAAAATATGTATTATCTTCACCACAAACTTCTATGACTTTTCCATGCAAAATATGTGTCATTCCTTCCTGCCAAAATGCAACCCACTTACCAATCAACATTGAATAATCTTTATATACTTTGTATCCATGATGTTTTAATAAGTCTATGGCTGCATATATCTGTTGATCTTTTGTCAACCCCATAGTTTTATTCTCCCATCTGATCTACAATACTCTGTAACTTGTCAACAAAGACTTGTGCTGATTCTTTACCACCATATATATGTCTAATATCTGACGGAATAATAGTAAGTTTAGCTTCTCCAAAAATCTTATTATCTTCATATACTCTCAAAAAATCACACATAGTTCCCAAGTCAACATAATCAAAATTAGGCTGAAAACAAATCACATCACCCTTCTGTGGATGCAGTTTTCTAACCTTAATAAGTGTCTGTTTAAATGATTTCTTTCTCTGTCTCTTATTCATATTTCTCACCTACCTAAAATATTGATACATGCATTCGTTTCTATATTTTTGTATTAAACTCTGTTCGATCATCTTTTTATCAAACTCATCCAATGAATTATACATATCCATAATATGTTTGCTTGGATTATTAAGACAGTCAGCATACTCTTTGTCGTTTTCTACTTGCAATTTTATATAATCAAATGCATCACATTGATCACCAAATCCGACATTAAGCTCATTACCATTTTCATCTTTTATAAATATTACTTCACCAGATGCATGAGTTTCTGGATTAGGACTTCTGGTTAATTTGTATCTTTTCATACTGTTATTCTCCTTCGAATATTACTCTTATTGGCTTTATAGTTTCGTCATTTGTTGGTATAAGAATCACTTTGTCAGCTCCAACCTGATCTTTAAATATTTTTGGAGCTTCAACAAATGTAACTCTTTTTGATCTATCACTATCCAGCCACTCTTTAAACTTTTCAAGATTTTCTTTTTCAGAAATTGCAGCACATGGACTTACTTTATCTATTAACTCTAAAAATCTTTGTCTTTCATCTTGTGATAACTCCATACTGTTATTCTCCTATTCGCTCACTCTAAATACATTTGCATCGCCAACTGTCAAATCTTTTACTTCTACAAAAGAATTTAAATTATCTTCCATAGTTGTAATCAATATCTCATCAAATAAATCTTCCATCATACCAAAGAATCGTACAGACGGATAAAATCCTGGACATTCTTTCAAACGGTATTTATTAACGTTACCTCTTAATACGGGAAGTCCATGTCTTCTACGTTTATTATTATCCCAATGAATAGGGTTGGCATAAAAGGCTTTCTTCTTTCGTCTGTACCCTTCTAATTCTTTTCTTGCCAGCTTATCAAGTTCTTTCTCTCGTTCTGTTTTCAGAGGATTGCCATGAATGATATTGTCAAATTGTTTTTTGATATTATCATTTGCTTCTGCTTGTTCTGAATCACTCATCTTATCAAAGTTCTGAGATATATTTAATAATATGTTTTTCATACTGTTATTCTCCTAATTACTCAATCTGTATTTGTCGTATTCATACATTGAACAATCTTCACAGTACAGATTTTGCTCTTTACAATCTTCACAATCAAAGCATCCACCATAAATGCCACCATTTTCATTCATCTTACAGGTATTACATTTACAAGTTTCACATGATGTATCCACTCAATCACCTCCTCAAATGAAACGTGGTTTCAATAGCTTTTTCAACCTCCGAAAGTCTTGATTTTAGGGCATTTCAGAGATCGAGATTTTACAAATTACAACTTACACCTCATTATTCTCTTTTTTATTTTCATACATATCGAAGTTTTCACACATATCACATTCAAGAGAAGACCATTTATTGTCGCAAGACTTACATTTATCATGCAAGTTATTCTCAGCAAGTCCTTCTTCACAAATATCTACAATGTGTTCACACAATTTCTGTGGTATTACACTTCTCTCTTTTGCACCTTTTAATCCTTGTGTACCTGTTCTACTTCCTCTTGGAGCTGATACATGACATGGATCTCCATTCTTACACATAGGTAGAAATTTTGGATTTGGGTGATTTGTCCAGATGTCAGTTGGTTTCATTCTTGTATCACCATACTTACAATATGTAACTGTATATCTTGGCAAATCTTGCATCCAAGACATCTTCCTCATACCACCACGAGGATTTTCTATAAAATAATAAGTTGGATTTAATTCTTTGATTAAAGAAACGACATGCTGATCAGTTGCATCACAGAATTTTGCATAATCACTGATTGGATCAAGATTACCAGTCTCAGGATTCTTTCTTCTATGATGACTTATTGCAGCAATACTGAACGTTGTACAGTCAGGCGATGCCCAGATAACATCGGGATGACCAAACTTTTCTAAGATATCTTGTGCAGTTACTTGACTAATATCTGCATATAAATCAATGTTTTCAAAATCTTTATTCCATTCTACGCTATACACTTCATGACCTCTTGCTTCAAAAGCTTTGCCAATTGAACGTGTGCCAGCGAACAATTCCAATACTTTAATAATTCGTACCTAAGTGCTGCGCAGCTTACCCATGGTACTCTTATCCTTTCCTTAATTGTAATTACATTGCTATATTCTCTTTTTGTTACGAATATTGTATAGTTTTCGTGACAAACCTTGAAACCAAAAATTCATCTTACTTTTGCAAATTCTTTAATCTCTTATGACTCAAAACATTCAGTGTATCTTCAATACCTTCATAATAAGCAGACTTTAAATCTGGATTATCATAATTTCTTGCTTTATCAAAAACTTCTTGTATGTACTTCTTTTCATCCTTTTTATCTATTGATAAACGCTTGATTTTACCAATGCAATCATCACATATATCTAAGCTGTTAAATAACTTATTCCAAATTCGACAACCATTAATATATCTTTTAGCAATTCCTGTAATGTCAAGTTCAAAACAAGGAATTCTATTTCCACAAATATCACATACTCGATACTTTATCTTTGACATTTCATCACCTATTCTTTCGCAAATCCAATACCAGTCACATTAAAACTTGTCACCTTATTCTCTTCAATGCTAACATTTTCTTCTGTACCACCATGCCAAATGACACCTACACCTTTAACATGTATACCATTTTCATCTTCAATTAATTCTGCTTCCTGGCATACACCAATAGGCAAGAACTTACCTTTATCATTCTGCATCTCAATTGGCACATTCTTTACATTTTTGTAAGCATTTTTGATTGCATCCTTTGAATAGATGACACCATTCAAATCAGGTTTATCTACTGGCATTGGTATTCTAAATGTTACTTCTATGTTCTCTAATCTCATAATTCACCTCCTACAAAACCAAAGAAAGTCGGCTTCATTGGATTATTATTTTTCAATCTATAACAACAATTAATCCGTCCAATTCATTATTCTCCAAAAGTTCTTCTAACAATGTTTCATTACAGGTCATCGACTTTTGCATTTTTAGAATTTCATCTTTTGTATAATACAAAATAATCCAATCCCAACCATAAATATCGTCTGAACAATATTCCTTATAAAAATCAGATTCAGCATCTATTGTCCATGCTTCGATATTTTTATAATTTTTATCCCATTTGACTGCACATTTATGACCTAATGCGTCAAACTCTGTGAAGAAAAATGGCATTCCTACATATTTTCCATCGTCAATTTTCTTACCTGTTTTTGGTGAATAAAAATTATAATAAAATCCCATTTACTTACCTCTTTTCTAGCCCAAAGAAAGACAGGTTTACTCTGTTTCAAATTCATCCCAATTAATCAAAACATACTGCTTATAACATGGATAATATGTAGTAGCTCCTGTCTGATCTTTACACCAGGTATCTAACAAATTTTGCAGACCACCAATATCACACTGTTCATAAGCATCTTCGTGTAATTCTTCACAAGCACTTTCGGCTACGTTATCAGCATCAATATGAATCTTTTCCACGCTGCACACCCATAATCTCTTAGGTCTGCCATCATCATTAAATTCTTCATCTGTATAACGCCCAAAATAATCGTCAAAGAAATCATCAACAGTATCGTAATACTCGTCAAATTCTTCACAATAAAGCATTGTACTTACTTCTTTTTCATCAACTGGAACTGCCGTAGAAATTTTCTCGTCCCACTTCTTTATTCTCTCTTCTTCATCAGCTTTCTTCTGTCCTTCGCAGTCACAATGCATATACGCTTGATTCTTATATGGTTGTCCACAATAAGGACATAATCTCTGTACACCATTGAAACAGCTCCGACAGAATGAAAGTGCTTGATGCTTATATGGGAAATGATATTTTCTGCCAGCTTCAGAATTATCACCCTTAATACCATAAACATTGTCTTCAATTCTCATTCCAAGACCATTACAGACAGGGCAAATTCTTTCGTGTTCTGCTAAGTCTTTAATGAGGATTTTAGGAAATGATTTCTGAATTGCTTCGTAAAGATTTACTTCTTCTCTATGTGTTAAACTCATAGTATTATTCTCCTTTCCAAGTGATGAAATGCGAGTTTCAAGTTATCCTAATAATCTATTCTCTGCTATCTCAAAATACCCTTCGTTCAACTCAACGCCAAGCCAATTTCTATTATTTTCTTTAGCTACAAGCAAATGAGAACCACTACCTGCACATGGATCAAACACAATATCTCCTTCGTTGCTGTTATCAAGAATTAATTCCTTTAATAAATCATGATTCTTTTCAGTTGGATGTAATTTGCTTCTTCCACAGGGATATTCAAAGACTGTATTTTTACAATGAGCATTGAATGTGCCACCACGTTTCTTAAACCACACAGCATTTTCAATGCCAGATAAATAGATATGCTGTCCATTCATAGGACTTGGATTTGTTTTCTTCCATATTAACTGCCTAACAGTTCCTTGATGTTTCTTCTGTTTTTCAGAAAAGAATTTATGTATTTCTGATAACTGTTCCTTACCACAAAATATAATTGTTGTTCCAGAAGTCACTCTAAATAATTCTGGTAAAAATTCTTGTAGATCAAATGTCATAATATCTGCATTTTCTTTATCAAGAGTTCTAAGACCATTACTATCTCTGTTTACTTCGCCATAAGGGATATCAGTAATTGTTAAATTAACGCACCCGTCTGGCATTGTTTTCATATAATCCATACAATTATCATTGTATATAGTATTTAATTTTTCCATTTTTTAATCTACTCAGAGCGATATATCTTTAAGGCTGCCACTCAACTCCTTTCGTATTAATATTCTCTTATCTCAATTCAATCTCACCATATTTTAATGTGTTATCTTCAAACATCTCATATCCTTGATATTCGCCAATTAGACCTTCAGCTTTGGTAAGAACTCCACCATCAGCAAATTCAATGTGTTTTATCTCTTGTACATATGGTTTCGATAATGCTTCCAATGTTTCGTTGCTTGCAAAAATCTTAGGTAAATAACCATTTACATAAAAAAATTCTGCAAGTTTCTCATTCAATTTCGTCATATCAATCTGTTTTACTATTGAAAATTTTTCTGCCATTTAGTTATTCTCCTCTTTTTGATCTTTGCCCTTCCCATAAACAGGACAGTATATTATTTTGTTTCTTATCAGTCTCAAAATTCATATCATAATCCTCGAAACTAATCACTACCTTCTTGCGAGTTACTCTTTTACCACCTATAGTATCTTGTTCCCATTGATGAAATTCAATTTGTGGATAATTCATTTTTGTAAAATCAATATCAATATTAACTTTATCTTTTGTATTTGGTACTTTACCATTAGCTTTTATATGTATATTTTCTATATCTTCCATAATTAAATCTGATAGTTTCATATAAAATTCACCTCCTGACCGAATGAAAGATTTCTTTCAATGTATTATTCTATTAATGTGTGTACTTACTTCTTGGAAATACTTCTTCAAGATCAACACCATATCCAGAAGTAACTTCTTCTAAGTCGATGCAGACATAATCGCTACCAATTCTTGCCTCAATCCCACCTTCATCAAATAATGAGTAGCCAAAAATATTATTCAATCGTTTGATAAATTCATTAAACCAACTAAGATTAATCCAAACACAAAATTCTGTATTATTAACCCATCCGAATTCCTCTACATATGTGATTTCAGTATCGTCTTCTTCTGGATTGATTAGTAATTTATATAACTCTAATTCATAGTTTCTACTCATCTTCTACCTTCCTAAATCGCCAAGAAACTTCGGTTTACTTTTGTTTATGATTATCTTAAGTATTCCGTTGGAGACGAACCAATTACTAAAGATCCTAATCCCCATTGATTGCAGCATACGCAATAGCTCATAAATTCTTGTAACATATCGTTAGCAATAATATAAAAATCATTCGTCTCTACCGCTTTATCTAAAATCCAAAAACATACTTCATAGATTGATTTTGTAATATCACCATATTTAAATTGTTTATCATATCTGAATGTGAGACTTATATCTTTATAAATAGAGCCAAAACTTCCATCATCCACTCTAAACGGAATGGAGTAAATCATCTTAATTTCCGATAAAGGTTGTTCTTTTATATCTGAAATTTTGTTCTGAACCATTTCTCTAATACCGTTTTTAGGAATAATTACTTGTCCCCACGAAAATTCAACTTTTTCTCTACTTTTATTAAACGGATATTTTCTATCTTTTCTTTCAAATTCATGATCAAAACTCAAAAATTTTAATATATCTTGAAACGAATAATATTTTAATTCTTTATCCAATTTATTTTCTCCTTTATTACCTCAAAATCTTACTTAATCTTGTTATAACTTCTTCGCAAAATCTATATAAATAAGTTTCTTTAAATACCGTTTTCAAATCATCAGCAGCTTGTCTATATTGCTGACGTAATTCGTTGTCTATCATATTATTCCTTCTTCTCAATAATAGTTACAGTACCCTCAAATACTCCAAAATTTGATGACTGTTGAAATGTATGTGTCTCTGCAATATCATCATCTGTCATAGGTCTTGTCAGATACCATAATGAATCATCTTTCCATGTAATCTCTTCAAGTTTCTGATTTGGTTCAAGCTCAATTGTTGTTGATCCACCAAAATCTTTTGTAACAGACTGGCATCCAGTCATTCCAAAACATAATGTCAATCCTAATGCAACTGCTAAAATTTTCTTCTTCATATAATTTATTCTCCTAACTCTTTCAGTGCATTAACAAGTTCAGCGAGTCTTGGGTTCTCAGGATGCTCCTTTGCCATCTTTTCATATAAAGCAATATTATTCATCTTTTCAATCTCAGACTTTAGCTCCTTCTCAATAGAGGATTTCTGCTTTGCAATTTCCTTTAGGCGATTTTCTTCATCAATTCTTGCATTATATCCATCCATATTAACGACACCAACGACCTGAGCTGTTACACCTTTACCGTATTCTTTTACGGGCATTAATTTTTTTATAACACCAAGAACTTTATTATCTTTTCCTCTTGTGTTTACCACAACATATACTGGATGTTTTAATGGATCTTTTTCTACTATAAGCTTCCATTCATCCTCATATAAAGCAAAACCATAGTCTTTTTTACTATAATCCTCTACCAAATTAATAATTGCTATCTGCTCAAATCCTGTCATTTTATTATCCTCACTTTCATCTCTAATAATATCTAATTCACTTCTTTTGAACCAATATAACCCATTGGAACTTGCTGCATTATACATTCCGTCAATCTGAACTGCTATTGAGCCACTTGTAGTTTTAACAACTTGTCCATATTGACCAATAATGTTTTCTTCTCTGTATTTTCTTTTATCAGTATGTGTAACTTTTACTCGCTGATTTTGGTACTCTTCATAATCGTATATCTTACTCATCGAATCACCTCCTGTTAATTTATTCTCCAAAAGAAATCTATGTTCTTGGTAACTTTTTGTTCGAAAATCTCTGTTGTTTCTAATTTTTCCAATATATTATTTTTAACAATCGCTTTAAAATGTTGCCATGCTTTACAATGTGGACATTGTGTATCTAACGATGGACGCACATAAGAACCATATGTGTATTCTCCATCACCGTTATCGGCACAAATTTTATCACCAACTGTATAATATCTGAGTAAACAATCAGCCCATTTAATCTGATCATCTGCTATAAATTCTTTTCCACAATTATGACATTTTACTTTTACTTCTTCACACCAACCTTGTGTTACCAAATTCATCAAACCATATTCCATAAATCCATCTTGATATTCTTTCTTGCAATATGGACATTTTGGATATGTAAATTTACTTTTTCTCATATTTTACCTCGCTTATTCTCTGTATGGTTCAGGCAACGGCATCCAAGCTTTCATGCCACCATTAATTCTTCCCCAAAACCATGTCCCATCATAGCGTTGTCTTTGTACTTTTGTTACCATGCCTCTATTCGTAGTAACAAGTACATTAATTACTTTCTTACCTTCGTATCTTTTATCATCTTCGGGCATTTGTCCTTCGACACATTTAATCCATTCCAATTATTCTCTCACCTCACTGTCCAAAGATTTCCCCAATAATTTTCAACTTAATACTCTGACCAAATTCTGAACCAGCAGCTTTTGGATGACCACCGCCACCAAATAAACTTGCTACATCTTTACCAAGATCAATATCTTCTTTAACGGTTCTATAAGATACCGTACAACCATCAATATCAATCATTGCCACAAAATCAATTTCAGGATGCATTTTACAAAGTCTATTACCTAATTCACTAACAAACCTATCTGCAAATACAAAACCACAAACCTTACCACACATAGGACTGGTAAACATGGTTTCATTCTTCTCCTTGATATATCTATCAATTTCATCCTGCTTAATCTTCAGAACAACCTCATCTTTAGCAGATAACAATGGGAATATTTCACCACGTATCTCCGAAATACACCAATGAATAAAATCATCTCGACCATACAGATAAAGTAAATCGTTCACCTGCTTACAAATAACTCCATCTTCACCAAGTTCTGACCATCTCCAAGTGTCATAATCTCTCACTAATTCAGCAAATCTCTCTAACGCATTATTATTCTCTAACTCTTCACTCAGGCTACCATTCATACCTAACCAATGATAAAACAACATAGTTCCCGATGTTTTAATTCCTTTGGAATCTTCGATAACTACATCACACCAATCATACTTATTTAATCCAAGAGCTGTTGGATGATGATCTAATAACTGAACATTGCCTCTTTTATTTAGCAACTCAGCAGTTTCTTCATTGACACGAATATCGGTAATATAAATTGGGATTGTGTCGTCCTGTTCTGTTTCCAAATATTCCTTTACAGTTGAATCAATATTGTCGTAATCACAGTATGAAATATCTACATCTTTACCAAATGCAAGTTTTGCCAAAACTGCACAACCGATTCCGTCTAAATCACTGTGGCTAAATAATCTTACCATTATAATTCTCTCCTAACTTCATCCATTCTTTTGTTGTCTCAACATATTTAAGTAACTCACTTTTCTCGTTTAGATATACACCTTCAATTACTAACTGTAAAAGACAATTCAGTGTATTCCCTATTTCTTTTCCTGGCTTATATCCAATCTCAATCAAATCATTGCCATTAACAGCCAAATCTTTCAGTGAGAAACATTCGTCTTTCTGTAAAACTTCCTCTAAGATATATTCGATATTGTCAATTTTCTGAAGCCTACTCTCTTGCTCTGTATAAGCCTGCGCTTTAATATCAGCTCTACGAACATTCAGTAATCTTCTAAATTGTTCTTCTCCAATCTTATTGAGCCATCTCTTGATATACTTTTCACCCACTTCAAAAGTTGCATCATGATAATAAACAAGCTGCACTACTTTTTCTCTTGTATCATTATCAAAACGAAGTCTTTTCATAATTGTATCAGTCATATCAGCACTGACTTTTCCATGCCCTTTAAAATGTCTAATGCCATCCTCACCGTCTTGATAACAGTGTGGCTTTCCTATGTCATGAAAGAACACCGCTAATGACGTAATTAAATCTATTGGATTTAAGTCTTCTTCACAATCACAAGAATATGCTTGTACTGCATGTACGGTATGATTCCATACATCATACATGTGATATGGATTATTCTGTTGAAAGCCAAACATATCTTTAATTTCAGGAATGAACAATGAGAATACTTCGTGATATAAGACCATTTGTACACAGAAATCACTCGATGCAGCAATTTTACAGAACTCACTATTGATCCTTTCAATAGATATATTCTCCAAATTCTTATACATTTTAGAGATATTCCAATCTGTATCAGGTTCAAGGACAAATCCCAGTTGTGAAGCAAACCGAATAGCACGTAAAATCCTTAAAGCATCTTCTGAAAATCTATCCTCTGCTCTACCAACACATCTGATTTTATAATGCTCAATATCTTCCATGCCATTAAACGGATCTACAAGTCCAACTTCATCATTGTATGCCATCGCATTGATTGTAAAATCTCTACGCTTTAAATCTTCTTTAAGATTTCGTGTAAATGTTATGCTATCAGGTCTACGACTATCTGAGTAATTACCGTCAATTCTGTAAGTGGTACATTCATATCCTTCACCGTCAATTATAATGGTAATAGTTCCATGTTGTAATCCAGTTTCAATAATTCTTTTATCCTTAAATACTTCCATCATTTCATCTGGTGTGGCAGAAGTTGTAATGTCATAATCGTGAATTATTCTGCCAAGAATACTATCTCTTACGCACCCTCCAACTAAGAAAGCTTCATATCCATTGTTTTGTAGACTATGGATAATTTCATTTGCACCAGATGGAATTTCAATTTTCAATCTTTTCATCCAAATTCACCTCAATTTTTGGTATATCAATAAAATATCACTTATTCGTTATCATATCCAAAAACAACAACTCATCTTTCTTCAATGTGATATCATAATCTTTCCACTTTTCCATCAACTCTCTTGTATCAAATCTATGCGGAACAATGATTGCATAGCCATGTGGAGTCTTATGCAATTCGTGATTATCCAATTCTGAATAAAAATAAATATCGTCAATAAAATCTTCTACTTTTTCTTCATTGTCCACATCAAAGTCAAACAACCATTTACTCTCGTCACGATTTTGTACTTGCTGTGCAACTGAAGCTAATGTACGATTAAGCTGTGTCATACTTGGCTTGTCTCTCAGCAGACGAATAATAAATTCTTCCCTGATTTTCTCTTCGTTCCTAGAATTAACTGATCTATATAATCTTGTCTGTTCACCAGGAACTCCTTTAGTTGCAAAACTTTTAAATTCTTCAATTATTTCGTCTTCATTCTCTTTATATTCAAGAATTGTCTTATCTCGTTGCTTAAAATTTGGAATATCCTTATTATCCTTGTTACGAGAACGAATTAAATATACATATAAATTTGACATTGTATTATTCTCCTTCTAAATAACAGATTGGTACTTCTTTTGTAAGCCATACATCATTTTGAGATAAAAAGAATTTATATCCGTCATTATACATATCTTTTGCTCTAACCTTATAAATAAACGGTTCTCCATGTCTACTGCCAACATTTGTTGCTGTTTCAATATCTTTTGATAGATGGACATATAAACGACTCTTGGATATTAACCCTTGTTTATTGATTGAAGAGCAATATTTAACACCTGTTCCATGATATAAAATATCTGGTGGCATACACTCTTTCAATTCTACATCGACTTTTACAGAATGACCTTGATTTGCTCTGATAAGCGTCTTCTCTCGATTAAATGAATATCTCTGTTTAGAATCTTCTTCTACAATTTTTTCAAGCATTTTCATTGTAATTGTTTGAGTTTTATTGATCCCCTTTAATAAATCTGATACATTAGCCCAGCCATGTTCGTCTAATGTGATGCCAACAACATCAGGTCTATGTCTAAGAATTAATGCTATGTATTTGCTTAAATTATTTTGCTCTTTATTCGTCATAATATTGTCTCCATTCTCCAATAAGCCCAAAACACTCTTTTTTAAATTTTTCTAATACATCTATCAAAGCTTCTATTTCGTAAGAATCTTTGAATATTATCTCAATTGTTTTAGGTTTAGATATATCAATATTATAATCATAAGACAATGGCTTCATAGAACAATTAAAACTGACATTCAAACCTTTATGTGACAATTCTATTCGATTAACATCTTCTTTGTTTCCAACAACTTTCAAAAGATTTCACCTCCAAAAATCCGCAAGAAATGTGCGTTTCTTTCTAATGCAAAATATATACCATATATAGTATATATTGCTTATTTTTAATACTATATATGGTATATTTGTAACAATTACTCACTTAATTCTGCAAGTGTCTTATCCAGTTCCTCATCAGACATATTTTCAAGTGCTGCATCCTGTCTCTTAGCCTTGATTTCAAGCAATCTCTGTCTCATCTCAGCATTTTTCTTAGCGTCTTCTCTCTTCTTTTTCTCATCCAACTTCACACTAACAATATACTTGACAATTTCAATCTTATTAGAAATCTCCTCGTCTTCCTTTGACTTAGTATTCAGAAGACTTTCTTCCTCAGACTTCTTTGCTTCTGCATTGAGTGTCTTAAACACTGAGTCCAGATTTATGAGAGACAAATCCCACAAATCAATTACGTTAATCATTCCTCTGAATGGGAACTGATAGTTTGCTCTTGTTGCATTGATAAATAATTCGTTGTTTGTCATAATAATAATCTCCTTTTCTAATTTTTAATTTTAAATATCCAACCTTTAATTTTCCTATTTTCATTTAAACATCTGTCAATCGAACTATAACTTATGTCAGTATGTTCACTTGCAAATTTCTTTTTATTTTTAAATTCATATATTGTTCCATTTGGTGAAATTCCAATGTATGTATTACCAGTTAAATTTTTTCTTGTTGTAGCTTCTGATATATTCATAGGTCTTGGAATAAATTTACATGTGACAGGGGAATATATTTTATTTTTTAAGCCTAATTTCTCACACAAAAAATCTTTATCTAATTCATATTCTCCATTTTTCCAAAGATCATATCCATCTAAATAAACGATATCATCACAAAAGTTCTGAAAATTATGCCACCTATCACAAACTGTTACGCCTACATACGCATTACTTTTTAAATGTGCTTTTTCAGAATAACATCTTTCTATCATATGATGCCATGTAGTATATTCTTTAGTGACGCTTCCATTTATTTTACATTTCCACTTACCCTGACCTAAATATCCTACATTAAACACATTTGGAAAATTAGGACTTTTGAGATTTCCTTTACTTATGTTAGTAAAATCACTTTCAACGATTGCCCCATCTTCAAATTCACACAAACAATAAATATACGATCCCTTTTTGTTACATCTATTCGTTTTCCCAATTATTTTAAAACGTCCACAGCTTATAGAGTTCCAAATCGAACCATTATAATATTTTTTAGATGTGTTCTCTATAAGCTGATATTGGGAAATTAATTCTTCTCTAGTTAAAATTTAATTTTCACCACTCTCTCAATATTACTTTTTACTTTAACAACCAATTCAGCTCTTTTTGTCATCGAAAAACCAATGCCTGATAACTGATCTTTTGTGTCTACTACATGGCATTTAGCCCCTAATGCCTCAAATACTCTCTTGTGTTTCATTAAATCATTGTCAAGGAACTCAAGATAGAATCCATTAGGACTTTCGCTATTTACACAATCCTTCAGGAAGAAGAATAAATGTCTATGACCAATTCCATCCTGCTCGTCAAAATAGTTTGGACTGTAACTAATTACTGATACAGGAATAAACTGATTTGTATTTACACCCCAAATTTCACGACTTGAAATAGATGAATTTCCTGCTAACTTCTCCTTAATTGAGAAGTTTCCATTCTCATCAAGTGTTACTTCTGCAACCTGAACCTTTTCATCAGTTCTCATTGACTTATCGTAATCAAACTTGTAAATTTCTCCATTAAATTCAATCTCTGCTCTAAATCCATGCCTTACGCTTCCTGAATACTGATGTACAAAAAACTTATAAACACCTGGTTTCATTCTTGACAAGTCTTCCCAAGTAATATTCTCTACTGCAACCTTTCCATCTGGATGAATAATATCAACGTCTAACTGACCACCCATTCTTGAAACACTTGGCTTTCTACAATTACTAAAGAAAATTTCATTCTTATCTGGCTCAATACAATGTGCATCAAGGTCGTAATTATCATGACCATCTTCATTCCACTGAATAGAAAATCTGAGTACACCATCGACATTGCCGCCAGCAGCTTTTACATTCTGCTTCATATCAGAGTCAGTAATGTTTCCTGAATAAGCCCAAGATAATCCATTATTCCATTTGAACATTGTCTTAGCGTCTGGATTAACAGGTGCAATCATAGAAACAAAGTTCTTCTCATGTTTATTCTCTACAAAAGCTTCAATCTCCTTTGCAGTTGGAAGTACCTTATAAATGAAATCCTGTGCTGAAATCTCTTCAACTTTAGAAAACTTCTTAGGACTTACAGCAATATCCTTTTCCATCTGTCCAAAAATATCATCTGCACCAACCATTCTTCTTGCAGCACTTTTATTTGAGAACAGTACATTATTTACAGTAATATCATTCAGATTAGCAAATCTTCTCTGTAATGAATCCATATATCCAAGTTCTGTAATGGTCTTCTTTGCATCCTCAAGCATTTTCTTTGTAAAAATAGCCTTTGGTCTTTTATAGTTGCTCGGTGCTGTAATCTGTTCATACTTCTTAACTGCTGTGTCAAGATCCATATCCTCACTTACATTGATAAGAAGTGTTCCAATGGAATGATTTCTAATTCTACCGATAGCCATACCTGCTGTTACCGACTTTTCCCAAGCATATAAATCTTTTTCAGTATCAGAAGTCAGCTTATCATATTCCTTCTTATACTTCTTGAACTCTGTGAGTACGCCTTTCCACTCTTC
>ERZ1673701.2298-NODE-2298-length-15046-cov-47.012341_pt1 | contig 15046 bp, 10 predicted proteins | sample MGYA00580231_ERZ1673701 | MGnify/ENA primary metagenome ERZ1673701 (study PRJEB41218, sample SAMN15661798) | gut metagenome | host: Homo sapiens | place: Canada: London | collected 2015-08-20/2019-03-30 | study: EMG produced TPA metagenomics assembly of...
TAATAAAGTTGTTTTATTGTTTGATATTTAGGGCAACACCGCACAATTCCCGCCTTGCGGCTTAAGCACCGCTCCGGCAGCTGCGGCACGGCATCTGCGTTGCCAAAATGCTCGATAATGTCGGGTTGCGGTACCCGCATCGTGCTTCGGGGGCAAAAGCCCCTCGCACTCTGCGACCGCTGCCCCTGCTTCGGTTCGCTGTTTCCGCCACTGGCGGCGCTCACCTTTGCAGCATCCAGTATTATCTGCGCTTTTGGCTTAGCAGCTGCCGCACCTCGCTTGCCGTATCGGCACTTAGAATTATGCGGTATTGCCTTAGCTTATATCAGCTTTCAAATTTTATTTCTTTGCCCCAAAGGATGTGTTACTACTGGCAAAAAATTCAACTTTACCAAAACTCACCCGCAATGGGCGGTTGTTCCTCGGCGGTGCCCTGCTGGGGGTACTGGTGTTTGTGCTGGTGTTCGGGGTCAGCACACTGGATGTAACCAACGATGCCTTTTGCCGCGGTGGATATATTGAAAAGGACATCCAGCAGCATTATGCCGGGTGGCTGTTTTACCGCCAAAGCTCCGCTGGCTGGCCGCTTTGCATTGCCCGCGGCATCAACTACCCGGATGGGCTGAGCGTTGCTTATACCGACTCTATCCCGCTGGTGGCTGCCCTGTTAAAGCCGATTGCCAACCTTGTGGGCGGAACGTTCCAGTATATGGGGTGGTTCACGCTGGTCTGCTTTGCGTTGCAGGGCGGGTTTGGTGCGCTGCTGGCAGGGCTGTTCCTGCCGGGGTGCGCGGCACCGCTTGCAGCGGACCTGCTGTTTGTTACCAGCCCGGTTTTGTTTGAGCGTGTGTTCCGGCATACCTCGCTGGGGGCACAGTTTTTTGTGCTGGCTGCGCTCTATTTTTATTTTGCTGCACGGCGCAAAGGGCAGTATGCCTCCCGCGGGCTGTTTGCGCTGAACGTGCTGGCGGTAGGCATCCACCCCTACTTTCTACCGATGACCTATGCCATCACGCTGGCGCTGCTGCTGGAATATGCACTGCACAACCGCCAGCTTGCGGGGCCCGGCCTGTACCTTGCCGCCAACTTTGGCGGCACGGCACTGCTGGGCTGGGCACTGGGGCTGCTGTACGGCAGTGCTTCCAGCGGCGGGCAGGCATTGTATGGCTATTTTTGCATGAACCTGAATGCACTGTGGAACCCTGTGGGGGTAAACGGCGTGCTGTACAGCCGGGTGCTGCCCGCACAGAACCAGGTTTACGGCAATTATGATGCCTTTGCCTACCTGGGGCTGGGCGTGCTGATTGCCCTGCCCATTGCGGTGGTTTTGCTGCGGCGGCAACTGGGCGGCATGCTGCGCCGCCACTGGGCATTGGCCTTCTGCTGTGCGGTTTTAACGGTGTTTGCCATCAGCAATGTGATTACCGCAAACGGCGCAACGCTTGCCACGCTGCCGCTGCCCGCTTCGCTGATCAAACTTTTTTCCATCTTCCGTTCCAGTGGGCGGTTGTTCTGGCCAATCTATTACCTGCTGATGCTGCTACCCCTTGTGGGCCTTGCCCGGCTGAAAGGCCGCTGGCTGCTGGCGGGTGCTGCCCTGCTGGCTGTGGTACAGGTTTGGGATGTAAGCCCCGGCATGGTGCAGCGCAGTGCGGCAATGCTGCAGGCCATGCAGACCGATGCGTTCCCCACCGAGATGGAGAGCGATTTCTGGCAGGCAGCGCAGCAGTATACGGCGGTTGTCTCAATGGATGAAATTCAAGATGACGCGTTGCATCTAGCCCTGTTTGCCGCGGACAACGGCATGACGACCAACGACCCGTTTGCCGCCCGCTATGATGAAACGGCACTGGCCGCCCAGCGTGAAACGCTGCTGACGGAGCTTGCTGCCGGAACCGTGCGGGAGGATACGTTGTACCTGTTTGCAGAGGAAGGTGCCTTTTTGCAGACCGTGGAACCGGTGAAGGACAACGCCTGGTGCGGCAGGGTAACGAGTACGGACGGCACATGCAGCTGGTATGTGATTGCGCCGGGGCTGCAGGGGCAGAACTTTGATGCGCTGTGCACCCCCTATGACGAAAATTATCCCCTGCGCCTTGCGGATTACACTGACGCTCTGTGGAACCGCGGTGTGCTGGACGAAACGAAACAGACGGTATGCTTTGCAGATTCCCCCTTTGTGCGCCGCAAGCTGGAACATGCCAGTGTGCTGTGCGCCGATGGGAAAGAATACACAATTAAAACGATTGACGACCACGATGCAGGCTGGCTGATGGTGACACTGGATATCCCGGACGCGACCGTTTTGTGGGATAAAGAATTGGAGAGTAAATAATGCAGGAACTACATGTAAAAAGCCTTTTGCCCGTGCGGCTGGACAAATACCTGATGGAGCAGTTCCCTGCCCTGGGGCTGGGGCGGCTGAACAAGGCGCTGCGGGAAAACAAAATTAAGCTGAACGGCAAAAAGCAGCCCCTTGCCACCCGTGTGCAGAACGGCGATGTGATCCGCGTTTACCTGCTGGACGACCAACTTGGACTGAACTCCCAGGAGGGGCCGGAGTTTTTGCAGGCACGCGCCCCGGCGGAATTTATTTATGAAAACGATGATTTGATCGTGGCCAACAAGCCCGCGGGTATCCCGGTGGATGGCGACGAATCTGACACCCTGCTGAACCGCGTACTGCGCCGCCTGTATGAGGAAAAGCGGTGGGACGCCGCCCATGAGCCGCGCCTGTGCCACCGGCTGGACACCGGCACCAGCGGCCTTGTGCTGCTGGCAAAGACCGCGGCGGCGGAAGAATTTTTGGTAAACGCCATCAAAGAGCGGTTGATTCGCAAAACTTACCTGTGCGTAACCTTTGGCCGCCCGGTACCACCCGCTGCCACGCTGCACAGCTTTTTAACGAAAGATTCTGTGCATGGCATTGTGCGCATTCTGGATGAGCCGAAATCCGGTGCAAAAGAGATCATTACCGCATATGATACCATTGCCGTCAGCGGACGTTTGGCGCTATTACGGGTGGAGCTGGTAACGGGCCGCACCCACCAGATCCGCGCTCATCTGGCCAGCATTGGCTGCCCGATTTTGGGCGATTCCAAGTATGGCAACAATGCCGCCAACCGGGAGCTGAAGCTGAAATATCAGGCTCTGTGCGCCTGGGAGCTGGCGTTCCCCAAAAAGATCAGCGACCCACAGTTTGCCGCTTTGGCTGGCAAGGTGTTCCGCGCACCCAAGCCATGGTATTACCAGCAGGTACTGGATGGAACACTGAAATAAGTGTTATGCGCCAGGGGATTGATTTTCCGCATCCTGCATGCTTTTACTGCTTTATGATTGCTGCCTTGCAAATTTAATCACAAGCTCTAACCACATTTTCCTATATTCCTGATGGCAGCAATAAGCACAGACACGGAATAGAACAAATAGAAAACCAGCCGCCGGCTTCAGGGATTTTCCCCTGCCCGGCGGCTGGTTTTGGTTTATTTTGCTTTATCCTGCCCGGATAAATATCAGCGGGTCAGCCCGCCTTTGCCGATAAACAGCAGGCGATCAGGCGATGACAAAGTGGTAGATCAGCGACACAGCAATGATGAGCGCACAGACCACTGCGGTGATGGGCGGTGCCCAATGGATGATACGCTCGGCCATTACATCGTCCTCACTCTCCTCGTCATCGTCCGCATAACGGCCACGGCGGGGTTCTTCGTCATCGTCGCTTTCCTCTTCCTCATCATCAAACATGCGGGTATGCTCGTCCTCTTCATCCTCTTCATCGGCAAACAGATGGCCTTTGGGGACATAGCGGCGCACGCGGTCCATTTCGACGTTGGTTGCTTCGTCGTCCTCGTCCTCTTCTTCCGGTTCCTGGGCCGGGGCGGGCGGGGTGAACTGTGCGGTGGGCTCCTGGCTGATGGCTGCCTGAGCCGCGGCGGCGGTGGCAGCGGCCTGGGCGGCCTGGGCTGCTGCGGGGTCAACGCCATTGGCCACGGCGTTGATTTCGCGCTGCTGCTGTTCGGCGGCCTGCCGGGCTTCCTCCAGGATACGGGTCAGGGTTGCCTTGATGTAAGCGCGGTCGCCGCCGCACTCGCTGCAGACGGAAACAGCTTCCTCGTTGGGGTGGAACGCGCCGCAGGCGCAGAACCAGCCGTTTTCGGTATCCTGCGGGACGCAGGTCAGCATCTTATTGTTGGTGCGGGTCTGAAGTGTGCGGGCAATAGAGCCAGGCAGCACACGGGGGGCCTGCAGGCGGACACGCTTATAATTGCGCAGATCCACGCCGCGGCCGTTCAGGAAAGCACGGTCCTGCTCAATTTCCACGCTGGAAACCGGCGTATCGCTGACAAACACAGCGTCATCGGCACCAAACAGTTCGCCGGGCTGCACATTGAGCTGCTCATAATAGAAATCATCCTCGCACAGGATCTGACCAGAAGCATCTTTGCACTTGAAGTGGATGATAAAGCCTGTCAGCGGTTCTGTGCCAACATTCTTAAAGGTCAGGCAGACCGCAACTTCACCCGTGACATCCCCTTTCAGCAGCTCAACACGGACAAACTGGACCGGGCTGCCGGCAGTGTAATAATTGGCACGGGATTGCGCCATCAGGGAAAAATTTTGATCCATTGTGTTTCACCTTGCCTCAATTTTCATCAGACGGTTCGGAGGGCTGTTCCGGCGCGGCGGGCTGCTCTGCCGATGCAGGGGCTGCGGCAGGCGCGGGGGTATCCAGCCCAAAGGGTGCCAGGTTTTCGCCTTTCATCAGGGCGTCAAACTCTTCGCCGCTGATCTTTTCGCGTTCCATCAGCACACCGGCCACACGGTGCAGCTCAGTCATGTGCTCGGTCAAAATGCGGCGGGCCGTCTCGTAAGATTCATCCATGATATCACGGATCTCATTATCAATTTCGGACGCCGTATTTTCGGAATAGCCCTTGCCCTGGCCAAAGTCTCGGCCAAGGAAGGTTTCGCCAGGGTCGGTGCCATAAACCACCGGGCCCATGCGCTCCGAGAAGCCATAGCGGGTCACCATGGCGCGGGCGGTATCCGTGGCACGCTGCAGGTCGTTGGAAGCACCGGTGGAGATATCATCCAGCACCAGCTGCTCCGCCACACGGCCGCCCAACAGGCAGACAATGTTCTCGTTCATGGCGGTCTTGGTCACATAGCTGGGGTCTTTTTCCGGCAGATACATGGTAAAGCCGCCTGCCGAACCACGCGGGATAATGCTGATCTGGTGCACGGGATCATGCGTTTTGCAGAAATAGCCTGTAATGGCATGGCCGGCCTCGTGGTAAGAGGTCAGGCGCTTTTCGGCATCGGTCACAACGCGGCTCTTCTTTTCGGGGCCAGCCACAACCTTGATGGAAGCTTCCTCGATTTCGGGTTCGGTGATGGCCTTTTTGCCCTTGCGCGCAGCCAGCAGGGCGGCTTCGTTGACAAGGTTTTCCAAGTCGGCACCGGAGAAGCCCGCGGTGGACTTGGCGATGGTTTTCAGGCTGACATCGGGGCCAAGGGGCTTGTTCTTGGTGTGAACGCGCAGAATCTCCTCGCGGCCCTTCACATCCGGCAGACCAACATAAACCTGACGGTCAAAACGGCCGGGACGCAGCAGAGCCTTATCCAGAATATCGGCGCGGTTGGTGGCAGCCATCACGATAACGCCGTCGTTGGCGTCAAAGCCGTCCATCTCAACCAGCAGCTGGTTCAGGGTCTGCTCGCGCTCGTCATGCCCGCCGCCAAGGCCGGCACCACGCTGACGGCCCACAGCATCGATCTCATCAATAAAGATGATGGAGGGCATTGTCTTTTTGGCTTTTTCAAACAGATCGCGCACACGGGATGCGCCGACGCCGACATACATTTCCACAAAGTCGGAACCGGAGATGGCATAGAACGGAACGCCGGCCTCGCCTGCACAGGCACGGGCCAGCAGCGTTTTGCCGGTGCCCGGAGGGCCGACAAGCAAAACGCCGTGGGGAATGCGCGCCCCCAAGGAGTTGAACTTTTCCGGTGCTTTCAGGAACTGAACCACTTCCTGGAGTTCAGCCTTTTCTTCATCCGCACCGGCAACATCGGCAAAGGTTGCCTTGCGCTGGCCTTCCTGCTGGTCCTTGACCTTGGCACGGCCAACATTCATCAGGCCGCCGCCACCGGCACCGCCGCGGTACATGGACATGAAGAGCAGCACCACGCTGCCGATCATAAAGGCGTACAGGATGATCTCAAACCAAGGCACGTTGGTCTTAACGGCGACCATATCGTACTGCATGGGCGCATCCGGGTTGGCCGCATTATACTGGTCGATATAATCCTTGAGGTAGAATTGCAGGAAATAAGAAGGATATGGCAGCTTGTAGGTAATGACCGCTGCCCCGCCGTTCTTGGGGGCGTAAGCATCGGTGCCATCGCCGTAAATTTCTGCAAGCAGGCCGTTGGATGTTTCGCTGGACGTGCCGGATTCCGGAAGCGGATGTTCACCTTCTTTCACGCTCATCTCGATAACGCCGGTGTTCAGGTCCAGGTTAAAGTAGGTGACCTGATTGGATTCAAAGTACCCCATGGCTTCGGACAACATCATGGTGCTCTTGCTTGAGGCAAACAGGCTGGAATAGCTGGAGATCATCACGAGTGCTGCCACCATCAGGACAGCGGCAATGATAATGCCGCTGAAACGCGGTTTGTGCTGCAAAAAATCAACTCCCTGTCAAAATCCGCCAAAACGGCGGGCGATTGGTTATTCTGCCAAGACAGAATTTTATTTGGAATATACTTCCGGTTTTAACACGCCGACATACGGCAGGTTGCGGTACTTTTCGTCATAGTCAAGGCCATAGCCCACAACAAATTCATCGGGCACTTCAAAACCGCAGTAGTCCGGCTCAATATCCACCTTGCGGCGGCTGGGCTTGCTGAGGATGGTGCACAGGCGCACGCTGTTGGGACGGCGCAATTTCAGCATGGGCACCAAGTGAGACAACGTGACGCCAGTATCCAGAATATCCTCCACGATCAGAACATCCTTGCCGGAAAGATCCTGATCCAGGTCCTTGACGATCTTGACAAGGCCCGTAGAAGTGGTGTTGGCACCGCCATAGCTGGAAACCACCATAAAGTCAATGCTGCAGGGTTCCGTAATGGCGCGCATCAAATCGGCCATGAACACCACGGAGCCTTTCAGGATAGACACCAGCAACAAATCTTTGCCCTCGTAATCGCGGCTGATCTGTGCCCCCAATTCAGCCACCTTGGCCTGCAGCTGCTCTTCCGAAATCAAAACCTTGGCGATATCATTATTCATATCATGCATGATCTGTTCCTCCAATATTATGATCTTGTTCCTGTTCCGGGGCCGCAGGCTGGCGGCTTTGCCGAATCAACAGGATCTGCTTTGTCCCATCATCCGGGGACAAACCGTCCGCAAAGCCTGCCCCCCACAGCCAAAGCACCTGGCTACCGCAGGCCAGCAGCGGCATCAGCGTCCGTTCAGCCACAGGAACTTTTGCCTCATTCAGATATTTTTTGAGCGTTTTGCCAACGTGACGTCCCGCCGGGCGGAACGTATCGCCGGGTTGGCGGGTCCTCACAAAAATATTCTTATTTATTTTAGCATAATCTGCACAATAGGTGTAGTCTTTTTTCAAAAATGATGGATTTTTCAAAAAAACTTCATAATTTAGTTGTTGGATCTCCAGCTCATAGCCCCCTGGCAGGCAGTAAACGCCGGTTTTTAGCAGCTGGTGCGGCGCGGGAATGGCTTCCGGCTGCATTTTTAGCACTGAGCGGCAGTACAAAATGCCGTTTGCTGCGGTCCAGCAGGCATCCGGCGTCAGCTGTACCGCACCGCTGCCCTGCCGAACAATGGCCGCAAGAGCCTGCACATATTTTTCTTCAGGGTCACGCGCGCGGGCTGCCAGCATGCGCAGGGCAGCAGCCAGCACCGGGGCATCCGCCGCGGCAAGAATCGGGATGCTGTACCCGCCCCCGCAGGCAGCCTGCGCCAGCAGTTTTTCGGCCAGGTTTTCCAGCCAGATGTTCAGCTCCTGCAGCTGGTTGCACAGCCGCCCCACGGCCCGCTCTGCCGCCGGATTGATGGTTTGCAGCGCCGGAACAGCATAATGGCGGATACGGTTGCGGGCATAGGCATCGCTGAAATTGCTTTCGTCCTGAACATAGTGTTGCCCAAGGGCGGCGCAGTATGCCGTGGTATCGCTCCTTGTCAGGCACAAAAATGGACGGCGGTACACGCCCCGTACCGCCGGAATACCCGCCATGCCGTGCAGGCCGGTACCGCGCGCCATGCGGAACAACACCGTTTCCGCCTGGTCAGATAACGTATGCGCTGTGGCAATGCAGGCATGCTGCTGTGCGGCCAGCGCATCAAACCAGGTATAGCGCAGGCTGCGCGCCCAGTTCTCGCTGGGGTTTGGGGGAATCTGCACCCCGCTGGCAGCGGCATCGTACAAAAAGAACGGCACATGATGCGTGCGGCAGAACTCCGCCACAAAGCGGGCATCCGCATGGGCAGCTTCGCCCCGGATTCCGTGGTCCACATGGGCCGCCATGACAGTGATGCCAAGTTCCGCTTTGCAGCGCAGCAGAAAACAGAGCAGCGCCATCGAATCCGCCCCGCCGGAGCAGGCAACGATAACACGGTCCCCCAACCGAAACAAACCCTGCCGGCGGCAATAGGCCAGCAAGGTTTGTTCCATCGTGTTTACTGGGTTTTGCAATGAATTGTCTGCGTCAGTACTGTTCATGGATCTCGTCCAGATTGCTGAACCGGGTATGGGCGCCATCCCAGCCAAGGCGGACCACACTGGTTTCGCCATGACGGTTTTTGGCCACGATACATTCGGCTTCGTTTTCGTTCGCCTGTTCGGTTTCGCCGTTCTGGGAATTGTAATAGGCAGCGCGGTACAGGAAGAGCACCACGTCCGCATCCTGTTCGATAGAGCCGGAATCACGCAGGTCTGAAAGCTGGGGGCGGTGGTCCGAGCGGCCCGCTGTTTTTTCGGCAGCACGGGAAAGCTGGGACAGCGCAATGACAGGAACGTTCAGTTCCTTGGCCATAATTTTCAGGTTCCGGGTGATATCGCTGATTTCCTGCACGCGGCTTTCGGTGCGCTTGGCGGACTGCATCAACTGCAAATAGTCGATGATGACCAGACCGATCTTATCCCGTTTGGGGTCCTGGTTGATCTGGCGGATTTTTGCCTTGATTTCCGGCACCGAAATACCGGAGGAATCATCCATGTAAATGGGAACGTTATACAACAGTGACGTTGCATTGGCAAAGTCGTTCCAGTCGGAGTTGTTCAGGCGGCCGGTGCGGAATGCCTGGCTGTCAATGCCTGCGGTGCTGGAAAGGATGCGGTCGGTCAGCTGTTCGCAGGTCATTTCCAAGCTGAAAATGACGGTCGGTATCTTTTGCAGGCGGGCCACATTGGTAGCAATGTTCAGCGCAAAACTGGTTTTGCCCATACCGGGGCGGGCCGCCAGAATAATCAGGTCCGAACGGCCAAGGCCGGTCAGGATATTATCCAGATAGTTGAAGCCTGTGGGGATACCGGCAAATTTATCGCGGTCCGCACCGGACAGCTTTTGCATGGTATCAATAACTTCCAGGATAGACTCCTGAATGGTTTTAACGCCGGAGCGGTCCTGGCCGTTGCGGATATCGTACAGCTTTTGCTCGGCGCTTTCCAGCAGCAGGTCAGAATCGGATTCCTCGCTGGACTGCTGCAGGATATCGCGGGCTGCTTCGATCAGACGGCGGGTTTGATATTTTTCCTTGACGATCTTGATGTAAGAATCGACGTTGGAAATCGCCGGGACGGTTTCCGCAATGCGGGTAATGTACACTTTGGCATCATCTGCGCCCTTGAACACACCGTTCTGAGCCAGAGAGTCCACCAGAGTGATAACGTCCACCGCTTCGCTTTCGCTGAACAGGCGGCGCATTTCCTCATAGACGGCCCGGTTCTGCTCCGAATAGAACATATCGGGGTCCATCTCGGTGATCAGGCGGTTCAGGATGGTTTCATCCATCAGCGCTGCGCCAAGCACGCTTTGTTCCGCCTGCATGTTATACGGCAGCTGAATGCCCAGGCTGGACAAGCTTAATTCATTGTTTGCCATTCAGGCACCTCCCTGCCGTTTTTGTTGGAATGTAATCACAAGACCCCCTGCCAATTACAGCGGAGCCTCCTCGACCTTGACCTTGAACGCGGCCACAACACCCACATGCAGGCGGACTTTGGCATCATAACTGCCAAACTCCTTGATGCTGGCGGGCATTTCGATTTTTTTCTTGTCGATTTCGGTGCCGGTCAGCTTGTACAACTGTTCGGCAACTTCCTTTGCGGTCACTTTGCCGTGCAGCTTGCCGGAAGCGCCCCCCTTGACCTTGACAGAAACGATCTGGCCCTTGATCTTGGCAGCCAGTTCTTCAGCAGCAGCCTTAGCTTCGGCTTCATGGTGGGCTTTGGCTTCGCTCTTGGTGCGGGCGGTGTTCACAGCGTCAGCATCGGCCACTGCAGCCAGACCGCGCGGGAACAGGAAGTTGCGGGCGTAACCGTCCGACACTTCATGGATTTCATCCTTTTTACCAATGCTCTTGACATCCTGTTTGAGAATAACTTTCATCGTGGTGGTTCCCCTCTCTATGTAGTAATTGATATAATTTTCTGCCATTGGCAGGGATTCGCTGATAATTTAATTTGTTAAACTGCACCCACCAGTTCTTCCTGGCATTCCTGGTTGGCGCGGTATTCGTCGATCTGCGCGCGGATGCGGGCTTCGGCTTCCTTTACGGTACAATCACGCAGCTGGGCACCGGCCATCGTCAGGTGGCCGCCGCCGCCCAAGGGCTCCAGAATGACCTGTACGTTCAGCGCACCCATGCTGCGGGCGGAGATGTTGACGCCGCCGTTTTTGGCGATTGCCACAAAGCTGGCATCCACGCCGTTGATGGTCAGCAGGTCATTGGCTGCCATGGGCAGAACCACACTCATGGCGGGGTCAAGCTCATCCGAAGTAGCGATAGCGCAGCCTTTGTAGAGGTAAGCGCCCTCCACAATAGCGGCGCGGGCTTCGTATTCTTCTTTGGAAATATTGAACAGGCTCTTGGTCGCGGCGGTTTCGGCCCCGCGGCTGCGCAGCCAGGCGGCAGCCTCAAAGGTACGCACGCCGACATGCAGCGCAAAACTGCGGGTATCCAGCATGATGCCAGACAGCAGCGCCTGGGCTTCCAACTGAGTGATGTTGTTTTGGGCGGGCATGAATTGCAGCAGTTCACACACCAGTTCGCTGGCGCTGGAAGCAAAGGGTTCATGATACAAAAGGATCGGGTTATCAATATGCCCTACCGCCATGCGGTGATGGTCGATAACAACCACGCGGCTGCATTTTTCGTAAATCTTTTGGTCTTCCAGCAGGCGCTTTTGGTATGTATCGGTTACAATCAGCAGGGTTTTGGGGGTAATGAGCTTATAGGTTTCTTCCGGCTCAATAAAGTTGTGGTCCTCCCCCGCCTTGTTGAACACATCCAGCAGCTGGCCCGCCAGCGTTGCCTTGCTGCGCACCGCGATGACCGAAGGCACATCGCACATTTTGCACATGCGCAGCAAACCGATGGCGGAGCCGATGGCATCCAAATCGCTCTGGCGGTGGCCCATGATAATGACGCTGTCGCTCTGGCGGATCTGGTCTGCCAGGGCATTGGCAATGATGCGGCTGCGCACATGGCTGCGCTTTTCGACACCATGGGAAATGCCGCCGAAGAACTCAAAGCCATCGACTGTTTTCACGGCAGCCTGGTCGCCGCCGCGGCCCAAGGCAATATCAATGCTTTCGCGGGCCATCTCCTGGCATTCCTGCATAGTAGCGCCGCCATGGCCTACGCCGATGGAAAGGGTGAGCATTCCGCCGGGGTGCAACGCACGCACTTTATCCAGAATATCAAAGCGTTCTTCCATCATCCAGCGTATATCCCGCTCTTCCACCACCGCAATATAGCGGCTGTTGGACACCTTGCGCAGGAAACCGGTCGTGCGGCCGATGTATTCTTCCAGCAGGGTGTTGATGGCCTCCAGCTCGTGCGCCTGCTCGGAGTCCTTCATATCGTTGAACAGCTCGTCATAGCTGTCCACCCCAATAATCAGGTAAGCCGGGCGGCTGGCAGTGTATTCATCCAGCGTGTTTTTGTAGAACGTATCGTTGACCAAAAACAGCAATGTGCCCGTTTTGCTGCTGCGGCTGGTTGTGGCGTAGGCCGTGTAGCGGTTTTCGTCAATGGTCAGGTCCTGGCCGTGGGCGCGGGCGCAGACGGAAAGGTCAATGCCGGTCATCAGGCGGTCCGGTGCAGCCAGCAGGGCATCCTGCCCCGCCAGGATCTGCTCCCGGAATGCCGGATTATACCACACCACGGAGCCTTCGGTAATCAGGGCAGTGGGGATGGAAAAATCCGCCAGCGAATACTGGGTCTTGCTGCCCTCAAAGTTGGTCCCGCACAGCATATCGGCCACAAAGCGCCGCAGCCGGCGGATGCCAAGTACCGCCACCACCAACGCAAACACTACAAGCAGCGCCGGTGCCAGCAGCCAGCGCGGGTTGCTGAACGCCAGCGGCACAGCCAGAGCGATGCACGCAACGAGCAGCAAAAAGATAATGACAAAGATATCACGTCTCAGCTTGTTTTTCATCATCGTTCCTCGGTGCCTGCAATGTGGGGCAGGCGGTCACGGTCAGATATGGTTTGGATCAAACTTCCATCAGAATGGGCAGAATCATGGGGCTGCGCTTGGTTTTGCGGTAGATATAGCTGGAAAGCGCCTCCCGCACGCGGGATTTCACGCTGGCCCAGTCGTGCATGTTATCCGCCATACTGCGGTCAAGGGCCATTTCAACCTGCACGCGGGCACCGTCCATCAGCTCCTCGCTTTCCCGCACATAGACAAAGCCGCGGGAAACCAGGTCCGGGCCGGAAAGCAGCTGGCCGGTGCTGCCATCCACGGCTGCGGTAACGATGATGATACCGTCCTCCGACAGGTGGTGGCGGTCACGCAGGACCACATTGCCCACATCGCCCACGCCATAGCCATCCACCATCACGGCACCGGCGGGCACAGTGCCCTCCACTGCCATGCCATCGCGGGAAAGGCGGATGTTCTGGCCATTTTCAGCAATATAAATATTCTGCTTGGGGATATAGCCCAGGTGCTCCGCCGTTTCGGCGTGGCGCTTGAGCTGCTTGAATTCGCCGTGAACCGGCAGGAAATACTGCGGGTGGGCAAGGGTCAGCATCAGCTTCTGCTCTTCCTGGCAGGCGTGGCCGGAAACATGGGTATCGTACATGTTTTCGTAAATGACCTCTGCGCCCAGGGCCAGAAGGCCGTTGACCACCTTGGTCACGGTCTTTTCGTTGCCGGGGATGGGGCGGGCCGAGATAATGATAAAGTCAGTGGGGCCGACCTTGACGGTACGGTGGCTGGCCTGCGCCATACGGGACAGAGCGGACAGCGGTTCGCCCTGGCTGCCGGTGGTGATAAGGACAACCTTTTCCGGCGGGTATTTGTTGATCTCCTCGATATCGATCAGCACATTATCCGGCGCATGCAGATACCCCAGCTCCCGCGCCATTTCGGTGTTGGAAACCATGCTGCGGCCATTGACGGCCACCTTGCGGCCATACTCAATGGCCAGGTCAATGATCTGCTGGATGCGGTAGATGTTGGAAGCAAAGGTTGCCACGATAATGCGGCGGTTTTTGGCGCGGGCAAACAGGCTGCGCACCCCTTCGGCCACAGTCTGCTCGGTTGCCGTAAAGCCGGGGCGCTCCGCGTTGGTAGAATCCGCCAGCAAAGCCAGCACGCCGCGGCGGCCATACTCCGCAATGGTGGAAAGGTCGGTAACGGCATCGCCGGAAAGCGGCGTGTAGTCGATCTTGAAGTCGCCGGTATGCAGCACGATGCCTGCCGGGCAGTCAATGGCAAACGCCAGAGAATCCGGGATGGAGTGGTTGACATGGATGGGCTCCACCGTAAAGCAGCCAAGGCGCACTTTCTGGCGGGGACGGATCTCATGGAACTCTGCACTGGAGGCAAGACCGTGCTCCTCCAGCTTGTTTTTGATCAGGCCAATGGTCAAACGTGCAGTGTAAATGGGCACGTTGAACTTTTTGAGCAGATACGGCAGGCTGCCGATATGGTCTTCGTGGCCATGGGTAATGAACAGGCCCTTGATGCGGTCCTTATTTTCCAATACATAGGTGAAATCCGGAATGACAAGGTCCACGCCGAACATATCGGAATCCGGGAACACCAGGCCGCAGTCCACCAGGATCATATCGCCCTGGCATTCATACAGGGTGATGTTTTTGCCAACTTCGCCCAGGCCGCCCAGCGGGCAGATGTGCATGGGAACAGCCGGGGTGGAAGCATCATAATAATGCTGCTTATAGCTGCGGCGCTGCGGGCTGCGGGGGCGCTGCACCGGGGCCGGAGCTGCTGCATTCACCGCATTGCTCGCTGCAGCCTGCTGGGGCTGCGGGGCACGGCGGCGCTGCGGCTTGCGGTGCTGGGGCTGTGGTTTTTCCGCCGCTGCCTGCGGGGCGCTGGCCGCGGGGGCAGGCGCACCGGGTTTGCGGTTCTGGTTATTATTATTTGCGCGCGGGGCACGGCGGGTGTAATTGCTGCGGCCCTGCTGGCGGGGGCGCTTTTCGTTGTTGTGATCTTCCATTGCATAACCTCCATATTGTATTCGGCCAGGGTTGGTGGTTACACACACGGTAAGCACCGTACCCCGGACGTGATGTTTTGTCGCATGTAAAATTTGTACGGCACTGTGCCGATTTACTGAATCAAGGTTGGACGCGAAGAGTTCAGCCGAAAGGCTGCAACCGGGTCCTGAATCAAACTACGACATTGCAATTAAATCTATTATAAGGCGCAGCGGGGGCATTGTCAAATAGTATGCCGGACGCATTTATGGACAAATTACACAAAAGCTTGCAGGGCTGGGCAAAATCGCGTATAATTATTTTTAT
>ERZ1673701.2307-NODE-2307-length-15004-cov-12.709680_pt1 | contig 15004 bp, 13 predicted proteins | sample MGYA00580231_ERZ1673701 | MGnify/ENA primary metagenome ERZ1673701 (study PRJEB41218, sample SAMN15661798) | gut metagenome | host: Homo sapiens | place: Canada: London | collected 2015-08-20/2019-03-30 | study: EMG produced TPA metagenomics assembly of...
CTCGCCATATGAAATTCCAGAAAAAACCGCTCATTCATGCAAGCATGATTCGCAATTTTTTCTTCCATTTCACATGGCTCTGAATAGTTACATATTATCTTGCGCCCTTATCGTACGGAATACCTTCGGCTTTCGGAGCCTGGGAATTTTTGGATGTGAAGGCGAGAATAATCATGGATGCGATAAACGGCATCATGCTGTAAATGTTCTTGGACAGTCCCAGATGGGAGAGGACAGTGGAGTCCGCAATGTTTGCCAGGGAACGGAATACCGCAAAGAATACGGCTGCTCCGGCAATGTGGAACGGTTTCCACTGACCGAAGATCATAACAGCGAGGGCAAGGAATCCGGCACCGGCTACGCCGACTTCGAAGTTCCAGGTGGTAACGGACGGAACGATGTAGGCAAATCCGCCGATACCGCCGAGTGCACCGGAGATGATAACACCGGTGTATCTCCACTGGTATACGTTGATACCAACAGAGTCGGCTGCCTGTGGATGCTCACCGCAGGCACGCAGGCGCAGTCCCCATTTCGTTTTGAAGAGGAACACGTAGCTGCAGATCAGAAGGATGATGCCGATGAACAGGAAGATGTTCACGGTAAATGGTCCGATCTTGTAAATGAAAGCGGCGTTGGTGTAGTTCAGCTTTGCGGAAGCTGCACCGTTTCCGGCATCCGAGCCGTTGTTGAATGCTTTTACCAGGACGATGGCAATGGCAGTAGCCAGCATGTTCAGCGCGGTTCCGCCGATCGTCTGGTCTGCTTTCAGTGTGATGGCGGAGAAGCCAAGCAGCAGAGAGTAGATCATACCGGATACGGCGCTCGCCAGAATGGAAAGTGCCACAAGTGCAGGAGCCGGGAGATCCGGGAACAGAACCAGGACGAAGACACCGGCAAGGCCGCCGATCGCCATGATTCCTTCCAGCGCGATGTTGATGACACCGCTTCGCTCAGAGAACATACCGCCCATCGCAACGAGCATCAGAACAACGGCGTACAGTAAGGTAAATTTAATTAAAAGGAACATTATTTCTTCTCCTCCTTTCCGTTGTCTGCATTGGCATTTGCTTTCTGCTCTTTTTTGCTCTTGAACAGGTTTGCAACGATGCCCTTGAACAGGGTAACGAATGCGCAAAGGTAAATGATAACGGCAACGATCAGGTCCGCGATCTCCGGCTGATAATATTTCGTAGGCAGGTAAGCACCGCCGACAGAAATATGAGCAACGAAGAGAGCAGCGAAGATAACGCCGATCGGGTTGCTAAGTGCAAGAAGCGCAACCGGGATACCATTAAATCCGATGGCCGGGAGTGCTGTCGATACCTGCGGGTTCCACTCGGATGCACCGGAGAGGAAGTAGAGGCCTGCACCGATTCCGGCAAGCGCACCTGCGATGGTCATGGAGAGAACAACGTTTCTCTTCTCGTTGATGCCGGCGTATTTGGCAGCATCCTTATTGAACCCGCAGGCTTTCAGCTCATAGCCGAAGGTTGTTTTGTTCAGAACGATGTAGATGATGACCGCAATGGCAATCGCAATGAAAATGGCAATCGTTGTGGAACTGGTACGGAAAATGGAGTTCATGCCGCAGTCCGGAATCAGGGATTTCGGAGAAGCGGAGCTTAATTTGTAAGTACGTGTGGTCTTCTGATCATACATGCCCGGGATGGTGTTGTACATCAGCTCATTGACAAGATAAAGACCAATCCAGTTGAACATGATGGAAGTAATAACTTCATTTACGTTGAAGTATGCTTTGAAGATACCAGGAACTGCTCCCCAGATGGCTCCGCAGACCATAGCAGCCAGAAGGCATACATACCACGGCATGTGGAGGATGATGGCAAAATACAGGGCGCCGAAGACACCGACGGTGTACTGTCCGGCAGCACCGATGTTGAACAGACCTGTTTTAAAAGCAAATGCAACCGAAAGTCCGGTCATAATCAGGGGAGCGGACTGAGCGATTTCACTTCCGATTCCCTTCGGCTTTAAGTAAAAGCCGCCTTTGATGATTCGTGTAAATCCATCCACTGCGTTCTCCGCGTTGATGCAGTATAAAATGATAAATCCCACAAGAAGACCGATCACAATACATACAAGAGAAGCGACAATGGACAGAAGAGCGTTTTTCGTTTTTTCGTTCATGCTTTTCTTACCTCTCTTTTATACTTCTTCGGGAACCGGATCCCGTTTTGCACCTGCCATGTAGAGACCGAGTTCTTCGACAGAAACGGTTTTCGGATCCAGCTGGCCGACCAGCTCTCCTTCGTACATAACAAGAATACGGTCGGAAACATCCATAACCTCATCCAGTTCCAGAGAAACCAGAAGAACGGCTTTTCCCTTGTCGCGCTGTGCAACGAGCTGGCTGTGAATGTATTCGATAGCTCCGACATCAAGACCACGGGTAGGCTGTACCGCAACGAGAAGATCAGGATCTTTGTCGATCTCACGCGCGATGATCGCTTTCTGCTGGTTTCCGCCGGACATGCTGCGGGTGATGGTCACAGGACCCTGGCCGCTGCGGACATCGTACTGCTCGATCAGGCGCTTGGCATATTCGCGCACGGCTTTTGATTTGATAAAGCCGAAGGATTCAAATTCCGGCTGCCAGTAACGCTGCAGCACCATGTTCTGCTCGATGGAGTAATCCAGCACGAGGCCGTGTTTATGGCGGTCCTCCGGGATGTGGCTCATGCCCATCTTGGAGCGGTCGCGGATGGAAGCTTTCGTGATGTCCTGTCCGTTGAACAGAATTTTACCGCCGGATACTTTTTCCAGTCCCGTGAGGCCCTGAACGAACTCGGACTGGCCGTTTCCATCGATACCTGCGATGCAGACAATCTCGCCTTTTCTTACATTAAAGGAAACATCTTTGACGGCGTTGTTTCCGTGCACCTTGCTCGGTACGGTCATATGCTCTACTTTCAGAACGGTGTCGCCCGGTTTTGACGGCTTTTTGTTGACGGAGAAGCTGACGTTTCTTCCGACCATCATGCGGGAGAGCTCTTCTTTGGAAGTTTCGCTGATGTTGACGGTTCCGATGTATTTTCCTTTGCGGAGAATCGTACAGCGGTCGGCAACTTCCATGATCTCGTTGAGTTTATGGGTGATGAAGAGGATGGATTTTCCTTCTTTTGCGAGGTTCTTCATGATCTTCATCAGCTCGTCGATTTCCTGCGGCGTCAGAACCGCGGTCGGCTCGTCGAAGATCAGGACTTCGTTGTCACGGTAGAGCATTTTCAGAATTTCAGTACGCTGCTGCATGCCGACGGTGATATCTGAGATCAGAGCGTCCGGATCGACCATCAGACCGTATTTCTCGCTCAGCTCCATGACTTTTGCACGGGCATTCTTTTTCTCGAGGAAAAGGCCTTTGGTCGGCTCTACGCCGAGGATGATGTTGTCGAGAACCGAGAAACATTCGACCAGCTTAAAGTGCTGGTGCACCATACCGATGTTGAGATCGTTGGCGTCGTTCGGTGTGTTGATATGGACTTCCTGCCCATTCTTCTTGATGATTCCGGAGGTAGGCTGATACAGACCAAAAAGAATACTCATCAGGGTTGATTTTCCTGCACCGTTTTCTCCAAGCAGAGCATGGATTTCTCCTTTTTTGAGCTGTAACGTAATGTTGTCGTTCGCCTTGATACCCGGGAATTCTTTGGTGATGTTCAACATCTCAATAATGTACTCATTTTCCATATACATATTCCCTTTCAAGCGTGGTTTTGCAGGACTGCCGAAGGTATGGAAAACAGGCAGAACTGCGGGCTTTCATTATGTCTAGTATAGCATTTTGTGTGGAAGAAAAAAAGGGGAAGAGAAATAATATTCTCTTCCCCAAAAGGCATATTGTTACAGAAACAGTATGCACATTAGCTGATGTAATCAACGGTTACGTGAGAACCTACTTCCGGCTGATTTTCTGTATCGCTGGAGATTTCGATGGAACCATCGCGGATACCAGCCAGTACAGTTTCATACTGATCCTGTGTGAAGGTTGTGAATCCCCAGGATTCGGAATCGGTAGGAAGGCCGATGTAATCTCCGTCTTTCAGTCCAAGCTGCTGAGCAGTTCCGCCAAGTTCAGAGAAGTTTCCGCTGAAGTAGGAATCCAGAGCGTTATTGATGGCGCTTGGGAGACCTTTCATAGCGGAAGTCAGGCAGCGCTCGCCGATTTTGGAACGCTGGTCAACGTCTACACCAATAACTTTTCCGTCGTGTGTCTCAGCTGCATCCAGAGCAGATGTCCAGATACCGCCGCCGCAGGCGAATACAACCTGTGTTCCGTCTGCATACCAGCCCTCCATACGGGCGGTGATGGAGTCATCGCCGTAGAACTGGCCGCCATAGTAATATTTTACGTTTACATCTACGCCGTCTTCTTCAGCAGCAGCGTTGATACCCTGTACATAACCGTAACCGAAACGGATAACGGCCGGAACAGCGATACCGCCGAGGAAACCAAGACTTGTGTAGCCGTCTTTTACTGCAGCGTATCCAGCCAGGTAGCCGGCCTGCTCTTCTTCGAAGGAGCAGATGTACACGTTCTTTCCGAGATCAACAGCTTTGCCGTTTTTTACAATATCACCTTCGGTAACATCGACTGCGATGAAGGTTACATCCGGATAGGTGTCCTGCTCTTCAGCGATGGCAGGTCCGAACAGGTAACCTGGCATTACAACAACGGTAGCACCCTCGGAAACAGCAAGATCGATGGAGTTGATACGCTCTTCATCGGTATCCTCTGCCGGTTTGTAGTACTCGTACTCTACGCCGTTTGCATCGCCGTAGGCGCATACAGTTTCCCAGGTGATCTGGTTGAAGGATTCGTCGGTGATATCTCCGGAGTCTGTGATCATGGCAATTTTCTCACCTGCGGCGTCTTTTTTTCTCCGTCTGTGGAAGCAGAAGCGGAAGTTGCGCTGGTGGAATCGGCGCCTGTGGATGCGTCGGAGGAAGAGGAGCCGTTGGAGGAACCGCATCCTGCGAGTGCAGCAGTTGTCATGGCGGCTGCAAGCAGTAAGCTAACTACTTTCTTTTTCATAATAGTATTCTCCTTTCAAGAGGTACAGCGTTTTTGCGTGTATGGCTACATTATAATATAAAAGAAAAAAGTATGTCAAGCAAAGGAAAAACTGCGTGAAATCCACTAATTATCTGCATGCGAGCCGGAAATTCTTCGGATAATGGCGTTGGATCTTGCATAAATTTCTTCCGGGTCAAAGCCGATATGGAATTCGCCGTTTTCGTAGAGGATTTGACCGTTTACCATGGTAAGCTTTACGTTCTGTTTGCTGCCGCTGTAAACGAGGTTTTTGATCAGATTATTCTCCGGCTGCATGTTCGGCTGATGGAGGTCAATCATGACGAGATCGGCCTTTTTGCCGGCAGCGAGACGGTCGCAGTCAGTAAGCTGCATGGCGTGCGCGCCGCCTGCGGTTGCCATGTAGAGAATGGCGTCGGCCGGGATTCCTGCGGCATCCATCTCGCGGACTTTGGAAAGGCCGGTGGTCAGGAACATTTCGCGGAACATATCGAGGCAGTTGTTACTGGCCGGCCCGTCGGTGCCGATGGCGAGGTTGATGCCGTTATCGTAAAAACGCTTCAGCGGGCAGATGCCGGAGGCGAGCTTCAGGTTTGAGGAGGGATTGGTAACGGCCGTCAGTTTCCGGTCACGGAAGATCTCAAAATCGCGGTCCTCCATCCAGATGCAGTGGTAGCCGCCGCCTCCGTACTGGAACATGCCTAAGCGTTCTATCAGCTGTGTCGGGGTGAGTCCCCAGCGCTCTTTACAGCCCTCGACTTCGCTTTTTGTTTCGGCGTTGTGTGTCCAGACAGGGGAATGGTATTTTTCGGCGAGTTTGGCAACGGCTTCAAGAAGCGGGCCGCCGGTCGTATATTCGGCGTGGAAACCGAGCAGATACGAGGTGCGGTCGGAGAGTTCGTTGACATAGTTATACATCTCTTCGAGAATTTCCGGGCTGTCGACGAAGTTGTTGAGACCGCTGGTAAGAACGGTGCGGAATCCAGTGTCGACCGTGGCAGCGATGCTGTTTTTCTGCTGGATGTACATGTCGAAATTGGAGGTGATGCCGCTCGTCAGATATTCCATGATGCCGAGGATATTGAGCCAGTAAACGTCGTCCCCGGCGAGCTTTGCCTCGTTCGGGAAGACCTGGCGTTCGAGCCATTCGTGGAGCGGGAGATCATCCGCGTAGGAGCGGAGGAAGGTCATAGGGGTGTGCGTGTGTGCGTTTTTAAAGCCCGGGATCAGAAGATTGCCGCGGGCGTCAATTTCGCGGTCGAAGACAGTGGTCTCTGCGGCATCTGGATCTGCTTTTCTACCAGGTCCGATATAGGTGATGGTGTCGCCGGTGACATGAAGTTCGTCTTCGGCGATGGAAAAATGGTTTTCAGCGTCGAGTACGAGAATTTTGGCGTTGTAAAAACGTGTATTCAAAAAAGATCTCTCCTTTATTTTACGTGCTGTTTACAGTGTCTTTGCGATGCCCTGAATCGTTGCGGCAACGAGTTTTTTGAACTGCGGTGCAACCATGTCAGCTGCCTCCTGAACTTCCGCATGGCACAGAGGCTGCGGGGAGATGCCGGCGGCAAGATTGGTAATGCAGGAAATACCGATAACGCGCATGCCCATATGGCGTGCAGCGATGGCTTCACAGGCGGTGCTCATGCCGACCGCGTCTGCGCCGAGGGTGCGGCACATGGCGATTTCCTGCGGGGACTCGTACTGCGGGCCGGTGAGCTGCAGATAAACGCCTTCCATCAGGTCGATATCAAGGCAGGCTGCGGCTTTCCGTGCGATTTTCTGGAATTCAAGGTCGTAGATCTGGCTCATATCCGGGAAACGGGTGCCGAGCTCGTCGATGTTCGGTCCGATAAGCGGAGATGGAACGAAGCAGGCGATCTGGCCGTTTAACAGCATCAGAGAGCCTGGCTTTGTGCCCTGTTTGATGCCGCCGGCGGCGTTGGTTAAGAACAGTGCTTTTGCGCCCATCAGCTTCATGAGGCGGGTCGGGAGAACGACGTCGGTCATCGGATAGCCTTCATAATAATGAACGCGGCCCTGCATGCAGACAACCGGCACATCGCCGACGTAGCCGAAGATAAAACGGCCCGCGTGGCCCGGAACAGTGGAAACCGGGAAGCCTTCGATATCATGGTAATCGAGGGTTGCGGTAACGCGGATATCATTCGCAAAATCACCGAGGCCGGAACCGAGAATCAGTGCGACTTCCGGCTGGAAATCGATCTGGGAGCGGAAGCTCTCGTAGCATTTCATCAGTTTTTCGTAAACAGGGTTTGGGGTGTTGCTCATAGGAAAAACCTCCTTAATATAAATGATTTTCTGCTTTTTGAGTCTTTTTTCGGCTATTTTTAGGGAAGAAAAGCCTGCCACAGAGATGTGAGTCCCGGAGGCAGGCTTTTCTTTTAGAAAAAAGATCATCTGGTAGTTCTATTGTAGTATAGAAAGCGCGGAAAAGCAATGATTTCAGTCATCAAAAATATTCAGATGCTGTTTCATGATATTTCCCAGCCATTCAATGACCGGACCGAGGGTAATAACCATCAGCACGGTGACAATGCCGAGTTTTCCGCCGAGCAGAACGGCGATCGCGGTGACAACGAAGTCGTAGACGATGCGGATCACACGGAACGAAACGTTCGGCAGGTGGGTGGAGATAATGAAGGATACTGCGTCGTACGGTGCAGTTCCCATATCAACATCCATATAGAAGGATGCGGCAAGGATAAACAGGATCAGCGCCGGGATCAGCACGGCGATTCGCACACCCATCGAGGTGAAGAGGTCTGCCGGAAGGACTTTCGCCCAGATCCAGGAGAAAAAGTCGATGGAATATCCCACGAGAAACATGTTTGCGAGGGTTCCGAAGCCTAAGTTTCTGCCGCCGAAAATGATAACGAAGATGAGCAGGACGGTATTGAAGAGCGCCTGCCAGTTTCCGATGCTGATGCCGAGGCGGGTGGAGATGGTCTGGTTTAACAAGGTACACGGATCGGTGCCGAGATCGACGAGAAGCAGCCATGAGAGCGCAAAGCCCATCAGGATGACGGCAGCGATGACCAGAATCAGGCGGGTCCAGAAATGTTTCTTCTGGTAGAAGCCCTGGATGATTTCTTTCATAGTATGAGTTCCTCCCTGTAAAATAATACAAAATGTATTTTCATGTTTTCCGGACTGATCTGCAGAATTTATTTTCTGCTTTTTTGCCCTTTTTCCCAGAAAAATCTCCGCCGTTTTTTCGCCCGGCGGAGATTTGCCTGTTTCTTATTTTAGTATATTTTTTTCAAAATGTAAACAGTTTTCTTTTATCTGTGTCAACAGAATGTTCAATAATAAAATGAACTATAGTGAACATGAAATAATAAAAAATAATTTTTTCAAAAACAATGTTTACATGAAGATTAACAAAGTGAACACCAACATTAAAATGTGTTTGCACCATGCGCTATGTTTCTGATTAGGCCATGCAGACAGGTACAGCAATCACGTGATTCGCATAAGCGTATTATTCTGCTGGTGAGAAGACGGCAGGAAATCTTGGAAACAAAGAGCTGTACGAGATCCGGGTTGAACATACGGCCTGCGTTGCAGCGGAGATCGGCGAGCATATCGGCAAAATTTTTGCTGGAGCTGTAGGCACGTCCGACGGAATCGGTTGCCGCATCGAGGCAGTCGGATCAGGTCAAATTCCTCATTGAAAAGGGAACGCGCAAACTTTTCATAATAATGGCGGAACGGAATGCCGCCGTCGAGCTCGATGTAGGAGTTCATGATGTAGCTTGTGAAACGCTGCATGCATTCGTAAGCGCCCTTGTCGCGGGAATTTTTGATGTATTCGAATGATTTGCGCTGGCCTTCGAGCAAAAATAAGTGGCAGGTGTCGGTCCATTCCGGGCGGGCTTCGCAGAGCCAGAAGGTGTAGAGCACCGGGAGCAGGTTGTTTTCCACGTTCATCCAGTCATACTGCGTCGGATCGGCGCCGTTCAGCCAGTTGACGTAGGTGTCCAGCATCTCGGAAATCGAAATTTCGCCGAGATAGCCCTGGATTGTGTGTAGTGTTCCAAGCAGGGTTTCTTCGTTCTGGCGGAAATTTTTGTTTTCTCTGGCATAGGCGAGGGCGTCTTCGGCGGCTTTTTTCAGGCGGAGCAGAATGTCCCCGGGTACTTTGTTCCAGTATAAATATTCATCGACAAGGGAGAGGTAGGAGTTTGCGGAAAACTCTTCAAATTCAAAATCAATCTCCGGCGCTGCGGCACGGATCTGCGGATTGCGGACGATCTGCAGAAATTCTTCATAACAGACGATCTGCTTGCGGACTATTTCTTCCTCATAATAAAGACGCTCGTAAATGGAAGGGCGGAACAGCAGTGTTCCCAGCAGATTTTCCTTACGTTCTTTAGAAAGACAGGCAAAGAGTTCCGGGCTCTGCATAAAGTTTTTGCGGTTTCTGCAGCTTCAATGGATACACTGCGGTAGATGTCATTCAGTTTGTTCGTCGCGCGTCCCTTGTCGGAACCCTGGATCACGTTGTAGCCGACGGTGACGACCTTGAAAATGCAAAAGATATATTCCTCAAGAACGGATTTGTCCTCGTTTTCCTCATACTGTTTTTTATAATAATAGTAGAGCGCCCGGAGAATCAGCCAGGCAAGCTGCACATCCACCATCTCCAGCGTCCGCGTATTGGCAAGTGAGCGGGCATGCGTTGTGAGTTTGGTGTAAAAAACTCTAATATGTTTATTATACAATAAGTTGAGGGAAAAGGGGGGAGAAATTGTTGGTTGCGGGTGAAAGATGATCACAAAATTTCATCGACATCCGTTATTATACACGCTATAATAAAATATATCTAACACGTATTGCATTATGAAAGAAAGGAAGTTTGCAGCCATATGGGATTATTTGTGAATCCGGATCAGAGTGCGTTTCAGAGTGCTTTGAATGCCCAGATCTACGTTGATAAATCCGGATTAATTGAATATACGAACAGCGTTCTGGAATCTACGGATGCATTTATCTGCAACAGTCGTCCGCGCAGGTTTGGAAAATCGATTACGGCGGATATGCTGACGGCTTATTACAGCAGAGGATGTGACTCCAGAGATATGTTTTCATCTTTGAAAATCAGTCAGACACCGGATTGGGAAAAGCATTTAAACAAATATGATGTCATTCATTTTGATGTGCAATGGTGTATGGAACCTGCTGGCGGGCCGGAAAATCTTGTGGATTTTATTACACAGAATACGCTTCAAGAGCTGAGGAGCTTATATTCAGCTGAATTGCCCGAAAATATCACATCTCTTCCCGAAGCGCTGTCTTTGATTAATGATGCTACGCAAAAACGATTTGTTATTATTATTGATGAATGGGATGTCCTGATTCGTGATGCATCAGCGGACACAAAAATTCAGGATTCTTATATTAATTTTTTGCGCGGTCTATTCAAGGGAACGCTGCCAACCAGATATATTGCGCTTGCGTATCTGACTGGTATTCTCCCAATAAAAAAAGTGCAGACACAATCAGCACTGAATAATTTTAATGAGTTTACGATGTTGGACGCACGCGGTTTTGCGAAATATATTGGTTTTACAGAAGAAGAAGTAAAAACGCTTTGTGATCAATATCATCGGGATTTTGAGAAGGTCAAACGGTGGTATGATGGTTATCTGCTGGAGAACTGTCAGGTTTATAATCCAAAAGCTGTTGTCGAAGTCCTTCGCTGGAATAAATATCAGAGCTACTGGTCCCGCACAGGCACGTATGACGCGATTGTCCCGCTCATCAATATGGATTTTGACGGATTGAAAACTGCTGTTATCACTATGCTTTCTGGATCTTCTGTTGAAGTTGATGTCTCCTGTTTTCAGAATGATATGATCAATTTTTCCAGTAAAGATGATGTTCTCACTTATTTGATTCATCTGGGTTATCTTGGCTATGATCAGAATACGCAGTCAGCATTTATTCCAAATGAGGAACTTCGTCAGGAATTAACTGCTGCAACCCGGCGGAAAAGATGGGATGAAATGATGGCTTTTCAGGCGGCCTCGGATCAGCTTCTTGATGCGACGCTTGATTTAGATACCGAAACAGTTGCTGATGAAATCGAGAAGATTCACTCTTCCTATACGTCTGTCATCACTTACCATGATGAAAATTCGCTGAGCAGCGTTCTGACGATTGCTTATTTAAGCTCCATGAAGTATTACTTCAAGCCGATTCGTGAGCTGCCGACAGGAAGGGGCTTTGCAGACTTTGTTTATCTTCCGAAACCGGAATTTCGCAGTGATTACCCGGCACTTCTCGTAGAACTGAAATGGAATCATTCTGCCCATACGGCACTGAATCAGATCAAAGAGAAAAAGTACATTGCATCATTGGAACCGTATATTGGAGATATTCTACTGGTTGGAATTAATTATGATAAAAAGACCAAAAAGAATGAATGCCTGATAGAAAAGGCGTAAATGAATAAAAAGGCAAGGCAGCATATCACAGGAAATCCTGAGGCATGCTGCCTTATTTTGCCAGGCATATTAATAATTGGTTCAAAAAGGATACGTTAGAATACCACTACCAGAAGCATCTTATACTGCTCTTTTCCATACACTGCATGCGGGTGTTTTGCCGGCATGACGATGGATTCGCCTTCGTGGAGTTCGTATTTTACGCCGTCGATGGTGATTTCACCGGTTCCGTCGAGGCAGGTGACGAAGGCATCGCCGCCGGACTCGTGGGTGCTGATTTCTTCGCCTTTGTCGAAGGCAAATAAGGTGATGCTGACGGATTCATTCTGTACCAGTGTTTTGCTGACGATCTGGTCTTCCTGGTAGGAAACCTGATCTTTTAAGACCATAACCTTGGCTTTATTGATATTTTTCATGATGCTCATAGTTCATAAATCTCCGTGATAGAATGAGAACGTGTCTGAAAAAATTCCCAGGCACGTTCTAAAAATGTGTGATTAAGATGAGATGACTCATCAGTGTCGGGCGTGTATAGAAATGGAATCTGAGGTCCGTTTTCTGATATGCCCAAATTCAAAGATATTTTTGTCTGAACATATACAGTATACGTGGAAAAATGAAAGAAAGCAAGGGGTTTTCTTTATTTCCCGAAAAACAATTCCATATCGTTTTCAACGGTATCGATTCCGGCGATGCCGAAGTTTTCAACGAGAAGAGCTGCAACATTTGGGCTTAAAAATGCCGGAAGTGTCGGGCCGAGGTGGATGTTCTTGACACCGAGCGACAGCAGTGCCAGAAGAACAATCACAGCTTTCTGCTCGTACCAGGAAATATTGTAGATGATCGGCAGATCGTTGATATCGTCGAGGCCGAAGACCTCCTTTAATTTCAGTGCAATCACGGCAAGAGAGTAGGAATCATTGCACTGGCCGGCATCGAGGACGCGCGGAATGCCGTTGATGTCGCCGAGGTTCAGCTTGTTGTATTTGTATTTTGCACAGCCGGCGGTCAGAATCACGGTGTCTTTCGGCAGTGCCTGTGCAAAATCAGAGTAATAGCTGCGGCTCTTTGCACGGCCGTCACATCCAGCCATGACAACGAATTTTTTGATCGCGCCGGATTTCACGGCATCGACGATCTGGTCTGCCAGGGCGAGTACCTGTGCATGGGCGAAGCCTCCGACAATGGTTCCCTGCTCGAGTTCCGTCGGCGGTGCGCAGTGCTTTGCCTGTTCGATGAGCAGAGAGAAATCTTTTGTCTCACCGATGACGCCGTCGATGTGCGGGCATCCCGGATAACGAACCGCTCCGGTTGTGTAAATACGGTTTTTGTAGCTGTCCTTCGGCGGCACGATACAGTTCGTCGTCATCAGAATCGGGCCGTTGAAGGCTTCAAATTCTTCTTTCTGTTTCCACCAGGCGTTACCATAATTTCCCTTAAAATGTTCATATTTTTTGAACGCCGGATAGTAGTGTGCAGGCAGCATTTCGGAGTGGGTGTAAACATCGATGCCGGTGTTCACGGTCTGCTCGAGCAGCATCTCGAGGTCGCGCAGATCATGGCCGGAGACGAGAATACCCGGGCGGGTGCCGACACTGAGATCGACGGTGGTGATCTCCGGATTGCCGTAAGCGGAAGTATTGGCCTCATCGAGCAGTGCCATTCCCTGCACGCCGTAGGAGCCGGTCTCGAGTGCGAGAGCCGTCAGTTCCTCTGCGGAGAGGGAATCGTCGAGCGTTGCGGCGAGAGCACGCTGCAGGAAGGCATCGATTTCCTCGTTTTCTTTTAAGAGAACATTGGCATGGCTGGTGTACGCGGCAAGTCCTTTCAGACCGTAGGTGATGAGCTCGCGTAAAGAGCGGATGTCCTCATTTTCCGTGGAAAGTACGCCGACGGTTACTGCTTTTGCGGCAAACTCATCGGTTGTGCCGTTCCAGAGGGCGGCTTCCGGCAGAGCGGAGCAGTCGGCAAGCTGAGCGAGAAGCGCTTTGGTCTCAAGCGTTGCCTCAATTCGTGCGCGGATCGTATCATCATCAAAGTTCACGTTTGTGATGGTCGTAAACAGGTTTTCGGTGATGAGATGATTGACGCTGGCATCGACGGTTTTTCCTTCGCGGCGGAGCTGTGTCGTCACGGCGGAAAGTCCTTTCGTCGTCCAGATCAGCAGATCCTGCAGCGCCGCTGTCTCCGGGCGCTTTCCACAGACACCGGATTTTGTACAGCCGGAGCAGCCGGCAGTTTCCTGACACTGGTAGCAAAACATATTCTGTTCCATAAAAATAGTTCCTCCTGTAGGGTATTTCCGAGGGGTTAAGCGCAGAGGGAAAAACAGATCTGCGCGGAGTTTCATAATTTACACGTACAGAATATCGGATATAACAGGAAAAGTATGTGGTTATAACCACGGAAAATACTTTTTGTGTATATTCGTTTATGAAAAATAAGCATTTGAAACGATGAAACGGTAAAAAATTTACGCTGCGGTACCGCCTAGAGAGACGGATGACGCAGCGTAAATTTGTTTTTATGAAATTCGAGGATTCCCTCTTTCTGCATTTTTCCGAGTTCTTTGGAGAGGGCGCTCCGGTCGAGGTTCAGGTAGTCGGCGAGGCCCTGGCGGTCGAAGGGGATCGTAAAGGTGTCGGCGCCGGTTTTGGCAGACTGCGCGGCGAGGTAGACCAGCACGCGCTCGCGGATCGTCTTTGGTGTAGTGCAGAAAATGCGGTTGGAGAGGGTAAGATTTTTCTGCATGGAGATGCGGAGCATGTTACTGCGAAGCTGGGACAGCCATGCATCATCACCATCGGCGGTCTGGTCGAGGTTTCGAAGATTGAAAAAGAGAACCGTCGAGGCTTCGGCTGCCGTGACATTCACCATCATCGGCTCCCGACAGAAGGCATACGTTTCGGCAAATACCTGGCCGGGGGTGATCTTGCTTAAGATACTGCGGTTGCCCCAGAGATCCGTATTCTCCACGAAAACGCTGCCGGACAGCACAATCCCCAGTTCGGACACGCGGTCACCCATGTGATAAATGGTCTGGTTTTTCTCAAACGAACACGTCCGCAGCCACCCGCTCGAAACAAGAGCCGTCCGCCCGGTTTCCGAGATGCCATGAAAGAGCGGGAGAGAAAACACCTCGGCCGGAAAAACAGCATCAGCCAATGATTTCATACTGCAGCATCTCGTATTTCAAAATACTGCCCTCCATAATTTCCGGCGGCAGCAGCGCGCGGGCAACCAGTTTCGTTTCATTGTCCTCCGGTTCGATGTCATTGCGGCGTAAATGCGCGTAATCACCATCGATGGCGACTACTTCGTAGGTGCAGGATAACATAAGAAAACAACCTCCTTTTTCTTTACATGATACCTATTATACCGTGTACAGAAACGGATGTCGATGGAATTTTTAATGCCGGAAACAAAAGTCTATGCTATACTTACAGCAGGGTATGACAGAAAAGAAAGGATGGAA
>ERZ1673701.2322-NODE-2322-length-14916-cov-5.354216_pt1 | contig 14916 bp, 10 predicted proteins | sample MGYA00580231_ERZ1673701 | MGnify/ENA primary metagenome ERZ1673701 (study PRJEB41218, sample SAMN15661798) | gut metagenome | host: Homo sapiens | place: Canada: London | collected 2015-08-20/2019-03-30 | study: EMG produced TPA metagenomics assembly of...
TGCACGGCGTGCTGGCCGGCTATCCCGTGGTGTTCCTGAAGGCCACCCTGGTGGACGGCTCCTACCACCCCGTGGACTCCTCCGAGATCGCGTTCAAGCTGGCCGCCAACCTGGCGTTCAAGGCCGCTCTGCCCGAGGCCAAGCCCGTGCTGATGGAGCCCATCGGTGAGCTGAAGGTCACCGTGCCCGACAACTACGTGGGCGACGTGATGGGCGACCTGAACAAGCGCCGCGGCCGCGTGATGGGCATGAACCCCACCGGAGACGGCGAGACCGTGCTGGAGGCCGAGGTGCCCATGGCCGAGATGATGAGCTACGCCATTGACCTGCGGTCCATGACCCAGTCCCGCGGTACGTTCACCTTCAACTTCGTCCGCTACGAGGACTGCCCCGCCGCAGCTCAGGAGAAGGCGATCGCCGCCGCCAAGGCGCTGGCCGAGGCCGAGTAAGGGATATACGACAAGCACTGAAAAGCGCCCGTCCGGAAGGACGGGCGCTTTTTTGCGCGCTTTTGGGTATAGATTATTGCAGGGGCGTCTCCAGCTTTTGCAGGGACTTTTTGAACTGCACCGAGAACAGGACGGCGGTGAACGTCACCGCCAGCACGTCAGCCACGGGCTCCGCCAGATAGACGGCTGTTGTGGGGTCCGGCAGGAAGCAGGGCAGGATGTAGATCAGGGGGATCAGCAGCACGAACTTCCGCAGCACCGCTACAATGATGGAGCAGACAGCGTTTCCGGTGGAGACCAGAGTCATCTGGCAGGCGATCTGGATGCCGAACAGGCCCAGCCCACCGCAGTAGATGCGCAGCGCCCTGGAGGTGAAGGCCAGCAGGGCCGCGTCGGTGGTGAACAGACCGGCGAACACCCGGGGGCACAGCATCACGAAGGCCCACAGCATCATAGAGTAGATGAGGCAGGCGCGCAGCAGCAGGCGGAAGCTCTGCCGGACGCGGTCTGTGTTCCGGGCGCCGTAGTTGTAGCTGGTAATGGGCTGAGCGCCCTGAGACAGACCAGTCAGGGGCAGCAGGGCGAACTGCATGACGCTGGTGAGGATGGTCATGGCGCCCACGGCCAGATCCCCGCCGTATTTCAGCAGGGAGGAGTTGAAGCACACGAAGATGACGCTCTCACTGGCCTGCATGACAAAAGAGGACGATCCCAGCGCGATGCAGGGCGGCACCAGATGCAGACCGGACAGCAGGTTCTCCCGCCGCAGGCGCAGCAGCGTCTTTTTGCCGCAGAGGAACGATGTGACCCAGACGCAGGACAGCGCCTGAGACAGCACGGTGGCCAGCGCCGCGCCCCGCACGCCCATGTCCAGAGCGAAGATGAACAGCGGGTCCAGCGCGATATTGGCCAGCGCGCCGATGAGCACCGTCAGCATGCCGGTCCGGGCGAAGCCCTGGGCCGTCACGAAGGCGTTGAGGCCCAGCGTCAGCTGGACGAACACGGTGCCGACGGCATAGACACCCATGTAGTCGGCGGCGTAGGCGACGGTGTTCTCGCTGGCACCGAACAGCAGCAGGAGGTCGCGGCCCCACAGGAGCAGCACGGCGGTGAGGGTCAGGGACAACAGGAGCAGCAGGGCAGCGCAGCCGCCCAGCAGCCGCTCCGCGCCGGCGTGGTCGCCGCGGCCCATGGCAATGGAGGCACGGGGCGCACCGCCGGAGGCCACCAGTGCCGCAAAGGCGGAGACGATCATGATGAGGGGCATGCACACGCCCACGCCGGTGAGGGCCAGGCTTCCGTCGCCGGGCATGTGACCAATGTAGATGCGGTCCACGATGTTGTAGAGCATATTTACCAGCTGGGCCGTCACCGTGGGGACCGCCAGCTGGAACAGGAGCCGCCCTACCGGCTCCGTACCGAGAAATGTCTTGTCTTGCTGCATAAAAGCCCTTCTGACGCTACGCCATGGCGCGGAAGCGGTCGGCAATCCGGGCCGCCGCCTCGTCCAGCGTACAGGTGGATGTGTCGATGCACAGGTCGTAGTTGGTGCTGTCGCCCCAGACATGGTGGGTGTAGGTCTCGTAGTATTTCCGGCGCTGTTTGTCCATTTTCCGCAGCAGCCGCGCCGCCTGAGGCTGGGTCAGATGCTCCTGCTCCATCTTACGGGCAATGCGCTGTTCCTCCGGCGCGGAGACGAATACCCGCAGCAGGCGGACATCCGCATCCCGCAGGACATAGTCGGCGCAGCGGCCCACAAACACGCACTCCTCCCTGCGGGCGATGCGGCGGATCTCGTGGCTTTGCAGGGCGAACAGCACCTCGGACGTGGGCTTGCCCCGCACGACATGGTAGTTGCCCTCGTGGACGGTGCGGAACAGGTAGGGGTTGGTGGCCTTTTCATCGGAATCGCTCATGACGGACTCCGATAGCTCGCCGTATTCGCAGGCCAGATGTACCAGCTCCTTTTCATAGACGCGCAGACGCAGCAGGTCCGCGGTCTTGACGGAGATCTCATGGCCGCCGCTGCCGAACTGGCGGCTGATGCAGATGATGCGGTTTCCCATGCTATTGCCTTCTCTCTTTTGTTATTGCAGCGCATTCAGCACCGCGCGGGGGAACGGGTAATTGCGGGAGACGAACCGGATATCGGCGCTCAGGGAGGCGTTGGCCTCCGTCAGCGCCACACTGATGCTGCCGGAGCAGGTGATACGAACGCTGCACAGCTGGGTGTCCTGCACCTCCATGGTGACGCGGCCACCGGTGAAGGCGACGTGCTGGGACTGGATATCCGGCGCGATGGCGGCGGCAAACTCCGCAGCTCCCGCCTCGTCCAGCGTCAGAGTATAGGTATCTGTGCCGCCGGTCTGGGTGCAGGCGGCGGTGCCGTTCAGCACCAGCTGGTAGGCCAGCTGAAGGAGCTGGGCCTGGGAGGCCAGAGCGTCATCGGTGGTGAGAACATGGCCTTCCGCATCGCAGAGCTTATCGCCGGAGAAGTACAGGCTCAGCGCGCCCTTGCGGACGGCGGTGAAATCCTGACCGTCCACGGTGCGGCGGTCATATTGCAGGGTGTCGCGGAGCACCAGAGGGCCGCAGTCCGCCGTCAGCGTCAGGTCGGCGGCCAGTACCTCCCTGCTACGCAGGGCGGCCCAGGACCGCAGCAGACGCAGGGTATCCGCGGGCAGCACGGTATTCTCCGGCTCCGTACCGCCGGCGATGGCGGCGGTCACCGCCTCCGGCACCTGGGGCGCCGTGACCTTGGCGGTGAAATCCATCACAGCGGTGAGGACGGGGGCGTCCTCCGGCCCGGCAGTGAGCCGGAGGGACCGGGCGCGGCCATCGGCCACGGTCAGCACGGCGGTGAGCCTGTCGATGCCGGTGAGGTCGCCCACCTCCGGCTCCAGCAGCGTCAGCAGGGCGTCCGCGTCGGCGGCGGACAGCGCCGCCGTATACAGGGTGTCCGCATCCGTCTTTTCACAGTCCACATGGGCCTTGCGGAACAGAGCGGCCAGGTCGGGGAGGGTCAGGTTGCTGCTCAGCCGGTAGGCGCGGCCGTTCTCCAGATACACTGCATCGCCGGTGCAGTAGACGGTCACGCCCTGCCACCGGACGGTGACGATGCGGGTGGTGTCGGCCCTGGTGTGGCAGACATCGGCGCTGGCGGTGAAGGCCTCGCCGCTCTGGACGGAGACGGTCATGGCCAGCGAGTCGGCGTTCAGGGCGCGGTGCAGCAGACGCCAGGCGTTGAGCTGGCGGCCCAGACCAGTGGCGGTCAGGAGCACCGCCGCCGCAGCGGCGATGCCCGCAACGATACTGACGGGGATCCACCAGCGCCGCTTTTTCTTCTTGGCCGGGCGGGAGATGCGGGCGGGCGTTTCCGTGCTTTCGGCGGCATTCTCCGCCGTCTCGGGGGCAGAGGCCGCAGCGGCCTTCCGCCGGCGGCGGTGACGCCGTCCCAGCAGGACCGCCAGCACGATGGCCACGCACACGGCGATGGCCGCAGCCAGCGGCCACCACACCGATGCGGTGGTGACCACGGCGAATTCGGGGCTGGCGCCGCCTGCGGTGAAGGAGAGGTAGCTGCCCACGGTGTCGCAGGACACGGCCTGCCAGCCGTCGCCGTCGTTGACATAGAGCCGCAGGTGCGATGCGTCCTGAGACGGCAGGTAGCGCAGCGTGTGGGTCTCCTGGCCGTCATCGGGCAGGGATACCCGCCACTGCTCCGCCACGCGGCGGTTTACGGTCAGGGGCGGCAGCTGCCCATCCTTCAGGTAGGAGAACCAGTTGGCAGCGCGGTCTGCGAAGCTGCCGTCTGCCGCGTGGAACTCCTCCGGCGTCAGAGTCAGGGCTGTGGCGGCCATGGTGTCGCCGTCGTTGAAGTCACCGCCGGCCAGAATGATGGGGCGGCCGTCCTCGCGGGTCTGCTCCGAGGACAGGGTGGGCAGCAGCGCGTCATAGACGGCGGTGACCACCGTGTCCAGATGCAGGCCGTGGAGGTCGGTGCGATCCCAGTGGGCGTAGATGCCGTCCTTTTCCGGAAGCGGCGGATAGACGCTGCTGTCAAAGGATGCGCCGTAGGAGAAGGTGCGGCTGGTCAGCACCTTGCCGCCGGAGACGAAGGACAGGGTAAAGGTGGTCATGCCGCCGGGCATACCCTCCGCCGCGGCGAGAGTGTCGAAGCTCACAGGCTCCGCGCGGCCCGCGAAGCTCTGGCGGTTGATGCCCGCCAGCGTGTCGGAGACGAAATAGTTATCGGTGAACGTACCGGTGTCCGCGCCGGAGACGGCGCCCTCGTACTGCTGGCAGCCGGTGATGTCCACCAGCGACCAGCAGCCGGTAACGGTGCTGGCGCTGCCGTCGGATTTCTCCGCCACGCCGGAGCCCACGATACCGCCCACGTATTTTTTGCCGCTGAGGGTACACTTGGCATAGCTGCTGCGGACGGTGGCAGCGGTGAGACCGGCGATGCCGCCCACGCAGCTGCCGCTGTCACTTTCCACGCTGCCGTAGCTCTCGCAGGAGATGATGAGGCCAAGGTCCATGCGCCCGGCGATGCCGCCGGTGTTGCTGCGCTTGGCGGAGACGGCGCCGGTGTTGGCGCACTGCTGCACCACGGCGCGGTACTCGTACTGGCGGCGGTATTCACCGTCCAGATTGGCGCTGACGTCATCCTCCGGGTCCAGCTCGTACTCGATGGCGATGGAGCCGGCAATGCCGCCGGTGTTGACATCGCCGCTGACCGCGCCGCTGTTGGTGCAGGCAGAGGTCTTGCCCAGCGTGATCTTGTCGATGTTCCCCTGCGAGCCGTCAGAGATGACGGAGGCGGGGTTGCCGGCGGCGGAGATGGCGGCCAGCACGGTGTTGGATACCTCATTGAACTTGCTGTTGATGTCCCGCAGGTCGTCCGCCACGGTGTCCACCGAGCCGGAGGCGCTGTTGTTCAGGTCCTTCAGGCGGCTGCCGAAACCGGTGATGGCAGCCAGGGGGTCCTGCGGGTCGGAGAGGGCGTCCTTCAGGTAGTCGTTCATGTCGTTGAGCCGGCCGGACACGTCGCCTGCGCCGTCCTGGGCATCGTTGGCGGCCTGGTCGGTCAGGGACTTCAGCTCGTACAGCTGGCGGTTCAGCTCCGACAGATAGGTGGGAGAGGCGTCCACCTGGATATAGGGCTCGATCTGGCCCACCACGCCGCCCACGTCCTTGCGTCCGGCGATGGAGCCATCGTTGCGGCAGCGCAGGAGCTGGCCGCAGCTGCGGCCGGCCACGCCGCCGGTGTTATAGCCGATATGCTGGTAGCCCACGGCGCCGTGGTTCACGCAGTCGGACAGCGTACCGGCGCTGTATCCGGCGATGCCGCCGGTATCAGCGGCGGAGGCGCCGGCGTTGGCCTGCCCCAGCTTGGACAGGTCCGGTGTCAGCGTCAGATCCAGATCCTCCAGATCCAGACGGGGATCGGTGCTCTCCACGTTGACGCAGGCGCTGTTGGTGCAGTCGGCCAGCAGGCCCTCGTTATAGCCTGTGATGCCGCCGGTCATGCTGTCGCCGATGACCGCGCCGCGGGTCTCACAGGCCAGGATACTGCCGGAGGCGCCGGTGTGACCGGCGATGCCGCCTACGTATACCTGACCGGACACCGTGCCGGTGAAGCTGCACTTTTCGATGGCGCCGTTGTTCTCGCCGGCGATGCCGCCCACGCTTCGGCCGTCACCGGAGGGGGTGACGGTACCCACCACATGGAGGCTGCGAACGGAGCCGCCCGCCTGTACCACGCCGAACAGGCCGGCAGGGGACAGACTGTCCGTTATGCTGACATTATGGATGGTGTGACCCTGCCCGTCAAAGCTGCCGCCGAAGGTGGGGATGGGCAGGAAGGACGGGTCCGCCAGCGTCAGGTCGCTGTCCAGCACCACGTTTTTGTCGCGGGACCAGGTGTCCAGCGTACAGCTGGCGGCCAGATCCCGCAGCTCCGCCTCCGAGGAGATGTGGATGGTATTGCCGGCAGCGTCGGCCTGCGTCACGGGCAGGCAGGCCAGCAGCATCAGGGCTGCCAGCAGAGCCGCGGCCAGATGCCGTATGTCAATCTTCTTCCTCATCGTCGGGTACCTCCTCTCCCTCCGCTCCGGAGAGCATGGTCAGGTCTACGTCGCCCTCCACCGTGGCGTGGATCATGCCGCGGACCGTGCCGTTGATGTGGCCGTACACCATACCGTTCACCGTCATGCGGCCGCGGCTGTTCTTCTTGGCCACCACGGATGGCACGGAGAAGGAAGTCTTGTCGATGACGCGGCTGCCGATCAGCAGGATCTGGGGCAGGGCGAACATGACCATGATGATGGAGATCACCGTGCCGCGGCCCAGACTCTCACCGATGCCGGCGATGACGGGCTCCGAGGTCATGCTGCCGATGAGGAAGCCGCAGATGGACATGATGGCGCCGGAGGTGATGATGGTGGGAAAGGCAAAGTTCAGCGTTTCCACAATGGCGCTGCGCTGGGCCATCTTCGCCTTCAGTTCCTGATAGCGGCTGGCGATGACGATGGCGTAGTCGATGTTGGCGCCCATCTGGATGGAGCTGACGATCAGGTAGCTCAGATAGAACAGATACTTGCCGGTGACGGCGGGGACGGAGAAATTGATCCAGATGCAGCCCTGGATCACCAGAATCAGCAGCACCGGCATACCGGCGGACTTGAAGGTGAACAGCAGCACCACCATGACCACCAGAATGGACACGATGCTCACCACCTTGTTGTCGATGGCAAAGGACTTCTCGAAGTCGTACTCGTTGGTGGAGTCACCGGCCAGATATACCTTCTGGTCGGGGTAATACTTCTGGGCGATGTCCAGAATTTTGTCGGTGAAGGCGTACGTCTCATCGCCGCTCTCCGGCAGGGTCAGGTATACCAGCATACGGCTGAGATCCTCGCCCCGCAGCTGGTTCCTAGCGCTGAGCATCTGGGTCTGGGCGTCCTTCAGGGCGGCGGTCTGGTCATCACTGAGCGTTACCACACCGGCGTCGATCTGGTCACAGACGAACAGGAACATATCCAGCAGCGGCACCCTATAGGTGGAGAGGTGGCCCACCAGCTGGCCGTAGTCGCCATCGTTGGCGGCATAGGCGGCGTAGACCACCTGCGCGGCCTCGTAGTCCAGACCGGCCAGCTCCGCGAACTGGCGGGGCGTCAGCTTATCTGCCAGCGTGTAGCCGTCCATGGCCTCGATGTTCACAAGACCCATGGTGTGATCCACCTCATCATACTGCTCCAGCTCCGCCAGCAGGGCGGCCTCCTTGTCGTAGTCGCCGGCGGGGACCATCAGGGCCAGCATGTTGCGGGAGGTGAAGGTGTCCTCGATCATCTGCTCGGCGATCTGGTTATCGTTCTGGATGGGCGTGGTCAGCAGGCTGTACCCGTAGGCGAAGGGGCAGCGGGAGGACAGGAAGAAGCCCACGGTGATCAGCAGGGCGAAGATCACGGGCACCACGTGCCGCGTGGCGTAGTCAAAATTGCCCACGAAGGGTATCTTGGGCACGAAGCTGCGGTGCTGTGTCCGGTCGATGAGGGGGCCGAACAGCATCAGAAGGCCCGGCATCACCACGAAGGCGGACAGCAGCGCGAACAGGATGGATTTGATGAGGCACAGGGCCATATCGGGGCCCAGCTTGAACTGCATGAACAGCATGGCCACCAGACCGCCGATGGTGGTCAGGCTGCTGGCGCCGATCTCGGGGATGGATTTGCTCAGGGAGACGATGACGGCCTCCCGCAGGTCCAGCAGCCGGTGCTCCTCCTTGAAGCGGTTGCAGAAGATGATGGCGTAGTCGATAGACAGCGCCAGCTGCAGAATACTGGTGACGGAGTTGGACACGAAGGAGATCTTGCCCATCAGGAAGTTGGTGCCCTGATTCAGCACCAGCGCCACCACGAAGGTCAAAATCAGCACCGGCACCTCGCCGTAGGTCTCGGAGGTGAAGGTCAGCACGAGGACAATGACGATGGCCACGTAGATCATAATAACGCTGATCTCATGCTCAATGGTTTCCTGCTGGGTATTGCCCAGATCCGTGGAGACATAGAGGTCATAGCCGCTGAGGGCTGCCTTCACCGCATCCAGAGACGTCAGGCAGGCGTCGTCATCCTCGTCGTAGGCGAAGGTGATGGAGAACAGAGCGGACATGTCGTTGTAGTGGTCGGTGGTCTTGTCGTAGGTCAGGCTCTGGACGCCCTCGATGTCCCGGAGCTTGTCAGCCAGCTTCTGGGCCTGGGCCGGTGTGACGTTGGCCGCCATTACCTCCGCCGTGCCGTAGGTGACGAACTGCTCGTCCATGACGGCCAGCGCCTGCTTGGTCTGAGAGTCGTCCGGCAGGTAGAAGGTCAGGTCATTCTCCACCTGGACCCAGTTACGGGAAAAGGCGGAGAAAATGAGGCCGATGATGGTGATGAGAAAGATCAGATTCCGCTTATCCACGATGAACGTGGACAGCTTTTCCATGAACGTGGTGCCGTTTGCTTTGCTCTGGCTCATGATCTGCGTATCCCCTCCTTTGCCGCGGCGCGCAGCTTCTCCATAGCGGCCAGCGGCAGGATCTGCACCACGTCGCCCAGTGTGCATTCCAGCCGCCGGCAGATACGCACCAGCACCTCCAGCGATACCGGCTCGTTTTTGGACAGCTTGGCCAGCGTGTTGGAGCTGATGCCCACCTCGCGGGCAAACTCCGTTTTGGACCAGCCCCTGTCGATGAGCAGCTTGAACAGGTTGTTGTAGGATATGCCCATGGCAGTACCCCCTTTTTTGGCGTTTTTCGCGTCTATCATAGCAGAGCCGTCCCTGCCTGACAAGTAAAAATTGGCAAACGCAGATATTTTGTGCAGCTGCGACAAGCTCCGGCGGGGGAGACAGGGATGTTTTCGGTGGGGTGCAGAGCGGATAAAGAGGGGACGGAACGCACCGTGTTCCGCTCCCTCTTTATGAATGCGATTGCGCAGCGGCGGGGAATTTGCTATACTGGTGTCAGCATGAGAAAGGAGACATTCCGATGCAAGAGCTTTCGAAAATACTGGAGACATCGCTGGGAGGGTACAGCCTGAGCCGCATTCTGTCGGCGGTGCTGACGCTGCTGGTGTGCCTCATCGTGTCGCGGCTGCTGTTAAAGCTGGCCAAACGGCTGCTGGACCGCAGCAAAAAGCTGACTGCCCGCCTGCGCCAGATCGTCCTGACATCGGCCAAGGTGGTACTTTATCTGCTGACGGGCATCATCACGGCGGAGGCCCTGGGACTGAACACCTCGTCCCTGACGGCGCTGGTATCGGTGCTGACGCTGGGCGTGACCCTGGCGGCGGAGGACATTCTGGGCAACGTGGCCGGCGGTCTGGTGATCCTGACATCCCATCCCTTCAACATCGGCGACGACATCGAGGTGGCGGACACCGTGGGGACGGTGCGGGAGATCACCCTGAACCATACGAAGATCGAGACGCCGGACGGCCAGTTCGTCATGCAGCCCAACAAGGAGCTGTCCTCCAGCCGCATCATCAACTACACGGCCATGGGCCGGCGGCGGGTGGTGCGTACCGTGACGGCCTCCTACGACGCGCCCACCGAGACGGTGAAGGCCGCCTGTCTGGCGGCGGTGGCGGCCACGCCCAATGTGCTGCCGGAGCCTGCGCCGGTGGTGTATCTGACGGAGTACGGCAGCAGCGCCATCGAGTACAGCGTCCGCTGCTGGACCAGGGCGGAGGACTACTGGAACGCTTTCTTCGCGCTGAACGAGAACCTGCGCGATGCCTTTGCCGCGGCGGGGGTGGAGATGACCTACGACCACCTGAACGTCCATCTGGTGGAGAGGTGAGCGCCGTTACCCCTTCGGACGCAGGACCGGCGGCTCCTGCCGCATCGCCTCTGCGGCCATTTTTCTGAATTCCGGTGTATACCGCTTGCCCTCTGCTCCCCTTGGCATAGAAAAACACCCCATTTCTTAGTACAGGTATTTTACCATGCTTGTCTAATAAATGGGGTGCTGTTCATTTTTTGGCGCGCATCAATACAGGCGCAGCTCCGACAGGTAGTGGTCCATGCGGGACAGCCGCTGCTGGGGAAAGACACCCAGCTGGCGGCTGACCTCGAAGGCGATGGCCTCCACCAGAAAGTTCACACCCAGATAGGAGTTGACGGCGGTGGGGCTGGTAAAATCCGCCAGCAGTACGATGTCCGCCCCCACGGCCAGGGGCGCGGTGAGCTTGTCGGTGATAACGATCAGACGGCAGTGGGCGTCCCGGGCGATCTGGGCCAGCACGCAGGACATGCGGGAGTAGCGCTCCGCGCCGAAAACCACCACACAGTCCTGAGAGCCGTAGTCAATGAGGCCCTCCACGCAGCGGGTGTCCGCATCGCAATAGTAGGTGACGCGGTTGATGTACTGGGACAGCAGCACCCCCATATAACGGGCGGAGCCGGAAAAGCCGCGGAAGCCGGAGATAAAGATGTGCTCGCTCTGCAAAAGGAGCTGGGCGGCCCGCTCAAATTTCTCCGGCCGGTTCTTCCGGTACGTCTCCTGCAGCGTCTCCATGGCCAGCTGCAGGCACTGGAACGGGCTGCAGTTCTGGTACTGCTCCAGCTTGCCCTCCACCTGCTGCCGGGGGATGACGTAGCGGCCGTTTTCCATGACCTGAGCCAGCTCCGCCCGCTGGCTCTCCTGCAATTCGCGGAAGCCGCGGTAGCCCAGGGTGCGGCACAGCCGGATGATGGACGTGTCGCTGACGCCCAGCTCCTGGGCGATGTCTCGGGCGGTCATGAAGTACAGCGACTCACTGTGGTCGAGAAAATAGTCGGCGATGCGCTTTTCCGTGCGGGTGAGATCGGCGCTCTGAATGCGCTGCTGCAAGCTGGTGTTCATGGGGCAAAACTCCTTCTGTCACAAAGTCTGCGGCAATTGTTGTTGCTGCAACAACATTATACTGTATATTTTGTAGAAAATGCAACAGCAGCGATGTAAATTGTTGAAAACCTATTGACTTTCTGTCTTATATGAATAAGATGTGAACAAACCTGCCGGAGACCATGATCCTCCACCGTTTTCGGCGGGAATCACCAAAAAAAGGAGAAGATGAGAAATGGAAAATCAAAAGAAGATGCAGTTCTATGGCGGCACCTTCGGCGCGTGCCTGCCGCTGTTGGTGTTCATGGCACTGATGATCACCATTGCAGCCTTGCAGAAGGTCTCTCTGGTCCTGTTCTGCATGGCGGGCTTCGCCGGTCTGTGCACAGCCTTCCTGCTTGCCAAGGACAAGAAGGAATTTGAGAAGGCGGTGGTCGCGGGCCTGAAGAACGATACCCTGTGCGTCATTATCTTCGCGTTCCTGCTGGCCGGCGTCCTCTCCCAGGAGCTGCGCCAGAGCGGTCTGATCCAGGGCCTGACCTGGCTGGTGACGGAGCTGGGCCTCAGCGCCGGCTTCCTGCCGCTGGTGGGCTTTATCATCTGCGCACTGATCTCCACGGCCTGCGGCACCTCCAACGGCGCCATTGTGGCTGTTCTGCCGGTGCTGCTGCCCGTGGCCACCACCGTGGGCGCCAATCCTGCCGTTGTGGTGGGCGCTATCGTCAGCGGCGCCATCTTCGGCGACAACCTGGCCCCCATTTCCGATACCACCATCGCCTCTGCCCTGACCCAGGGCGCTGAGGTCCGCGACGTGGTCCGCACCCGTCTGCCCTACTCCCTGATCGCCGGCGTGGTTTCCGCCGTCCTGTTTGTCATCATCGGCTTCCGCACCTCCGAGGCCGTGACCCTGCCGGAGCTGGTGGACGCCTCCTACGCCAAGACCCTGATTATGCTGGTGATCCCCGTCATCATGATCATCCTGATGCTCAAGGGCTGGAACCTCATCGGCACTCTGATCGTCTGCGACCTGGTGGGCTTCGTGCTGTGCCTGGTGTTTGGCTTCATCGAGCCCGCCAAGATGGTGGATGCCGCCGGTCCCATCGGCGCCGGCCTCACCGGCATGCTGAACGTCATCTGCTTCAGCTTCTTCATGTTCGCCCTGCTGGAGATGCTCACCCGCAGCGGTGTGTTTGACATCATGCTGGGCAAGCTGCATAACGCCAGCAAGACCCCGCGTCAGGCGGAGCTGGTCACCATCCTGATCTGCTTCGTGGGCAGCGTGGCTATCGGCGCGGCTTCCATCACCATCCTGTTCGTGGGCCCGCTGGTCCGCAAGCTGCTGGAGACTCACAACATCGAGCGTACCCGCGGCTCCAACCTGATGGACGGCATCAGCACCGGCTTCGCCGGTCTGGTCCCCTACAACCCTGTGTGCCTGAACGCGGTGAGTCTGGCCATCGCCAGCGGTGTGGTGGGTGAGTCCTTCTCCTTCCTGGACTTCATCCCCTACAACTTCCAGAGCATCATGCTGATCGTCCTGTTCACCCTCAGCGCCATCACCGGCGTGGGCCGCCGCTTCGACAAGCCCCAGGCTGCCAAGTAAACAAATAATTTACAGATAGAATGGAAAAAGGAGATCCCTATGGAAAACTATGAGCATGGTCTGCTGTTTGACCCCGCCCTGTCTGCGGAGATCAAGGAGCGCTTCTGCTATGTGGATGCCGACCCCGAGTTCGGCAAGCGTCTGTTCTTTGAGAACTCCGGCGGCTCCCTGCGCCTGAAGGCGTCTGTGGAGGAGCAGGCCAAGTACCAGGCCTTCCCCGATTGCCCGGAACGCGTACACGCCCGCTCCAAGGAGCTCAAGCGTATCCAGCTGCGGGGCATCGACGATGTGATGCATGTGGTGTTCGGCGCCTCCGGCGGCGCGCTGCTGACGGAGATGACCGCCTCCCAGTGCATGTTCCAGATGGTGGGTGCCATTCTGGAGAACTGCCCGGGTACCAACGCCGTCACCTCCGTGCTGGAGCATCCCTCCGCCTTCGACGCCGTGAAGTACTACTGCGAAAAGACTGGCAAGGAGTTCCGCGTGGCTCAGGCCAATCCCAAGACCGGCGGCATCGACCCCGAGGAGATCCGCCGCGTGGTGGACAAGGACACCTGCCTGCTGAGCGTCATGTACGCCTCCAACATCACCGGTACCATCATGGACATGGAGGGCATCGTCCGCGCCGCCCGTGAGATCAACCCCGACATCTACATCGTCACCGATGCGGTGCAGCACGCGCCCCACGCCCCCATGGACGTGGACAAGCTGGGCTTCGACGGCGTGAACTTTGCGCCCTACAAGTTCTTCGGCACCCGCGGCATGGGCTACGGCTACGTGTCCGACCGTGTGGCCAAGCTGCCCCACCGCAAGGTGCTGCAGCGTCCCGAGGAGATCTGGGAGCTGGGTTCTCCCACTCCCGGCAACTTCGCAGCCATGAGTGCCGTGGTGGACTATGTTTGCTGGCTGGGCGGCCACTTCACCAAGGAGACCGATCGCCGCAAGCTGTTCCTGGTGGGTATGGAGCACATCCATCTGCAGGAGCGGGCTCTGCTGTACACCATGCTGGAGGGCACGGACAAGGCCGCCGGCCTGCGCCACATCCCGGGCGTCCACGTCTATGTGGACACCGAGGATCTGACGCACCGTGACCTGATCGTGGCCATGGGTATCGACGGCGTGGATATGACCAAGTGTGTGGAAGAGTATCAGAAGCGCGGCGTCACCGTGTTCGAGCGCGTGAACAGCAGCGTGTACTCCAAGCGCATCGTGGAGGGTGTGGGCCTCACCGGCGCCATCCGTGTTTCCCCGATGCACTGCCACACGGTGGAGGATATTGAGGAGTATCTGCGCGTCACCAAGGAGCTGGCGGAGGAGTTCGCCAAGTAAAAGGCTCTGCCTGAAAAAGACCGCCGGATGGGAGGTTTTCCTCCTGTCCGGCGTCTTGCTTTGCCTGCCGCCCTGAACCGCCATATCACACAAAAAACACCGGAGAAAGCGTACGCTTTCTCCGGCGTTCTTTGTGTTACGAAACCTCGGTGGAGTGGGCGGCCCTGCAGCGCTCTCACCGGCGTTACCTGGGAGACCACTCCCGATGGCCGCGAGGGCTTCGACACCCTGTTCCTGCGCCATGGCTCCAACGTCTGCGTGTCCGACGCCGTGGAGCGGGGCCGTGCCAGCTGGGTCAAGTTCCCCGAGATCAATCCGGTCCCTCCCTGCTTCAACAGTACGCCGAGCGCTGGACCACCTACCGTCTGGGCCCCAAGTACCCGGAGAGCTATGAGGGCACCCGGTTTGACGCCGATAAGTACGATGCTTTCATCAAGTCAGGGCACGATGCGTAAACTGCACGAGCGTATTCTGGAACTGGGCGGCGACAGCACGTGGATGCATCTTCCCGAGATGGGCATTCGCGGCAACATCCACGCCATGATGCTGGATGACGACAGCCGCCAGATTGCCGATCTGGTCTGCGACTGGCTGGTGAAGAAGGTCCCCTGCGGCAGCAAATAAGCTAATTTCTCTCCTCTTTTGGTACTTTTGGGCGAAGGACC
>ERZ1673701.2329-NODE-2329-length-14880-cov-224.028061_pt1 | contig 14880 bp, 27 predicted proteins | sample MGYA00580231_ERZ1673701 | MGnify/ENA primary metagenome ERZ1673701 (study PRJEB41218, sample SAMN15661798) | gut metagenome | host: Homo sapiens | place: Canada: London | collected 2015-08-20/2019-03-30 | study: EMG produced TPA metagenomics assembly of...
TAGATGGGACAGAAAGTTAATCCGATAAGCAACCGTTTAGGAATTATCAGAGGATGGGATTCTAATTGGTACGGTGGCAAGAATTATGGTGACGCTTTGCTGGAAGACAGCAAAATTCGTAAATATCTGAATGCCAGACTTGCAAAAGCCAGCGTTTCTAGAATCGTTATTGAACGTACTCTGAAATTGGTGACAATTACTGTATGTACTGCTCGTCCGGGTATTATCATTGGTAAAGGTGGTCAGGAAGTTGATAAGTTGAAAGAGGAATTGAAGAAGATCACCGACAAGGATATCCAGATTAATATCTTTGAAGTAAAGAGACCGGAACTTGACGCTGTAATCGTTGCGAACAACATCGCTCGTCAGGTAGAAGGCAAAATCGCTTACCGTCGCGCTATCAAGATGGCAATTGCCAATACAATGCGCATGGGAGCTGAAGGTATCAAAGTGCTGATTTCTGGTCGTTTGAACGGAGCTGAAATGGCACGTTCTGAAATGTATAAGGAAGGTCGTACTCCATTGCATACTTTCCGTGCAGATATTGACTATTGTCATGCAGAAGCTTTGACTAAGGTCGGTTTGCTGGGTATTAAGGTATGGATTTGCCGTGGAGAAGTTTATGGAAAACGTGAGTTGGCTCCTAACTTCACTCAGAGCAAAGAAAATAGCCGTGGTGGAAACGGTAACAATGGTGGAAAGAATTTCCGTAGAAAGAAAAACAACAATCGCTAACGATTTGAATTTTAGGAATTATGTTACAACCGAAAAAAACAAAATTCAGAAGACAGCAGAAAGGTAGCGCTAAAGGTAACGCCCAGAGAGGTCATCAGTTGGCTTTTGGTACTTTTGGTATCAAATCTCTTCAGACTAAGTGGATTACTGGTCGTCAGATTGAAGCAGCTCGTATTGCTGTAACAAGATATATGCAGCGTCAGGGTCAGATTTGGATCCGCATTTTCCCGGATAAACCTATTACTCGTAAGCCAGCTGATGTACGTATGGGTAAAGGTAAAGGTAATCCGGAAGGTTTCGTGGCTCCTGTAACTCCGGGTCGTATTTTGATCGAAGTTGAAGGTGTTTCTTTTGAAGTAGCTAAAGAAGCTTTGCGCCTCGCCGCACAGAAACTTCCTGTTACTACTAAGTTTATTGTTAGACGTGATTACGACGCAAGTCAAAATGCTTAATTGATATGAAGATTGCAGAAATTAGAGAAATAGCTACCAACGAATTGGCAGAAAGAATTCAGACTGAAGTTGCCAATTACAATCAAATGGTTTTGAATCATTCGATCTCTCCGCTGGAAAATCCTGCACAGATCAAGAAATTACGCAGAACAATTGCGCGTATGAAAGCAGAATTGCGTCAGAGAGAACTTAACAAATAATAATGGTCCTCATGGAAGCTAGAAATTTAAGAAAAGAAAGAACTGGTGTTGTAGTTAGCAATAAAATGGACAAGACCATTACTGTTGCGGCTAAGTTTAAGGAAAAACACCCTATTTATGGTAAATTCGTGTCTAAAACGAAAAAATACCATGCTCATGACGAAAAGAATGAATGCCAGGTTGGCGATACTGTTCGCATCATGGAAACTCGTCCTTTGAGTAAAACTAAGAGATGGAGATTGATTGAAATTATTGAAAGAGCTAAGTAATTATGATACAAGCAGAATCCAGACTTACAGTATGTGACAACAGTGGCGCAAAAGAAGCTCTTTGTATCCGCGTATTAGGCGGTACAAAGAGACGTTATGCCTCTGTTGGGGATGTTATTGTAGTTTCAATAAAGAGTGTTATCCCCTCAAGTGATATTAAAAAAGGTGCAGTCTCAAAGGCCTTGATTGTACGTACAAAGAAAGAAATCCGTCGTGCTGATGGTTCTTACATTCGTTTTGATGACAATGCTTGCGTGTTGTTGAACAACGCAGGTGAAATTAGAGGAAGTCGTATTTTTGGCCCGGTTGCGAGAGAGTTGCGTAATGCAAACATGAAAGTGGTTTCACTTGCACCTGAAGTACTTTAATTTTGTAAAAGAGTTAAGTAATGAGTAAATTACATATTAAAAAAGGCGATACAGTTTACGTAAACTCTGGCGAAGACAAGGGTAAAACTGGCCGCGTGTTGAAGGTTCTTGTTAAAGAAGGACGTGCAGTGGTAGAAGGTATCAACATGGTATCTAAGAGTACCAAACCGAATGCAAAGAATCCTCAGGGTGGTATTGTGAAGCAGGAAGCTCCTATTCACATCTCTAACCTGAATCCGGTAGATCCGAAAACAGGAAAACCGACTCGTGTAGGTAGAAGAGAAAGTTCTGATGGAAGAACATTTGTTCGTTATGCTAAAAAATCAGGAGAGGAGATTAAATAATGAGTAATACTGCTAGCCTTAAGAAAGAATATGCAGAGCGCATTGCTCCTGCTTTGAAGAATCAATTCCAGTATTCTTCATCTATGCAAATCCCTGTACTTAAGAAGATTGTTATCAATCAAGGTTTGGGTATGGCGGTTGCTGACAAGAAAATCATTGATGTAGCAATCAATGAATTGACTGCTATTACAGGACAGAAAGCTGTAGCAACTGTTTCTCGTAAAGATATCGCAAACTTTAAATTGCGTAAGAAAATGCCAATCGGTGTGATGGTAACATTGCGTCGTGAAAGAATGTATGAGTTCCTTGAAAAATTGGTTCGTGTGGCTTTGCCGCGTATCCGTGACTTTAAGGGTATTGAAAGCAAGTTCGACGGAAGAGGTAACTATACACTGGGTATTCAGGAACAGATTATTTTCCCTGAAATCAACATTGACAGCATTACCAAGATTTTGGGTATGAACATTACTTTCGTAACTTCTGCCCAGACTGACGAAGAAGGTTATGCTTTGTTGAAGGAATTCGGATTACCGTTTAAAAACGCTAAAAAAGATTGATAAGTTATGGCAAAAGAATCAATGAAAGCTCGTGAAGTAAGAAGAGCTAAACTTGTTGCTAAATATGCTGAGAAGCGTGCTGCGTTGAAGAAGATTGTAAATTCTGGTGATCCTGCTGAAGCTTTTGAGGCTGCTCAGAAGCTGCAGGCTCTGCCTAAGAACGCTAATCCTATTCGTTTACACAACCGTTGTAAGTTGACTGGACGTCCAAAAGGATATATCCGTCAGTTCGGTATTTCACGTATTCAGTTCCGTGAAATGGCTTCAAACGGTTTGATTCCTGGCGTTAAGAAAGCAAGCTGGTAAATAATTTTTTTATTAAATATTGTCAGGGTAGTCCTGATTAATTTAACAATTAGTTTTTATGACAGATCCTATCGCAGATTATCTCACTAGATTGAGAAATGCAATTAGTGCTAAGCACAGAGTGGTGGAAGTGCCTGCTTCAAACTTGAAAAAGGAGATTACAAAGATCCTTTTCGACAAAGGGTACATCCTGAACTACAAGTTTGTTGAAGATGGTCCTCAGGGTACTATCAAGGTGGCTTTGAAGTATGATGCAGTTAACAAGGTTAACGCAATCAAGAAGCTTGAAAGAGTATCTACTCCGGGTATGCGTAAGTATACCGGTTACAAAGACATGCCGAGAGTTATTAATGGATTAGGTATTGCTATTATATCTACTTCCAAAGGTGTTATGACAGACAAGGAAGCTGCTGAGCTGAAGATTGGCGGTGAAGTTCTTTGCTATGTATATTAATGTTAGGAGGATAAGCAATGTCAAGAATTGGTAAATTACCCATTAGTATCCCTGCTGGAGTAACAGTTACTCTGAAGGATAATGTAGTAAATGTAAAAGGACCTAAAGGTGAGTTGAGTCAGTTTGTAAATCCTGCTATCAGCGTAGAAATTGCAGACGGACACGTGGTGTTGAAAGAAAATGAAGATGCGATGCTTGATAACCTGAAACAGCGTCATGCATTCCATGGTTTGTATCGTGCATTGATCCACAACATGGTTGTAGGTGTTTCTGAAGGTTATAAGAAAGAATTAGAGCTGGTCGGTGTAGGTTACCGTGCTTCTAATAACGGTAATATCATTGATTTCGCTTTAGGTTATACGCATAATATTTTTATGCAGTTGCCTCCTGAAATCAAGGTGGAAACTAAATCTGAAAGAAATAAGAACCCTCTTATCATATTGGAATCTTGTGACAAACAGCTGCTTGGTCAGGTTTGTTCAAAAATACGTTCTTTCCGTAAGCCTGAACCTTATAAAGGAAAAGGTATTAAGTTTGTTGGTGAAGAAATTCGTAGAAAGTCTGGTAAGTCAGCTGGCGCTAAATAATTCACATAAAATCGTACAATTATGACAACAAAAATAGAAAGACGCATTAAGATTAAATATAGAGTACGCAACAAGATTTCAGGTACTGCTGAACGTCCGCGTATGAGTGTGTTTAGAAGTAACAAGCAGATTTATGTTCAGGTTATCGACGATTTAAGTGGTAAGACATTGGTAGCTGCTTCTTCTTTGGGCATGGAAGCTATGCCGAAAAAGGAACAGGCTGCAAAGGTTGGTGAGCTGATTGCAAAGAAAGCTCAGGAAGCTGGTATTACGACTGTCGTATTCGACCGTAATGGTTACTTGTATCATGGGAGAGTAAAAGAAGTAGCTGATGCTGCTCGTAACGGTGGACTTAAATTTTAATGAATTATGGCAGTTAATAATAGAGTTAAGATCACTAACGATATAGAATTAAAAGATAGACTGGTTGCAATCAACCGTGTTACTAAGGTTACAAAAGGTGGTAGAACTTTTAGCTTCTCTGCTATTGTGGTGGTTGGTAACGAAGACGGTATTATTGGTTGGGGCCTTGGTAAAGCAGGTGAAGTTACAGCTGCAATTGCAAAAGGTGTTGAAGCTGCTAAGAAGAATCTGACTCGTGTTCCGGTATTGAAAGGTACTGTTCCTCACGAACAGTCTGCTAAGTTTGGCGGTGCTGAAGTATTTATCAAGCCTGCTTCGACTGGTACAGGTGTGGTAGCTGGTGGTGCAATGCGTGCCGTTTTGGAGAGTGTTGGTGTTACTGATGTCTTAGCTAAGTCTAAGGGTTCATCAAATCCTCACAATCTGGTAAAAGCTACTATCTTGGCTTTGGGTGAAATGAGAGATGCTCGCATGGTAGCTCAGAACAGAGGTGTAAGTTTGGATAAAGTATTTAGAGGATAAGGAGGAAATTTATGGCAACTATTAAGATTAAACAAGTAAAAAGTAGAATTGGTGCTCCGGCTGATCAGAAAAGAACATTGGATGCGCTTGGTCTCCATAAATTGAATCGTGTAGTTGAACACGAAGAGACTCCTTCAATTCTGGGTATGATTGAAAAGGTTAAACACCTGGTTGCAATCGTTAAGTAATATATTGTTAACAATAAAGGATCTTACAATATGAAGTTAAATAATTTACGTCCTGCAGAAGGTTCTGTCAAAACTAGAAAAAGAGTTGGTCGTGGTGCTGGTTCAGGTTTAGGCGGTACTTCTACAAGAGGACATAAAGGAGCAAAATCAAGATCTGGCTATTCAAAGAAGATTGGTTTCGAAGGTGGTCAGATGCCGCTTCAACGTCGTGTTCCAAAATTTGGTTTTAAGAATATTAACCGTGTAGAATACAAAGCAATTAATCTTGACACTATTCAGAAATTGGCTGAAGCCAAGAATCTGTCTAAGGTTGGCATTAATGATTTGATTGAAGCTGGTTTCGTTTCTTCTAATCAATTAGTGAAAGTTCTTGGTAACGGTAGTTTAACTACTAAGCTTGATGTAGAAGCAAATGCTTTTTCTAAGAGCGCGGTAGCTGCAATCGAAGCCGTTGGTGGTAATGCAGTAAAACTCTGATTCAATGATAAAATCTATTGAAACATTAAAGAATATATGGAATATTGAGGATCTGAGAAAACGGATCCTCATTACTATATTGTTTGTTGCAATTTATCGATTCGGTTCTTATATCGTATTGCCAGGTATTAATCCTGACATGTTGTCTAAATTGCATGAACAGACGAGTGAAGGTCTTCTTGCCTTGTTGAATATGTTTTCTGGTGGTGCTTTTTCAAACGCATCTATCTTTGCACTTGGAATCATGCCGTATATCTCTGCATCCATTGTGATTCAGTTGTTGGCAATAGCTGTACCTTATTTCCAGAAACTGCAGCGTGAGGGTGAAAGCGGTCGTCGAAAGATTAATCAGTATACTCGTATCCTGACAATCATTATTTTGATTTTCCAAGCTCCATCTTATCTGATCAACTTGAAAATGCAGGCAGGGCCTGCCCTTAATGCTTCATTAGATTGGACTTTCTTTATTATTACTTCAACTATCATTCTGGCAGCAGGTAGTATGTTTATCCTGTGGCTTGGGGAAAGAATTACTGATAAGGGAATTGGTAATGGTATCTCATTGATTATTATGGTGGGTATTATTGCACGTCTTCCTCAGTCTTTCTCGGGTGAGTTCGTTTCACGACTCGCTTCTCCGGGTGCAGGTGGTATTATTATGTTCTTGATTGAACTGGTATGTTTGCTGGCAGTGATAGCTGCTGCTATCTTGTTGGTACAAGGTGTACGTAAAGTACCTGTACAATATGCGAAGCGTATTGTGGGCAATAAGCAATATGGCGGTGCTAGACAGTATATCCCTTTGAAAGTGAATGCGGCTAATGTGATGCCTATCATTTTTGCTCAGGCTATCATGTTTATTCCGATTACAATTGTTGGATATTCTAACATTGACAATGCGAGTGGCATTGCCCGTGCTTTAATTGATCATACAGGTTTTTGGTATAACCTTATCTTTGCGGTATTGATTATTCTTTTCACTTATTTTTATACTGCAATAACCATCAATACCACTCAGATGGCAGAAGATATGAAGAGAAATAACGGTTTTATTCCGGGAATAAAGCCGGGTAAGAATACAGCAGAATATTTGGATGTAATCATGTCCCGTATTACTCTGCCGGGTTCTATATTCTTGGCTATTATTGCTATTTTGCCTGCATTTGCCGGTCTTTTTGGCGTTCAAGCTGAATTTGCACAGTTCTTTGGTGGTACATCGTTGCTGATTCTTGTAGGTGTGGTCTTGGATACCTTGCAGCAAGTTGAAAGTCATTTGTTGATGCGCCATTATGATGGATTGTTGAGTTCTGGTAGAATTAAAGGACGGTCTGGTAATGTGGCTGCTTATTAAAAAAATACTTGTCTCGAATGATATTTCTAAAGACAGATGATGAAATAGAGTTGCTTCGTCAGAGTAATCTCCTGGTAGGGAGGACTCTGGCTGAAGTGGCTAAAATGATAAAGCCTGGAGTTACGACGAAGCAGTTGGATAAAGTGGCAGAAGAGTTCATTCGCGATCATGGGGCAATTCCAACTTTTAAAGGATTCCCTAATCCTTATGGTTCTCCTTTTCCTGGTACACTTTGTACTTCGGTGAATGAACAGGTTGTGCATGGAATTCCCAATGATATACCTTTGAAAGATGGTGATATCGTTTCGGTTGACTGTGGTACTTTTATGAATGGCTTTTGTGGAGATTCTGCTTATACATTTTGTGTAGGGGAAGTAGATCCGGAGATTGTGAAATTATTGAAGGTCACGAAAGAATCTCTTTATAAAGGTATTGAAAATGCTGTTCATGGGAAGAGACTTGGAGATATAGGCTATGCGATTCAACAACATTGTGAAGCACAATCTTATGGTGTGGTTCGTGAGTTTGTGGGGCATGGTATTGGGAAAGAAATGCATGAAGATCCTCCAGTTCCAAATTACGGACGTCGTGGTACAGGTACATTGCTGAAAAAAGGAATGTGTATTGCAATCGAGCCGATGATTACGTTAGGTAATCGGCAAATTGTGATGGAAGACGACCGATGGACGATTCGTACAAGAGACCGGAAGTGTGCAGTTCACTTCGAACATACAGTAGCGGTCGGACTAGGAAAAGCTGATATATTATCATCATTTGAATTTATAGAACAAGTTTTAGGAGATAAAGCAATTTAATATGGCAAAGCAATCCGCAATAGAACAAGATGGAGTTATCGTTGAAGCATTGTCGAATGCAATGTTTCGTGTAGAGCTAGAAAACGGACATGAGATTACAGCTCATATTTCTGGCAAAATGAGAATGCATTACATTAAAATATTACCCGGAGATAAGGTAAGAGTCGAGATGTCTCCTTATGACTTATCTAAAGGAAGAATCGTTTTTAGATACAAATAAAAGAAAATATAAGATATGAAAGTAAGAGCATCATTAAAGAAACGTACGCCGGAATGCAAAATCGTTAGACGTAATGGCCGTTTGTATGTTATTAACAAGAAAAATCCTAAGTATAAACAACGTCAAGGATAATTTATTATTTTTGCAAAAAAAATAATTTAGTATATGGCTATAAGAATAGTTGGTGTAGATTTGCCTCAGAATAAAAGAGGTGAGATTGCGTTGACATACGTATATGGTATCGGACGCAGTAGTTCAGCAAAAATTTTGGATAAAGCAGGCGTAGATCGGGACCTGAAAGTTAAGGATTGGACTGATGATCAGGCTGCTAAGATTCGTGAAATCATTGGTGCTGAATACAAGGTGGAAGGTGATCTTCGTTCTGAAATCCAGTTGAACATTAAGCGATTAATGGATATTGGTTGCTACCGTGGTGTTCGTCACCGCTTGGGTCTGCCCGTAAGAGGTCAGAGCACAAAAAACAATGCTCGTACACGTAAGGGAAGAAAGAAAACAGTTGCAAATAAGAAAAAAGCTACTAAATAATTGTTAATATGGCAAAAAAAACAGTCGCAGCTAAAAAAAGAAATGTCAAGGTTGATGCTAATGGACAGTTGCACGTTCATTCTTCATTCAATAACATTATCGTTTCTTTGGCAAACAGCGAAGGCCAGATTATTGCATGGTCTTCTGCAGGTAAGATGGGATTTAGAGGTTCTAAGAAGAACACTCCTTATGCAGCTCAGATGGCTGCCCAAGATTGTGCAAAGGTGGCATACGATCTTGGCCTGAGAAAGGTAAAAGCTTATGTAAAGGGTCCTGGAAACGGACGTGAGTCTGCTATCAGAACTGTACACGGAGCTGGAATTGAAGTTACTGAAATTATTGATGTAACTCCATTGCCTCATAACGGTTGTCGTCCTCCGAAAAGAAGAAGAGTATAATAAAGATAACCAATTTAGATGTAACTTGATTTTGTTAAATAATGGATTGCAATTCCTTTCTGTAATCGCGGCTGCAACAAATTGAGTTCATGAATAACAATTAAATTAAGAAAGAAAATGGCTAGATATACTGGACCAAAAACTAGAATTGCACGTAAATTCGGTGAAGCAATCTTTGGAGCAGATAAAGTTTTGTCTAAGAAAAACTATCCTCCTGGACAACATGGTAACAATCGTCGCAGAAAAACTTCTGAATACGGTGTCATGTTGGCTGAAAAGCAGAAAGCTAAGTATACTTACGGAGTGTTGGAGAAACAATTCCGTAATATGTTTGAGAAAGCAGCAGGTATGAACGGTATTACAGGTGAAATCTTGCTGCAGAGCCTTGAATGTCGTCTGGATAACGTAGTGTTCCGTTTGGGTATCGCACCGACTCGTGCTGCCGCTCGTCAGCTTGTTGGTCACAAGCACATTACAGTAGATGGTAAGGTGGTTAATATTCCTTCTTTCTCTGTAAAACCGGGTCAGCTGGTAGGTGTTCGTGAAAAATCTAAGTCTTTGGAAGTTATTGCTAATTCATTGGCCGGATTTAATCACAGCAAATATCCTTGGTTGGAATGGGATGAAAACTCAAAGACTGGTAAGTTGTTGCATGTGCCTGAAAGAGCAGACATTCCTGAAAACATTAAAGAACACTTGATCGTTGAATTGTACTCTAAATAATAATTAATTTCATGGCGATATTAGCATTTCAAAAACCTGATAAAGTATTAATGTTGGAAGCGGATTCCAAATTCGGGAAATTCGAATTCCGTCCGCTTGAACCCGGTTTCGGTATTACCGTAGGTAATGCTTTACGCCGTATTCTTCTTTCTTCATTGGAAGGTTATGCAATCAACACTATCCGTATTGAGGGTGTGGAACATGAATTTGCGACCATTCCGGGTGTCAAAGAAGATGTCACTAACATTATCTTGAATCTGAAGCAAGTTCGATTCAAGCGAGTAGTTGAGGAATTCGAAAATGAGAAGGTAAGCATTACCGTTGAGAATTCTACTGAATTTAAGGCAGGTGATATTGGTAAGTATTTGACCGGATTTGAAGTGTTAAATCCTGAATTGGTTATTTGCCATTTAGATTCAAAAGCAACTATGCAGATAGACATTACAATCAATAAAGGTCGTGGATATGTTCCGGCTGATGAAAATCGCGAATTCTGCACCGATGTGAATGTAATTCCTATCGATTCTATTTACACTCCGATTCGTAATGTGAAATATGCGGTAGAGAATTATCGTGTAGAGCAGAAAACTGACTATGAAAAGTTGGTATTGGAAATTACGACGGATGGTTCCATTCACCCGAAGGAAGCATTGAAGGAAGCTGCAAAAATTTTGATTCACCACTTTATGTTGTTCTCTGATGAAAAGATTACGCTTGAAACATCAGATACAGAAGGAAATGAAGAGTTTGATGAAGAAGTTCTGCATATGCGTCAATTGCTGAAGACCAAGCTGGTAGATATGGACTTGTCAGTTCGTGCTTTGAACTGTTTGAAGGCTGCCGATGTAGAAACATTGGGCGACTTGGTACAGTTTAATAAGACCGACCTGCTGAAGTTCCGTAACTTCGGTAAGAAATCGCTCACTGAGCTTGATGATTTGCTCGAGAGTCTGAATCTTTCGTTTGGAACAGATATTTCTAAGTATAAATTAGACAAAGAATAAACAATGAGACATAATAAAAAATTCAACCATTTAGGTCGTACTGCTTCTCACAGAAATGCAATGCTGTCAAACATGGCATGTTCTTTGATCAAGCACAAAAGAATCACTACGACTGTTGCGAAGGCTAAAGCTTTGAAGAAGTTCGTTGAGCCGCTGATTACGAGATCTAAAGAAGACACTACTAACTCTCGTCGTGTTGTATTTAGCAACCTGCAAGATAAGTATGCTGTAACTGAACTGTTCAAAGAAATCTCTGTAAAGGTTGCTGATCGTCCGGGTGGTTACACTCGTATTATCAAGACTGGTCACCGTTTGGGTGATAACGCAGAAATGTGTTTCATCGAATTGGTAGATTACAACGAGAACATGGCTAAGACAGCTGCCAAGAAAGCAACTCGTACTCGTCGTTCTAAGAAATCAGCTGCAACAGCTGAAGCACCGGTTGCTGAAGCTGCAACTGAAGCTCCTGCTACTACAGAGGAAGCCCCTAAAGCTGAATAATTCTGTATATGCTATATATTGAAGGCTATGCATTGTGCATAGCCTTTTTTTGTGCCAATATGTGGTAATATCGTAAGCATTCGTTAAACTACAGGTATTGAACTTTATATACAACAATAGCGACTGTCACTATAAACCTAATAGTTGCAGTCGCTATTATTTTGTTGAACCTATATGTTGCAGTCAGCAGTGGTTTCCGGATTCCTCCCCTTGTTTTGTCAGTACACTTTCCGGATGTTGCAGCTTCCATTTATGTGGAAGCAGTTCCAGCAGTTCCTCATGAGTAGCCTTTTTGTGATAGGGCATTCGGGCGATGACATCATTCAGATAATCCCTTGGGTTTACATTATGTGCCTTACAGGTGGCCAGCAGGGAACAGATGACCGACATATTAGCCGCTGCCTCATGGTTGCCGCAGAAGAGGTAATTTTTCCGTCCCAGAGTAATCGGCCGGATGCCATTTTCAGCCAGATTGTTATCCCAGAGCAGGCGTCCGTCCTCCAGACATCCCATCATGTGGTCCCATCGGGTATAGGCATACGTGATGGCTTTCCCGATCTGGGAATTGGGGCTGTACTTGATTCCTTCCGTTTCCATCCACACTCTCATGGCATCCATGACAGGTCCGGCCAGTTCCCGGCGCTTCGTCTTCCGCTCGTCGTACGACAGGCCCGCCTTATCGCAGCAGTGTTCAATCCGGTAAATATGCTGTATCTGGGTCAGGCCATGTTCGGCCATCTCCCGGTTTTCATCCAGAGCCTGTTCAAAATGACGGCGGATATGCACCAGGCAGTTGAGCAGACGCACGTCGGGGTTGGTCCTGAAGGCTGTCTCATAGCCTACAAAACCGTCGCATTGAAGATAACCCTTGAAGTGATATTGATTTGCCAGGGATTCGATGACCGCTCCGGCACGCGATCCCTCGTCGTAATGGAAGATGACCAGTTTCTTCATGACCGACCTTACCATCCACAGGTATTCCTTGTCGGCCCTGTGCTTTTCCTTGTTGATGACCGGAACAGTGGTTTCGTCCGCCTGTACATAGTCGCAGGAAAAGACTTCCTTCTTGAGCTCCTCATACAGAGGCCTGAGCAGCTCCACCGTTTTTTTGAACCATCCGTCCAGCGTACTTTCCGTAAGGCCTTTCATTCCAAGATGCCGGTACTGCTGTATCTGCCGGTAGAACGGGACGTGATATTCATACTTCTGAAGCAGTATCTCGGCAAGCAGGCTGGTGTCGGCGATGCACTTGTCGACGGGCATCAGCGGCATGGGGGCAATCTCCACGCCTGTCTGCCCTGCGGGAGGAAGCCGGGTGCTGTCCTTGAGCGCATATTTGGGACGGATGATTTCCTTGACATAGAGCATCCCCGGTTTGTGCTTGACCACTTTGGTTACCTCTTCACCAATCCTACGATATAAGGACAGGTCCACACCGGCCGGCTCTATAACCTCGGTTTCGAGTACGGGCAGATCCTCTGTCATTTTGCGGTTCTGACGCTTCTGCTTCCGGACTTCCACCGGTTCCTTTTCTATCTGCTCCACGGCCTCGTCACGCTTTTCTTCCGCCTGATGCCGGAGCCCGGCAAACTCTTCGGTAAAAAGGTCGGGCATATCGGGATTATATACGGGAAGCTTTTCTGTCTTACGCCCAAAGAGCTGACGGTTCAGCCATGCAATCTGAGCCGTCAGTTCTTTGATTCGTTCCTGCAGATTCTTAATCTGTTCCGCCTGGTCCTTATTAGTGGCAGACAACGAAGCAATGGAGGCATTCAGCCCTTCTATCGTCTTGAGCAGTATATCCTTTTCATCCATTGTCCGCATCTGTTTTATTTATGTAAATATACTAAATATAAGCGGATTACACAACAATATCCACACTTTTGTTCACTCCGGAAGCATATTATACATGATATTCCTTACGCTCTGCCCTCAGGCGCCGGAGCCTCTGCCCGGGATTTTCCTGAATGCCCTCAACCATCATCACCAGGTCGCGCCATTCCATGGGATAGCTGTTTGATTGGGGATCGTACTCCGGCAGTTTGAAGCGGCCCGCCTCCAGGCGTTTTACATACATCACCATACCTCCGTCTTCCGCATGAAGCAACTTCATGAGCCTGCGGCTGGAACCGATGAAGATGAAGACATCACCGTTCTTCACTTCGCTGTTCATCTTCTCATGCACCACTTCGCACAGCGAACTGATACCCTTGCGCATATCTGTCCTGCCAGGACACAGGAAGTAGCGCATCGTGTCGTTCAGGTTAAACATGGCCGCCTCGAAGACTTTGGGTGAACAACTCCATCAGTATCTCTTCTGAACCGTTTCCGAAGTGGGCACGAAGACCGTTGGGAAACAGAACGGCCACGCCATGCGGCACTTGTCCTTCAGGGGTAGATTCCGTGACTGACTGTTTAAAACTGATGGGAGCCAGCTCCTGTTTGATACTGTTCCTGTCAACTGAACATTTTCTACGCCAGTAATGATAGGTTGAATAACTTACACCTATTTGCTGCCGTTGAAGTTGTATCTTCAACAGATAGGTGTAAGTTATTGACCTATCACTATTGGACGGAAAATTTATCTCTTCTGCGGCAATCATGAGGTGGCGGTCTATTCCCTGCAGGCTATCTGTAAGGTACATGATGTAGTCCTAAAGGAGTATCTGAATGATGTCATCGCCCGCCTTAATTATAAAAAGGCAACCCATGAGCAGTTATTGAATCTGCTTCCCCATAAATGGAAGCTGCAACATCCGGAAGTGTATTGATAAAACAAGAGGAGGAAGCCGGTAACTTATAGGTTCAAAAAATAATACCGCCTGCAATTATTAGGTTCATAGTGGCAGTCGCTATTGTTGCATATCAAGGTTTGATATCTATAGTTTGCCGAATACTTGTGTCGAACTGGTGTTTCAGGAAGTTGCCTGAAAAGCCTGTTGTCGCACTATAATAAAGTCCTGTCCGATTGCAGACGACAGGCCAACGGCATGAGAAGGGGCGGTTATGTGAATAAGGGCGTGCCACCGGCTTGTGTGTCGTTTTAGCCTGTGGTCTTGGCTACTGGTGTAGCCAGTTGGAACAGGAAAGGATATGAACAAGTCGTTTTATGAATACTATCAAGTAGTGCCTAAGATAAAGGCAGAGAGTAAAATATCTGCCTTTATGCTTATCAATTATCTTACAATGTGATTTGTTATGTAATTGATTAAGTTTCCAATGTTTATTTTCCCATTTCTTTTATTTTTCATTTGTCTTAAAATGTTAGGGAAAACAATAAACACAATAAGTATTGCCCACCATTTTAGAAATACTACTAAAGATATGATTGCTAAGAATACGAGGATTCTTATAATTTCTGTTTTAAAAGAGTCCATGATTATAATGTTATTTTTTTTTGTACTAATATGCTAACTTGACGGCCCATTCGCAGGCTGTTGTAATGGTAACCATTCTATTTTCCGCCACGACAATTTTATCGGCTGTTTTTCAGCCGATAA
>ERZ1673701.2349-NODE-2349-length-14776-cov-4.560016_pt1 | contig 14776 bp, 11 predicted proteins | sample MGYA00580231_ERZ1673701 | MGnify/ENA primary metagenome ERZ1673701 (study PRJEB41218, sample SAMN15661798) | gut metagenome | host: Homo sapiens | place: Canada: London | collected 2015-08-20/2019-03-30 | study: EMG produced TPA metagenomics assembly of...
AATCATAACATACAATATCTTGCGTTTCAAGGGCTGAAAACAGATTTGTAATATGTTATAAAAAGCACGAGAAAACTTTGGCACCTATCTTTACCTCGGGGACAAAAGAGCGTATAATAATAAAAAATCAGGATCGGACAGGAGGAAAACTACGTGGATACGGTGCAAAAGCTGTTTCGCTTTTTAGACGAAAGCCCCACCTGCTACCATGCGGTGGCCAACGCCAAAGCGGCCTTGACGGCGGCGGGAGCAGTGGAACTGCGGGAATCTGAGCAGTGGAAGCTGGAAAAGGGGACACTATATGTTGTGGAGCGGGGTGACTCCGCTCTGGTGGCGTTCCGGGTGCCTGAGGGGCCGTTTCACGGCTTTTTGATGGCGGCGTCCCACAGCGATTCTCCCACCTTCAAGGTGCGGGAGACCGCAGAAGCGGCTTCCGCCGGCAATACCCTGCGGCTCAGCGTGGAGCCTTACGGCGGCGGTGTGTGGCGTGGCTGGCTGGATCGGCCCTTGTCTGTGGCGGGCCGGGTGATGATCCGGCAGGGAGACCGCCTTGTGAGCCGTCTGGTGAACATTGACCGGGATCTGTTGGTGATCCCCGGCGTGGCGATCCACATGGACCGGAGCGTGAACAAGGGAGCGGAGTTGAACCCGGCGGTGGACCTGTTGCCCCTGCTGGGCTGCGGAAAGGAGCCGGGGGCCTTCCGAAAGCTCATCGCCGAAGCGGCTGGGGTGCGGGAGGAGCATCTGCTCTCCACGGAGCTGTTCCTCTATCCCAGAACAAAAGCGGTGCAGACCGGCCTGAACGGGGAATTCATCGTTTCCCCCCGGCTGGATGACCTTCAATGCGTGTTCGGCTGTCTGGAGGGCTTTTTAGCGGCAAAGCCCGGCGGGAGCCTGCCGGTGCTGGCGGTGTTCAACAATGAAGAGGTGGGCAGCAACACCCGTCAGGGGGCGGATTCCACCTTCCTGACCGATGTGCTGGAGCGGATCGCCCACGGCTGCGGCCTTGACAGCGAAGCGTGGAAGGCGGCCGCCGCCAACAGCTTCATGGTGTCGGCGGACAACGCCCACGCCATCCACCCCGCCCACCCGGAGTACGCCGACAAGGGGGAGTTCCCGGTGCTGGGCGGCGGCATCGTCATCAAGTACAACGCCAACCAGCGCTACACCACGGACGCCGTATCCGGGGCGGTATTTCAGGCCATCTGTCAGGAGGCGGGGGTGCCAGTCCAGCGATACAGCAACCGGGCGGACCTGCCAGGCGGGTCTACTCTGGGGAATATCTCTACGGCCCATCTCTCCGTTCCTACCGTGGACATCGGCCTGCCTCAGCTGGCCATGCACAGCATCTGCGAGACGGCGGGGGCGGCGGATACGGACTATCTGGTAAAAGCCATGACCGCCTATTTTTCCAGAGATTTTCACCGCGACCGTGACGGCGGCATTGTCTTTTGACAGGGAGGGCCTATGAAGCTACTTTTCAAGCAGCGGTTTTTCTCGTGGTTCGACAGCTATGACATTTATAACGAGGCGGGGGAGACGGTCTACACCGTAGAGGGCAAGCTCTCCTGGGGCCATTGCCTTCACATCCTTGACGCCGCCGGGAACCACATCGGCACCGTGAAGGAGCGGGTGCTGACGCTGCTGCCCAAATTCGAGCTGTACGAAAATGATGTGTATATCGGCAGTATCCAAAAGGCGTTTACCTTTTTCGCCCCGAAATTCGACATTGACTGCAACGGCTGGCAGGTTCAGGGCAGCTTCATGGAATGGGACTATCAGGTAACGGAGCCTTGCGGGGCGCTGGTGGCCACCGTCACCAAGGAGCTGTTCCACTGGACGGATACCTATGTCATCGATGTGGTAAACCCCGCCGACGCCCTCCGGGCGCTGATGCTGGTGCTGGCCATCGACGCGGAGAAATGCTCCAGAAGCAACTGAATATACAGAAGCCGAGGCCGGACGCTTGTGCGTCCGGCCTCGGTTATGTCAGTCGGGTTGTCTTTGAAACACGCCGTACCAGTAGGGGTCCTTTCGGAACAGCGCCGCCGCTTTGGCGACGGCAGCCTCCCGGTCGGCGGGACCGCTGACCAAAAACCGTCCCGTGTCAGGGTCGAAGTTTCCGGTGGAGGTATGGCCCGCCTTGTCGGAGACCTCCATGATCAGCCCCGCAAAGTCTGACCAGTCCCGGTCAGCCCGCAGGTGAAAGAGGTCCCGGGTGCAGGCTTCCCCACTTGGACGCCGGCTGAATGCGGTGCCGAGGGACTTCTTGTCGGAAAAGGAGACACGGAACGTCCACCCCTCCTGTCCGCTTTCAAAGCCGCTGACGGCAAAGGTGCCCTCAAAAACGCCGTATCCCAGCAGGTTTCGGGTGTCGTGACCGTGGATTACGACCGTGTGCTCCACAGCGTATGCCGGATCATTGAACCGGTATTCCGTGGCAGTGACGGTGGTATCGATCTTCCGGGCAAAGGGCAGACAGATGACGGCTGTCAGCAGAACCGCAAGCACGCAGAGAATCAGAATGACGCGCTTTTTCATGGGGGCCTCCTTTCTGATGGGGAGGGTTTATTCCTCCGGTTCCGTGGAAGTCTCAGCTTGTTCTGCGGCAAATTCCTCCTTGGCCTGCGCCAGAATTTTCCGCTCCGCCTTGGTGGTGAGCTTTGTTTCGTCAAAATTCGCGAACAGATCCGGGCGGCGGGTCATGGTGCGCTTGTAGCTCTCCTTTTTCCGCCACGCCGCCACCTTGGCGTGATCCCCGGAGAGAAGGATCTCCGGCACGGCCCGGTCATGCCACACGGCGGGCCGGGAATACTGGGGATATTCCAGCAGTCCGTCCCAGTGGGATTCCTCCTCAAAGCACTCGGCGTCCGGCAGCACACCGGGCACCATGCGGCACACGGCGTCCGCTACTGCCATGGCGGGGATCTCTCCGCCGGTGAGGACGAAATCGCCCATGGACAGTTCCTCGTCCACACACGCGTCGATGAACCGCTGGTCGATGCCCTCGTAGTGGCCGCAGACCAGAATCAGGTGGTCATATTGGGCCTTCAGCTCTCTGGCGACGGACTGGGTGAAGGTACGGCCGCAGGGGGACATGAAGATGGTCCGGCCGGGGCCATAGGTGTTGACAACGTGCTCCCAGCAGCGGAACAGGGGGTCTGCCTGCATCACGGCCCCACGGCCTCCGCCGTAGGGGTAATCGTCCACCTGCATCTGCTTGTTGGTGGTGTAGGCACGGATCTGATGGGTGCGGATGGCGATATAGCCCCGCTCCTGCGCCCGGCCTAAGATGCTGACGTTCAGCATGGCGTCCACGGATTCCGGGAACAGGGTCAAAATGTCGATCTGCATGTCCATTTACAGCCCCTCCCAGACCTTGACCTCCATCCGTCCCCCGTCCAAATCAACGGAACGGATAAAGGCATCCTTCACGGCGGGGATCAGGATCTCCCGCTCACCCTTGACGGTGTAGACCTTGCTGGCGGGGTACTCGTCCACCGCCGTCAGAGTTCCTAACAGGGCGCCGGTATCGCAGTCATAGACCTCCAGCCCCAGCAGTTCATCGTCAAAATACTCTCCCTCCGGGAGAACGATGTCGGCCCGGCGGAGGAACAGGTCTTTATTTTTATAGGTCAGGGCGGCGTTCATATCGTCCACGCCGGGGAGCTTCAGCAGCACCAGCTCCTTGTGGACGTGATTCGCCGTGGGGGTGATGGGCTGACCGTCGATATAAAAGGTTTTGCAGCGGGTCAGCAGCGCGGGGGAGACCCGGCGGGGCTGCACCCGCACCTCACCCCGGATGCCGTGGGCATTGACGATGCGGCCTACCCGGATAAATTCCTGCTTCATAAAGCACTCCTTGTCTGTGTTTGATTTCTTGCCTGTTATTATATACGTTTTCGGCGGGGCAGGCAATAGAAACCTGATTTCTGAAAAAATGGGAGACTTTTTTGACGGAGATCTGCGCTTTCGTGCAATCAGCGTCTTGACGGACGGAAAAAAAGAGGGTATAAGTAATATGTTTTGCATACTGAAGAAGAGAGGAATCGTTTATGGAGACAAAACGTGCCAGTTGGGCCAGCAATCTGGGCTTCCTGATGGCGGCCATCGGCTCTGCGGTTGGCTTGGGCAATATCTGGGGCTTCCCCTACAAAATGGGTAAGTCCGGCGGCTTCGCGTATCTGGCGGTCTATGCGCTGCTGGCAATTTTCGTGGGCTTTATCGTTATGGCCTCGGAGCTTGCCATGGGCCGCAAGACCGGGCAGGGCGCTATGGGCACCTATCACGCCCTGACGAAGAAATTCCGGTGGATCGGCTGGCTGGCGCTGTTCTCTCCCTTTGCGGTGATGGGCTTTTACGCGGTGCTGGGCGGTTACTGCATCGAATATATGGCCCTGAACCTCAGCAACTTTGCCTTCGGCAGCGAATCGCTGGCCACCGGCGGGGAGCTGTTTGCCGCCATGCTGTCCAATCCTGCCGGAGCGGTGCTGTTTGCCGCGCTGTTTTTGCTTCTGTGCTATCTTATCAACCGGAGCGGCATTTCCGGCGGCATTGAGAAGTTCAATAACGTGGGTATGCCCACGCTGTTTGTCATGCTGGTGGTCATCATCATCCGCTCCCTGACCCTGCCCGGTGCTATGGAGGGCCTGAAGTTCATGTTCGTGCCGGGATACGCTGTGGAGGCCGGATTTGTGGCGGAGACGCCCAGCCTGCTGTCTGTGTTTGCCAGCGCCGGCGGGCAGATGTTCTTCTCCCTGTCGCTGGCGATGGGCGCTATGATCACCTACGGCTCCTACCTGAACCAGAAAGAGGATCTGGTGAAAAACTCCGCGATCATTGTGTTTGCGGATACGCTGGTGGCCACCATGGCCGGTATCGCTGTGATCCCCGCTGCCGTGGCCAACGGCATTGCCAGCGGAACGCCGCTGGACCAGATCAAGCTGGGCGGCCCGGACCTGCTGTTTGTCACCTTACAGGATGTGTTCCGGGCCATGGGCACCGCCGGCGCGCTGTTCGGCGTGATCTTCTATCTGCTGGTGCTGATCGCCGCCATTTCCTCCGCCATCGCCCTGATCGAAGTGGACATCACCTATTTCCTGGACCGGGCGGAGCAGAAAGGCAGAAAGGGAAACCGCCCCAAGGTGGCGTTTCTGGTCTGTCTTGCCATTTTCGCAGTTTCGGTGCTGGTAGGGATCGACGGTCTGGGTACCACCGGTGTGTTCCCCTGGCCTGCGACCGCCGGCTGGAACGATTCCATGCTGGACTTTGTGGATATGCTGTCTGAGGGCCTGGCCATGCCCATCGGCGCTTTGATGATGAGCATTATGGTGGGCTGGGAGATCCGTCCTCAGACGGTTCTGGACGAGCTCCATATCGGCTATACCGGCAGAATCGACACCTTCTATCGGATCTGCATCAAGTATATCACGCCCATCGGTATGCTGCTGGTGCTGGCGGGACAGGTGAACGATTTCTTCTCACTGAACTGGTTCTGATTGGTTCAGATTGGTCCTAAATAAAAATCAAGGGAACGGTTATTCCGTTCCCTTGATTTTTTACTATTACTATGTTCCGCTTTTCAGCAGGCCGGCCAGATAGCCGCTGGACCAGGCCCATTGCAGATTGTAGCCGCCGCAGTCACCGTCGATGTCCAGCACCTCACCGGCGGCGTATAGTCCCGGCACCAGGCGGCTTTGGAGGGTTTTGGAGTCGAACTCGGCGGTACGGATACCGCCTGCCGTGACCTGCGCCCCGTCAAAGCCCAGTACGCTGACCACCGGCAGGGCGAAGTCCTTGGCGGCTCCCGCAATCTTCCGCAGATCGGCGGGAGACAGGGATGCCACCGGGTCTGTCAGTCCGTAGCCCGCATACCGCAGGACCGTGCGGCCCAGACGGTTGTGGAGCACCCCGGCCAACAGGTTTTCCGTGGTCAGCTCCGGCATGGAGCTAAGCCGCCTGCGGAGCAGCTCCTCGATTTCCGGTGTGGAAAGCTGGGGAAGCAGGTCAATGTGGAGCGTCAGAGGCCCTTTTTCCGTGGCGGCGGCCCGGGACAGCTCAAACACGGCGGGGCCGCTGACACCGAAGTCGGTAAACTGAACTTCACCCCGGCTGGCGGCCACGGCGTCCCGGTTCCGGCAGAGCCGGAGGTCAGCATTGGCCCGGACGCCCTTCAAAGCCTTGACAAAGGTGTTGTCCGTCTTGATCTGCACCAGTGCGGGATACAGCTTGGTGACGCTGTGGCCCAGGGATTGCAGCAGCTCATAGCCGCTGCGGGTCCCGCCCAGCTTACCGCCGGCCATGCCGCCGCAGCAGACGATGACCCGGTCCGCCGGGAGGGTTTCCTCGGCGGAGAGGACGGTGAACCCCTGTTTTGTTTTCTTCAGACCCGTCACCTCAAACCCGGCGCGGGTTGTGACCCCGGCGGCGTCGGCGGCGAAGCGCAGCACGTCCACCACGCTGCCTGCCTGATCGGAGTAGGGATAGACCCGGCCATTGTCCTCCGCCGTGGTCAGCAGGCCCAGACCGTGAAAGAAATCCAGCGTGGCATCCAGACTCAGCGCTTCAAAGGCGGGGCGGATGAAAGCGGCGTCCTGTCCGTGATAGTAGGGAAGGCCCATGTTCAGGTTGGTGAGGTTGCAGCGGCCATTGCCGGTGGAGAGCAGCTTGCGGCCAACACGGGCTTGCCGCTCCAGCAGCGTGACGCTATGGCCGCCCTTGGCGGCGGTGATGGCGGCCATGAGGCCGGAGGCCCCGCCGCCGATAACGATGATATTCATGGTTGGCTCCTTTCGCCGCAATTCGGCACAGGAATATTGTTACGCTGTTCATTATACGGGACTTGAGCAGAAAAGACAAGAGCAGTCTGGACTTCCAACATAAGCAACGTTAATGACAAGGCTTATTGTGAAAGCATACCATAAATCAGCCTGTAAAGCATCCGTTTTTTGCCAACACCTGCTAAAGTTACTAAAAATTTGGAAAAATGGTTGACAATGGCGAAAAGCGGTGCTAATATGCAGTCAAAATTGAATCGCTTGATAGAGGCGCGGTATCCATCAGTACTCTCCACAAGGCCAGAGCAGCCGTGGAGTGGGAAAGGGGCCACCGCCGAAGTGTCAGGATAATGCCTGTTGTCCGGATGCTGGGTCGGCAGAGAAGATCTGCCGGACTGTCACAAGAATTTTTTGTGAAGCGCTATCATTGGCTGTTCGGAAAGGCCCGTTGGGGGCCGGTTTTCCGTATATTCCATGAACCGCTTGGCAAAGCGGTTCATTTTTTTCATCATTCCTCGCCGGCGGGGAAGAAAAACGCCGGACAAGAAGGAGACAGTATGAGAAGAAGATGGATGAGCGCAATTCTGGCCCTGACCATGGCTCTGGCCCTCACCGCCTGCGGCGGCGACAGCAGCAGTTCCTCCAGCAATGACAGCACCCCTGCGGAGTCCACCCCCGCCGCTCCCGCCGTGGAGATCCCCCCTGTGGAGGATCTGACCGACACGGACACCAGCGCCATTCCGGGCCTGGAGGACGGTGTGCTCACCGTTGGCATGGAGTGCGCCTACGCGCCCTACAACTGGACGCAGATGGACGATTCCAACGGCGCGGTGCCCATTTCCAACGTTCCCGGCGCTTACGCCAACGGCTACGATGTGATGATCGCCCAGCGCATCTGCGAGACCTACGGCTGGGAGCTTGAGATCGTGTCCTCCGCGTGGGATTCCCTGTGCCCCGCCGTGCAGTCCGGCACCATGGACGCCAACATCGCCGGTCAGTCCATGACCGCCGACCGCATGAATGAAGTGGATATGGCAGGCCCCTACTACTACGCTACCATCGTGGTCCTGACCACCAAGGACAGCCAGTATGCCAACGCAACCTCTATCGCTGATCTGGCCGGCGGCACCTGCACCTCCCAGTCCGGTACCATCTGGTATGATTCCTGCCTGCCCCAGATCGAGAACACCAATCTGCTGGCTCCTGCCGACAGTGCCCCCGCGATGATCATGCAGCTCCAGACCGGCGCCGTGGACTATGTCTGCACCGATATGCCCACCGCTCTGGCCGCCGTCGCCAAGGACGACAATCTGGTGATCCTGAACTTCTCCGGCACCGACGGCGACTTCCAGTTTGCTACTGAAGAAGAGCGGGCCGAGAACGTGAACATCGGCATCTCTGTCCAGAAGGGCAACACCCAGCTGGCCGACGCCATCGACACCGTCCTCTCCGTTCTGAATGAGGAGCAGTTCAACGCCCTGATGGATCAGGCTATTTCCATTCAGCCTGAGATCTGAGTGATCCGCCGGGGGGCTCTGGCCCCCGGTGATCCCAAGAAACGCCCCGGCGCGGGGCCTCGCTGATTATTACAGATGATTGGAGACTGACCATGGATAAGTTTGTGAAGCTGGGACAGGATATGGTCCTGCTGTGGAGCAAGTACAAGGTGATGTACTGGGCCGGTATCTGGAATACACTGAAGCTGGCCTTCCTCGCCACACTGATCGGCTGCTTCATCGGACTGCTGTGCGGTGTGCTGAATACCATTCCTTATACGAAGAAGGACCCTCTGCCCAAGCGGTTCCTACTGAAGCTGCTGCGGATCATCATCCGCATTTATGTAGAGGTGTTCCGCGGCACCCCCATGGTGCTGCAATCCGTGTTCATTTACTACGGCCTGCCCTACTTCTCCAATAACGCCCTCCGGTTCGACAATATTTTCGCCGCCGCGCTTCTGATCGTGGCCATCAACACCGGCGCGTACATGGCGGAATCCGTCCGGGGCGGCATCATTTCCATTGATCCCGGCCAGACCGAGGGGGCCAAGGCCATCGGCATGACCCATTTCCAGACCATGGTGAACGTCATCATGCCCCAGGCCCTGCGGAACATCATGCCCCAAATCGGCAACAACTACATCATCAACGTGAAGGACACCTCCGTCATGTTCATCATCGGCTTTACGGAGTTCTTCGCCCAGCACCGCTACATCGTGGGCGTCAACAATATGTACTTCCCCTCCGCCACCATTGAAATGATCGGCTACCTGACCCTGACACTGATCGCATCCCTGATCCTGCGGCTGGTGGAAAAGCTCATGGACGGCTCCGACAGCTACGAGCTGGCCCAGGGAGATCAGCTGGTGATGGCGGCGGGCACTTACAGCCATCCTGACCGGGGAACACCCTTTGACGAGGTCAACCGGGAATACACCGGCGAGGAAAAGAGAAACCGCATCCGCATCGGCCTGAAAAACCGCAACGGCAGCACGAGAGGAGGACGCTGATATGAGCGAGAATATCTTAGAGATCCGCCACCTCGGCAAGTCCTTCGGCACCCATGAGGTTTTGCGGGATATTGACTTTACTGTCAAGAAGGGCGACGTTATTTCCATCATCGGCGCTTCCGGCTCCGGCAAGTCCACGCTGCTGCGGTGTGTCAACCTGCTGGAGACCCCCAGCAGCGGACAGATCCTTTACCACGGCACCGACGTGGCGGGCCGGGGCGTCAATGCCCCGGAGTACCGCTCCCATGTGGGTATGGTGTTCCAGTCCTTCAACCTGTTCAACAATATGTCGGTCCTCAAAAACTGCATGGTGGGACAGATGAAGGTCCTCAAGCGCAGCAAGGAGGAGGCCCGGCAGCAGGCTTTGAAGTATCTGGAAAAGGTGGGTATGGCCCCCTATATCAACGCCAAGCCCCGGCAGATCTCCGGCGGTCAGAAGCAGCGGGTGGCCATCGCCCGGGCACTGGCCATGGACCCGGAGGTGCTGCTGTTCGATGAGCCTACCTCCGCTCTGGACCCGGAAATGGTGGGCGAGGTGCTGAACGTCATGCAGGCGTTGGCCCAGGAGGGTATGACCATGCTGGTGGTGACTCACGAGATGGCCTTCGCCCGGGATGTCAGCTCACAGGTGGTATTTATGCACCAGGGCGTGATCTGCGAACAGGGCACACCGGCACAGGTCTTTGGCGACCCCCAACAGCAGGAGACGAAGGAGTTCCTGGCTCGTTTCCGGGGCGTGGAATAAGGAGACTGCAATCGTAAAAGAGACCCCGGCGGCTGTTGAAACAGCCGCCGGGGGTTTTGGCTATTTTGTTTCAGAAACCGGTCGGAAAAGCTGCTTGGCACTCAAATAAAACAAAAAGATAAAACACAGCCCGCTGTTTTCAAACAGCGGGCTGTAAACATTCGGGAATACGCAGGTGCTTACATGGATTCGTGGAAGGTGCGCTTGACCACCTCCAACTGCTGCTCGCGGCTCAGGCGGTTGAAGTTCACGGCGTAGCCGGACACGCGGATGGTCAGCGTAGGATACTTTTCCGGGTGCTCCATAGCGTCCAGCAGGACCTCGCGGTTCATCACGTTCACGTTCAGATGGTGCGCGCCCTGGACGAAATAGCCGTCCAGGATCTGTACCAGATTGCTGCGGCGTTCCTCGGCGGTCTTGCCCAGTGCGTTGGGCACAATGGAGAAGGTGTTGGAAACACCGTCCTGGCACACGGCCCGGTAGGGGATCTTGGCCACGGAGTTCAGGCTGGCCAGCGCGCCGCTTTCATCCCGGCCGTGCATGGGGTTGGCGCCGGGGGCGAAGGGTTCGCCCGCCTTGCGGCCGTCAGGGGTGGAGCCGGTCTTTTTGCCGTACATCACGTTGCTGGTGATGGTCAGGGCGGACAGCGTGTGAATGGCACCCCGGTACAGCGCGTGCTTTTTCAGCTCGGCAGAGAAGTAGGAAACGATCTCCACGGCGATATCGTCCACCCGGTCATCGTCATTGCCGTACTTGGGGAAGTCGCCCTCGGTGACGAAATCTACCGCAATGCCGTTTTCATTGCGGACGGGCTTCACCTTGGCAAACTTGATGGCGGAGAGAGAGTCGGCGGCGATGGAAAGACCCGCCACGCCGAAAGCGGCCAGCCGCTCCACCAACGTATCGTGGAGGGCCATCTGGCTGGATTCATAGGCGTATTTGTCATGCATGAAGTGGATGATGTTGATGGTGTCCACATACAGCTCGGCAACGTAGGAGAGCACCTTCTTGTAGTTCGTCAGCACCTTGGGATAGTCCAGCACCTCGTCGTCGTCCTTCTGGATCTCGGGGACGACCAGCAGGCCCTTCTTCTCGTCCACACCGCCGTTGATGGCGTACAGAAGGCTCTTGGCAAGGTTGGCCCGGGCACCGAAGAACTGCATCTGCTTGCCTACCGCCATAGCGGACACGCAGCAGGCAATGCAGTAGTCATCGCCGTACATGGGGCGCATAATGTCATCATTTTCGTACTGGATGGAGTCGGTGTCGATGCTCATTTTGGCGCAGTGGCGCTTGAAGGCGTCGGGGAGGTTCTGGCTCCACAGAACGGTCAGGTTGGGCTCGGGAGCGGTGCCCAGATTGGTGAGGGTGTGAAGATAGCGGAAAGTGTTGCGGGTCACCAAAGTGCGGCCGTCGATGCCCATGCCGCCCAGAGACTCGGTGATCCAGGTGGGATCACCGCCGAACAGCTCATTGTATTCCGGAGTACGCAGATGGCGCACCAGCCGCAGCTTGATGATGAACTGGTCGATCAGCTCCTGCGCGCCGGCTTCGTCCAGCGTGCCGTTGTCCAGATCCCGCTGGATGTAAATATCCAGGAAGGTAGCGGTGCGGCCCAGGCTGGTGGCAGCGCCGTTGTTTTCCTTTACACCGGCGAGATAGGCCATGTACAGGCTCTGCACAGCGTCATGGGCGGTCTCGGCGGGCTTGGTGATGTCACAGCCGTAGCCCTTGGCCATCAGGGCCATCTCCTGCAGAGCGCGGATCTGCATCTGCACTTCTTCCCGCAGGCGGATACGCTCGTCGGTCATAGCGCCGTCCAGAGCGTCCAGATCCTTTTTCTTCTCTTCAATCAGAAAATCAGTGCCGTACAGGGGAACACGGCGGTAGTCACCCACGATGCGGCCACGGCCGTAAGCGTCGGGCAGACCGGTGAGCAGGCCCACGGTACGGGCCACCCGGGTGCGGTGGGGATAGGCGTCGAACACGCCGTCATTGTGGGTCTTGCGGTAGGTTCTGAAATGCCTTTCAATTTCGGGGTTCAGCGTGTAGCCGTACTGCTCCAGAGCGGATTCGGCCATGCGCATACCGCCGTACAGGTTTACGATGCGCTTCAGGGGGGCGTCGGTCTGCAGGCCGACGATCACCTCATTGTCCCGGTCAATATAGCCGGGGGCGAAGTTGTTGATGCCGGAGATGGCATCGGTTTCCACATCTAAGATCCCCTTGCGCAGCTCCTCTAAAATCAAGGCGTGGGACTTGTCCCAAACCTTCTGAGTGCGTTCGGACGTTGGGGCCAGAAAGCTCTCGTCACCGGCGTAGGGGGTGTAGTTCTTCTGAATGAAATTACGCACGTTGACGAGATGACGCCACTCGCCGGTACGAAAGCCCTTCCAGGCGCTGCAGTTTACATCAATAGGCATAGTTTTATACGCTCCTGTCTATTTTATTTAAATATGGAATTCACGGTCAAATCGCTGCTGCCAGTCAGCCAAGGCTTCCGGCGGAAGGGCGGGTACGTCCTCTAAGGAATACGGGATACCCAGTGCATGATACTTGTTCGCACCCAGCGTGTGGTAGGGCAGCAGCTCCACCCGCTGAATGTTGCGGATCGTATGCAGATACGCGCGCAGCCCTTCCAGATGGGCGTCGGAATCCGTGAGTCCGGGGACCACCACATGGCGGATCCAAAGGGGTGTGCCGGCGTTTTGCACGGCGGAGAGGAATTGTAAAAACTCCTGCGGAGACTGTCCCGTGATGCCGCAGTAACCGTCCGGCGTGAAGTGCTTGATGTCCAGCAAAACGAGGTCGGTATAGGACAGAATTTCCTCGTAGCCGCCGCAGCCGCAGCCTGCGGTGTCGATGCAGGTGTGGATACCCGCGTGTTTGCACAGGCGCAGGACCTCACATAAAAAGTCCTTTTGCAGGAGCGGCTCGCCGCCGGAAAAGGTGACGCCGCCGTTATCGCCGAAATACGGCTTGAAGCGGAGAAGCTTGTTCACCAGCTGTTCAGGCGTGAAGATCTGCTCTTTTCCGCTGCGCATGGCCCAGGTGTCGGGGTTGTGGCAGTAGCGGCAGCGCAGGCGGCAGCCCTGAAAGAATACCACCGTGCGAATACCGGGGCCGTCCACAAGACCCATTGATTCAATGGAATGGATGTATCCCTCGATCAAATAGAAAAACCTCCTTTTCAACAGATCAAATGATCCGTATAAAAAGAAAAAGCCGCACCGATCTGAGCTTTTTCTGCCCAGACGGTCGGCTGGTTTCACGATCATACTCCATGTGGTAACATCCACTTCCGTCAGTCATATGATCACCATGCCCATAGTATATGGGCTTTGGAAGCTTTTGTCAAGCACCAACGCGCGGTGACTTTCTCAACATGTATACGCCGGAGGAGTGGAACGCAGCGTGGCAGATAGCCAGAGTTTTGCCCGCAAGCTGAACAGGGAAGGGGTCAAACTCTATGGGTGACAGCCTGCGCTATCAGGACTGCTTTGAAAAGCGGCACATGACCTGCGCGGTGCGGAAATCTTAAATGGAGTGTGACGGCGGTAACGATTTAGTTGTGCGGCAGACAATGGAGAAAATGCGATAATGCAAGGTTCAACTTTATAGCGACCGAAAGGTTATACGGGCCGCTCCGAAATGCCACAGCTGTTTGAGTATTTCGCCTGTATGCAAAAGAAAGCACACCCGTTGACACAGGGTTGGTGTCGCAGCGGGCAGATACATGGGAGATGATGGCGTTTTACCGCAAAAACAGCATATACCATTATTTCATAGCAAACTATTGAAAAAAGTTATAGGCCATTCGACGAACTTTATGTGGAACTTTTTTGCTTCGACAGCCTATTATACTGTATTTACAGTATTTACAGCGGTAGGAGGGCCGTATATTTGCCGGAACAGGATGGAAGACCGGGACAGGGGATGCGGCATGCACTAAGTAAAAATAACGTAAATGCTTTGCTGTCGGCAAAGCGCTTACGTCATTTGAAACATTTTTGGACTTGCAAACTTGCAATGTGTAGAGTTATAATCATATCAAGAACGTAGCTGTATTAATATGGCCTGCCCCTCAGTAGGAACGGAGGAGCAGTTTCTAAGATACAGCTTGCTCAGTAGGCTGATCCGCCCGATTAGGGGGCCACCTCAAAGGGCGGAGAGTCTTCGCGTTAAATACAGGGAAGAATAATAGGAGGAATTACGTTCATGGCAAAAAACAAAGTGTTTAAGACGATGGACGGTAATGAGGCTGCCGCATACGTATCTTATGCGTTTACCGAGGTAGCTACCATTTACCCCATCACTCCTTCCAGCCCCATGGCTGACCATGTGGATGCATGGGCTACCAATGGCAAGAAGAACCTGTTTGGCCAGCCCGTAAAGCTGGTCGAGATGCAGGCGGAGTCCGGCGCGGCCGGCGCAATGCACGGCTCTCTGGAGACCGGCTCCCTGACCAGCACCTACACTGCTTCTCAGGGCCTGCTGCTGATGATCCCGCCCATGTACCGTATCGCCGGTTCTCAGCTGCCCGGCGTTATGCACGTCTCCGCCCGTACCGTGGCCACCCACTCTCTGTCCATCTTCGGCGACCACTCCGACGTCATGGCCTGCCGCCAGACCGGTTGGGCACAGCTGGCTTCCGCCAGCGTGCAGGAGAGCATGGACCTGGGCGCTGTTGCCCACCTGTCCGCCATCAAGGGCTCCATCCCCTTCCAGCATTTCTTCGATGGCTTCCGG
>ERZ1673701.2369-NODE-2369-length-14671-cov-99.699781_pt1 | contig 14671 bp, 7 predicted proteins | sample MGYA00580231_ERZ1673701 | MGnify/ENA primary metagenome ERZ1673701 (study PRJEB41218, sample SAMN15661798) | gut metagenome | host: Homo sapiens | place: Canada: London | collected 2015-08-20/2019-03-30 | study: EMG produced TPA metagenomics assembly of...
TTTTCCTCTTCCGAAAAATGGAAAGAGAAAGAGTCCGCGACGGAACTGTATAATAAGGTGAAGTCGGCAGGCACAGCCACCGTCACGAAAGCCGAACGCAAGGAGAAGACGGAGGAAACACCGCTCCTGTACGACCTGACCACGCTCCAGAAGGAAGCCAACACCAAGCACGGCTTCACGGCGGAACAGACGCTTGAAATCGCGCAGAAGCTCTACGAGAAGAAGCTCATCACCTATCCGCGAACCGGAAGCCGCTACATTCCCGAAGACGTGTTCGCGGAAATCCCCAAGCTGCTTGCCTTCATCGGCAGCCTGCCCGAATGGAAGGGCAAGTTGCAGCCGAAAGCCGTGCCGACACGCCGCAGCCTGGACGGCGGCAAGGTGACAGACCACCATGCCCTGCTCGTCACGGGCGAGAAGCCGCTGTTCCTCTCCAAAGAGGACAGCACCGTCTATCACATGATAGCCGGGCGCATGCTTGAGGCTTTCTCCGAAAAATGCGTCAAGGACACTGCCACCGTCACGGCAGAGTGTGCCGGAGTGGAGTTCGTGGCAAAAGGCAGCATCATCAGGCAAGCCGGATGGCGTGCCGTCTATGGCAAGGAGAATGGAGAAGAGAACAACAGCCAAGAGGAAACCGCCGCCATTCCCTGTTGGCAGGAAGGCGACACGCTGGCACTGAAAGCCGCCTCCATCACGGAGGGAAAGACCAAACCCAAGCCGCTGCATACCGAAGCCACCCTGCTGTCCGCGATGGAAACGGCTGGCAAGGAGATAGAGGACGACGCATTGCGGCAGGCTATGAAGGATTGCGGCATCGGCACGCCCGCCACCCGTGCGTCCATCATCGAAACGCTTTTCAAGCGCGGCTATATGGAACGCTGCAAGAAGTCGCTTGTCCCCACCGAAAAAGGGCTTGCCCTTTACTCGGTCGTGAAGGCGATGCGTATTGCCGATGTCGCCATGACGGGCGAATGGGAAAAGGAATTGGCACGCATCGAGCGTGGGGAACTGCCCGCCGATGACTTCCGCAGGAAGATTGAGGCATATACACGGGAAATTACCTCCGAACTGCTGTCGTGCGACAAGCTGTTCGCCCGCAGGGATTCCGGCTGCAAGTGTCCCAAGTGCGGAGCGGGGACGATGCAGTTTTACGGCAAGGTCGTCCGCTGCGACAACGCGGAGTGCGGTCTGCCCGTGTTCCGCCTGAAAGCAAACCGCACCCTCTCTGATGATGAAATCAAAAACCTGCTCACCGACGGACACACGAAACTGCTCAAAGGATTCAAGAGCAAGCAGGGCAAGAGTTTTGATGCCGTAGTCGCCTTTGACGGGGACTATAACACGGTTTTCGTGTTCCCAGAAAGGAAAAGTAAAGCGACCTCTGCGAAAAGAAGAAAATAAATGTTTAACTTTGCCACTGGTTCAGAGTAATGAATTGTTCTTCGATACCGGATTACACTCATACTTTGGATTTAGTGGTGGCACTCGGAGGGATACCGGGTGCCTTTTTCTTCTCGTTTTCCAACGATTATCCCTATCATCATTATCAATCCACTAAATTCCAAAGAAATGAACAACAAGAAGAAAAACGAGGGTCGGACCGACTTTTCCTATTACGGTCTGTACCTGCTGGACTACCTCACCACGAACAAGTTCGAACAGGCAGCCGATGAAGCCTTCATCCGAGAAAGAACCGACCGTGCCGCCGAAGCGTATGAACGGGCAAGGCTCGAAGGCTATCCTGCCGACGGGGCGCAGGAACTGGCGATGAAGGTGCTGACGGAGGGCCTTCGCTACTCCAGGCACGCCATCCTGCGCGAAGTCGTGGAGAACGAATTTGCGGGTGAAGTACCGGAAGAAAAATGTGAAGCCTTTACCCAGAAGCTGCTGCCACTTGTCGGAAACGTATTCTCCATCTATGACCTCTCGGATGACAATTTCGCCCTGTCGCCCGAATATGACCTGCTCTACACGGAGCTGACGGGAGCCGTCATCCTCTATATCGAAGAGTATGGCGTTTAACCGCAAACAGAGGCTGCGGGACAACATCGAGGCGATACGGACGGCATTCCTCCTTGACAGGGAACAGCGCACACCCACCGCACGCGAACGGCTCTTGTTAGAGCGTTATTGCGGTTTCGGGGGACTGAAGAGCATACTCAACCCTGCAAGGGAACTGACGGATGCCGTCCACTGGGCGAAGTCCGACCTCGAACTGTTTGCCCCTACCGTGGAACTGCACAGGTTGCTGCGGGAGAACACAAAAGACGAGACGGAGTACAAACGGTATATGGATGCCATGAAGCAGTCCGTGCTGACCGCCTTCTATACCCCGCCGGAGATAACTGGGACCATCGCGGACGTGCTGCATGAACACGGCATCCGTCCCGACCGGGTGCTGGAGCCGTCGGCAGGTGTCGGTGCATTCGTGGACGCCGTGCTGGAGAACAGACCGGACGCGGACATCATGGCTTTTGAGAAAGACCTGATGACGGGCAAGATACTGAAGCACCTGCATCCCGGACAGAAAGTAAGGGTACAGGGCTTCGAGAAGATAGAAAAGCCGTTCATGAACCATTTTGATTTGGCTGTCTCCAATATACCGTTTGGCGATGTGGCGGTGTTCGACCCGGATTTTTCGGGCAGCAAGGATCCTGCAAGGCTCTCGGCGGCACGGACGATACACAATTACTTTTTCCTGAAAAGCCTTGACGCGGTGCGTGAAGGCGGAATCGTGGCGTTCATCACCTCGCAGGGGGTACTGGATGCCCCGACTAACGCGCCCATACGCGAGTATATGATGAACCATGCCAATCTGGTGGGCGTAGCCCGCCTGCCGAACAACCTCTTTACGGATAACGCGGGAACGGAGGTGGGCAGCGACCTGATTATCCTGCAAAAGAACAGCGGAAAGAATGGTGAACTGTATTACAACGAAAAACTCTTCGTGCAGACCGAACAGACCCCTATCGGCACTTCCGTAAATGGGTATGTATGGAGCATCGGCTCGCTTTCACACACGGATTTGATCAGAAGTACCGACCCGTACGGGAAACCAGCCTATAAACTCCTGCACCGTGGGGACATCGCACAACTGGCGGAAGACTTGCGGGAGCATCTGAAAATAGAACTGCAACAACTTGACAGGAAACTGTATGAGAGACACAGCCTGCATCCGACAAAGGAGGAAAGCACGGCTGCGGAAGTGCAACCTGCTCCGAAAACAGAAAAGGTATCACCTTCTGTAATAGCCCCCGTTTCTGTAATTGAGCCTGTCAAGGGAGTGGAGAAGCCGCAGGCACAGCCCATAGAGGAAAAGCCGGAGATTGAGCCGCGCCAACCCAACCATTCGTCAGCCGTGCAGCTTACCCTGCTCGACCTTTGGGGTATGCCCATAGAGGAACCGGCAAAAAAGAAAAAGGCAGCGAAAAAGGAAAGCAAGCCGAAGCCTATGCCGTCCACGCCTAAACCGCAGGTCAAAGTTACTCCACCCGTTGAAGCCGCCAAGCCGGTAAACGGTAATAAGGAAGAAAAGCCGGAAAATGCCGAAAAGCCAAACGACCCGGACGACATTTACGCCACTCTGGATTGGGAAACCAATCCTCCCATCAACGGCTTCTATGAGACAATGATGAGTCTGACAGCGGAACGGCGCAAGGCCCTACGGCTTGAGGCAGAACGGCACAGGCAGGAACAACTGAAAAAGATGGGTATCAAAGACACGTTGAACCCTGCTTTTGCGCCTTCTTCGGACAATATGGATAAAAAGCCGGAACAAACGGAAGAAATAAAGCAACCTGAAACACTGGCAGAAGTTGTGCCTACTTCCGAAACGGTTGCCACTTCCCTGTTCCCGGAACTTGAAACGGAAAAGCCGAAGGAGGAAGTCATGGACCTTTCTCCCCGTCCGTTCAACGGCCTGCTGGAGCCACACCACCGTGACGGCTCGATGGTGCTGGATGCTTCACGCAATCTCGGTTACCTGAAAGACCTCACGCCTTACGGTGCGACCTTCCAACCGCTCGACCTCCGTGGCTATCAAAAAGAGAAAGCGATGCTGTATATATCGCTCCGTGACGCTTACGAACGTCTGTATAGCCACGAGACGGAGAACCATACGGAACACAAACCGCAGCGCGGGTATCTCAACACCTACTACGATGAGTTTGTCATGCGTTACGGTAACCTCAACGCCAGACAGAACGTGAAACTGGTGATGATGGATGCCGGAGGGCGCGACATCCTTTCGCTGGAACGTGCGGAGGACGGCAAGTTTGTCAAGGCGGACATCTTCGACCGTCCCGTTTCCTTCTCGGTGGAGAGCCGTGTCAATGCAGGCTCTCCCGAAGAAGCCTTGTCCGCATCGCTCAACAAGTTCGGCACGGTCAATCTCGGCTATATGCAGGAGATAACCGACACTACGGAAGAGGAACTGCTTGGTGCCCTCAAGGGGCGCATCTTCTACAACCCGCTCGTAACCGGTTACGAAATCAAAGACCGCTTCATCGCGGGGAACGTGATAGAGAAGGCGGAACGCATAGAGGGCTGGATGGAGGACAATCCCGAAAGTGAGCGGATGCCGGAGGTGAAACAGGCGTGGGAGGCATTGAAGGAGGCCGAACCGCAGCGCATCTCCTTTGAAGACCTCGACTTCAATTTCGGGGAACGCTGGATTCCCACGGGCGTGTATGCCGCCTACATGAGCCACCTTTTCGACACGGACGTGAAAATAGCCTACTCCGCCAGCATGGACGAGTTTTCCGTGGCGTGCGGCTACCGCACCATGAAGATCACGGACGAGTTTTTAGTAAAGGGCTATTACCGGAACTATGACGGTATGCACCTGTTGAAGCACGCCCTGCACAACACCTGCCCCGACATGATGAAAAGTATCGGCAAGGACGAGAACGGCAACGACATCAAGGTACGCGACAGCGAGGGCATACAGCTCGCCAACGCGAAGATAGACGAAATCCGTAACGGGTTCTCCGAATGGCTGGAAGAACAGTCGCCGCAGTTCAAGGAACGGCTCACGACGATGTATAACCGCAAGTTCAACTGTTTCGTGCGCCCGAAGTATGACGGCTCGCACCAGACTTTTCCCGACCTCAACCTGAAAGGGCTGGCAAGCCGGGGTATCAAGAGCGTCTATCCCTCGCAGATGGATTGCGTCTGGATGTTGAAACAGAACGGCGGCGGAATTTGCGACCACGAGGTGGGAACCGGTAAGACGCTGATAATGTGCATCGCCGCGCATGAGATGAAGCGTCTGAACTTGGCACACAAGCCGATGATTATCGGGCTGAAAGCCAACGTTGCGGAGATTGCAGCCACCTATCAGGCGGCATATCCCAACGCACGTATTCTGTACGCTTCGGAGAAGGACTTTTCGACCGCCAACCGTGTGCGCTTCTTCAATAATATAAAGAACAACGACTACGATTGCGTCATCATGTCGCACGACCAGTTCGGCAAGATACCGCAGTCGCCGGAGTTGCAGCAGCGCATCCTGCAAGCGGAGCTTGACACGGTGGAGGAAAACCTCGAAGTGCTGCGCCAGCAGGGAAAGAACGTGTCGCGGGCGATGCTGAAAGGATTGGAGAAGCGCAAGCACAACCTTGAAGCGAAGCTGGAGAAGGTGGAACACGCCATAAAGTCACGCACGGACGACGTGGTGGATTTCAAGCAGATGGGCATCGACCACATCTTCATAGATGAGAGCCACCAGTTCAAGAATCTGACTTTCAACACCCGGCATGACCGTGTGGCGGGGTTGGGAAACTCGGAAGGAAGCCAGAAGGCCCTGAATATGCTCTTTGCCATCCGTACCATACAGGAGCGCACAGGAAAAGACTTGGGTGCGACCTTCCTCTCCGGCACGACTATCAGCAACTCACTGACTGAATTGTACCTGCTGTTCAAGTACCTGCGCCCGAAGGAGCTGGAACGGCAGGACATAAGGTGTTTCGACGCTTGGGCGGCGATATTTGCCAAGAAGACGACGGATTTTGAATTTAACGTGACGAACAATGTGGTCCAGAAGGAGCGTTTCCGCTACTTCATCAAAGTGCCGGAGCTTGCCGCCTTCTATAATGAAATCACGGACTACCGCACGGCGGAGGATGTGGGCGTTGACCGTCCTGCCAAGAACGAGATACTGCACCATATACCGCCCACGCCGGAACAGGAGGACTTCATACAGAAACTGATGCAGTTCGCCAAGACGGGCGATGCCACCTTGTTGGGCAGGCTGCCGCTTTCGGAAACGGAAGAAAAGGCGAAGATGCTCATCGCCACGGACTATGCCCGGAAAATGGCACTCGACATGCGCATGATAGACCCGAATTACGAAGATCATCCCGACAACAAAGCGAGTCACTGTGCCAAGATGATCGCGGAGTATTATCAAAAATACGACGCCCAGAAAGGCACGCAGTTCGTTTTCTCTGATTTGGGGACATACCAGCCGGGCGACGGGTGGAACGTCTATTCGGAAATCAAGCGCAAACTGACGGAGGATTACGGCATACCGCCAAGCGAGGTGCGCTTCATTCAGGAGTGCAAGACCGACAAGGCGCGGAAGGCGGTGATAGACGCCATGAACGCCGGGACGGTGCGTGTGCTGTTCGGCTCCACCTCCATGCTCGGAACGGGTGTGAACGCACAGAAACGGTGTGTGGCTATCCATCACCTTGATACACCGTGGCGACCGTCCGACCTGCAACAGCGTGACGGACGGGGTGTTAGAGCCGGGAACGAGATTGCCAAGCATTTTGCCGAGAATAACGTGGATGTCATCATCTACGCGGTGGAAAAGTCGCTGGACAGCTACAAGTTCAATCTGCTGCACTGCAAGCAGACGTTCATATCGCAGCTCAAAAGTGGAGCGATGGGCGCACGTACCATCGACGAGGGAGCAATGGACGAAAAATCGGGTATGAACTTCTCGGAGTATATGGCGTTGCTCTCCGGCAATACCGACCTTTTGGATAAGGCGAAATTAGAGAAGCGTATCGCCTCGCTCGAAGGGGAACGCAAGTCGTTCAACAAGGGCAAGCGCGATTCGGAGTTCAAGCTGGAATCCAAGACGGGAGAACTGCGCAACAACACGGCTTTCATCGAAGCCATGACGGAAGACTGGAACCGTTTTCTTTCCGTTGTGCAGACTGATAGGGAAGGCAGTCGTCTTAATCTTGTCAAGGTGGACGGCGTGGATTCAACGGATGAGAAGGTCATCGGTAAGCGTTTGCAGGAAATCGCCAAGAACGCCATGACTGGTGGACTGTACAAGGCTGTCGGGGAACTTTACGGCTTTCCGATAAAGGTGGTCAGCGAGAGGACACTCAAAGAAGGTCTGGAGTTCACCGACAACCGCTTCGTGGTGGAGGGCAACTACAAGTACACCTACAACAACGGGCATCTGGCGATGGCAGACCCGATTGCTGCCGCACGAAACTTTCTGAACGCATTGGAGAGGATTCCGACCATCATCGACCAGTACAAGTCTAAGAACGAAGTGCTGGAAAAGGAGATTCCGCAGTTGCAGGAGATAGCGGGCAAGGTGTGGAAGAAGGAGGACGAGCTGAAACAGCTGAAGTCCGAACTCGCCGCACTGGACCGCAAGATACAGCTTGAGCTGGCTCCGGCTCAGGAAAACACGGAAGAGAACCGGCAAGGCAACGAGAAAAAACAGACGGAACAACAGCCGGAAAGCCCGCACGTGGACTTTGTACGCAGTCATTTAATTATAGGGAGACCCGGTTTATCGGAATCCAAAGGTGTAAAACTTTAATATCGAAGTCTTGACAGAAAAAGCCAGTGGTTGAATTTTTTCACCACTGGCTTTAATTCTAATAATTTTTCAATCTAATATGACCGAATCTATAACGTTAAATCATAGATTATGTGTCTATTTGTGAAGAAAAAGACGTAACTTTGTATCAAAATCAAATAAGCATAACAATGGAGCCATCTATATCTATATACAGTTTTTCACTTTATACCGCACTGCCGTTGATGTTATTCTTCGGCTTTTATTTTTTGTTTGCAAAGACTCCTGAAAAGAAAATTTTCAAGAATTATCTCCGCTCCCGACAGATTATGGGTATAGCTATGCTGCTGCTTTCGGCAAATTATTCGGTACATTTCTTCTTTGGTATCCGATTCAAAAATGCGGATTCTGCCATATTGATGAACATGTCCACATACTTCCTGTGCTATTCTCTGTTCAGTTCGGCATTGATAATGTTGCTTGATCGTTTTTACATTACCAAACGGCGTGTGTGGACACATATCATTTTATGGATTATATTTTCAACTCTTTCCGGAGTTGTGTTGTTCCTGTTGCCAAGCGGAATCATGCAAAAATTCTCTTTATTTGCTTTAGCTGTATGGTTAGTCGTTTTTGGAGTCGTTTTAGCTCGCAGAGTCATAATTGCATACCGTAGAGCCATTCGGATTTTCAATGAAACTCAGGCGGATGATATAGGTACATATATCGAATGGCTTTCCATATTCACTTATTGGGCTGTTATCTTCGGTGTCGGATGCGGATTGCTGACATTTCTGCCAGACAAATTTGTTTTTATCTGGATTTTGTCGTCAATACCGTTCTACAGCTATCTTTTCTACAGCTATCAGAACTACCTGCTGTTCTATGAACAGGTGGAAAATGCTTTTGAGCAAGATATACAGTCTGAAGAAGAACTTCTGACAGATACAGAAACAGAACCTAAAATAGTTTCTGAGAAAGAAGTTCCAGTGTCCTATACAGAAATTATAGAGAAAGTGGCCAACTGGATAAAGACAGACGGCTATGTCCAGCAGGGACTTACCATAAAAGAACTGTCCGAAATACTTCATACGAACCGTACCTATCTTTCCGCTTATATCAAGACTACGTATAAAATGACATTCCGCGAATGGATAACCGGTCTCCGGTTGGAGTATGCGAAAAACATACTGAAGGAGCATCCGGAAATCAATATACAGAAGCTGGCTGAGTCCTCCGGTTTTCTTTCCCGCAGTAACTTTATCAAATTATTTTCCGAGAAGGAAGGATGTACGCCTGCCAAATGGAAAAAAGCAAATCGGGAATAATTTGTGTACTAAAAAACATTGAAAAAGGTCTCAGAAACCCATTTCCCAAAAGTGCTCAAACGACAAAAAAAGTGCTAATTCGACAAAAAGGTGCTCTAACGACAATTTGAAAAGTGCTCAAACGACTATTTTTCATAAAACGCTGTATTTCAACAGAAAAAGTTTTTGTAATATTTTGGGCGCTGAATGGCATTTATTACCTTTGGAGAAGACAAAGATAATAAATTCAAGTTTATATGAGCAGAAAAATCACTTTTCTTACCCTGTTTCTGTGGCTGATGACGCTAACTTTTCCTGTCATTGCGCAGCAGAAAGCAGACACGACCTACACCTTCCGCTTTGTTCCGCAGAAGGACATGTTCTACGTGCCTTGGAATGGCAACGACACGGAACTTGCCCGCCTGTTGGAATGTATCGAAAACAACAAAACCACAATTCTTGACGGCAAGCTGCCGCTATTGGTTGACGGCTACTGCAATTCGCTGGGCGGTGAAGCCGAGAACCTTGCAACAGCGAAGATCCGTGCCAATCGAGTAAAATCAGAACTGATTACACGCGCGAAAATCAAGGAAGAAAACTTCATTACCCACAATCATGCGACAGGGGGTGATTTTGTAATCGTGCGCCTGACGGTACTGGTAAAGGAAACAGCCGTGACGGATGCGGAAGCGGAAGCACGACGCAAGGCGGAAGCCGAACGACTGGAAGCCGAGAAGCGTGCCGAACAGGAACGACTTGCCGAAGAGCAGCGCAAGGCGGAAGAAGCCCGACCCAATATTCTTGCCGACACGCCGTCGGAAACCAAAATCACAACTGATTATCATCTCTCCCTGCGTGCCAACCTGCTGCGCTGGGCTACCCTGACACCCGATTTAGGACTTGAATGGCGCATCTGCCCGTCGTGGGGCATTGCCGTAAACGGCTCGTGGACTTCTTGGACGTGGAGCGACAAGGACCGCCGCTATGCACTCTGGGAAGTGGCTCCGGAAGTGCGTTACTATATGGGCGAGAAGAAAGCCTGGTATCTGGGTGCGATGTTCAAGGCCGGACAGTTCAACTACAAGCTCTCCGAAACAGGCAAGCAGGGCGACCTGATGGGTGGCGGCATCACCGCCGGCTATCAGCTGCGGCTGAACAAGGCACTGGCTCTTGATTTCAACCTCGGTTTGGGCTACCTGAATGCCGATTTCGAAAAATATGAAGTCATCGACGGTGTACGTGTACGCCGCGGCAACGAAACAAAAGATTGGTGGGGCCCCATCAATGCCGGTGTGACATTGGTATGGAAGTTATTCTAACTCGGAGGAATCGAATATGAAAGCAAGACAATATATAAATATGATGGGAATGGCAGCCGCCGTGCTGCTCTCTTCCTGCGTGAAGGACACGCTTTATGACACGCCGCATCCCGACTATGGGAAGATTGCGGTGACAGCCGACTGGTCGGCCCGCGGTGAGGGTATCAACATACCTGCCACATGGACGGTCACCATGGGCGACTATACGGGTACGGAGACTTCCGCCACCCATGCCCCCGACCATCTGTTTGCTCCGGGCAGCTACACCCTTGCGGTGTGGAACCCAACTGAAGGAATCACGGTAAATGGTACCACCGCCACCATTGCCGCAGCCACGGGAAACCGGGCAGGCACGGATGCCTTTGTGAACAATGCCCCTGGATGGTTCTTCACCTATACGAAACAGGTGAGCATCGAGAAAGACAAGGACTATCCGCTGACCGCCGCAATGAAGCAGCAGGTACGCGAACTGACGCTTGTCGTCGAACCTACTGGTGATGCCGCCAGACGCATCACGGAGATTGTTGCCCATCTGACGGGTGCAGCCGGAACACTCGACTTCGCTACCGATACCTACGGAGCCGCTTCAAACGTCGTGCTGCCCTTCACCAAGATAACCGAAGGTGACGATGCCGGCAAGTGGAAAGCCACGGTGCGGCTGCTGGGTGTGACCGGTACGGAACAACTGCTGACGGCTGAAATCCGCTATGCGGACGGCAACCCGACCCCCACCACGCTGAAAAGCGACCTCACAGAAGCTCTCAAGGAGTTCAACACCGGAAAGGGCAAATCGCTGACCCTCAGCGGAACGCTGGTTGAGACTCCCGAAGGCATGGAAGTGGACGGAGCCGAAATCAACGGCTGGGAAGAAGTGAAAGGTGATGATGTAAATGCTGATTTGTAAATAATAAAATTATAGATATAATGAAGACAAGATTTTTTACACTTGCAGCGCTCGCCCTCGCACTGGTAGCCTGCAACAACGACAACGAGAACCTGAACGGTGACCCCGTGGCCGCCCAGTTTACCGCCAACATCGCCCCCGCCACCCGCGCCAGCGGAACCACCTGGACTGGCGGCGACCGTATCGGCATCACCGACATCGGCAACGATTCCCAGTACGGCAACGTGCCTTTCATCCTGAAAAACGGGAAATTTGAGGCAGAAGGAAAGGTTATCTATATCGAAGATACAAAGACCCATACTTTCCGCGCCTACTATCCGTACAACACGACGGGAGGCATCCTCGCAGCCACGACCGATGCCACGGCGCAGCAAAACAAGCCTGCCATCGACTTCCTCTTTGCTTCAGGAGCCACGGGAGACAAAAACAACCCGGTAGTAAGCTTTACCGACAAAACCGCCAAAGGCGGTGAAGACAACTCCTTCCACCACCGCATGAGCCAGATAACCCTTACCTTCGAGGCGGGCGACGGCGTGGATTTCAGCGTGGTCAAGCCTGAACGTTACACGCTAGACGGATTGTTACTCACCGGTACGTTCAACACGGCCGACGGTATTGCCACCGCAGACAACGGAGTACAGACCGGAGAACTGGCCATGAATCTGGCAGACGGCAATCTCACGTCATCGATCATCCTCTTCCCGCAGACAGTTGCATCCCTGCCGTTGGTTGTGAATTACAAAGGTCAGGAATATCATGCCACACTCACCATGCCCGAAGGCGCACTGCTGGCGGGCAACAACTATACCTATACCGTCAAGGTACGCAACAAAGTCCTTGAAGTCAGCGAAGCCACCATTGCAAAGTGGAACGATATAGACGGTGGAGATGTGGGTGCTGACCTGTAGGATTTTAATAATTAATCGATTAGAATAAAGAATTATGAGACATAGATTATTTATCCCCGCAGCCACCGCACTGCTGTTCGCCCTCGCCGCCTGCACGCAGGACGAACTTGCTGATGATAACCGTCTGCCCGAAGGTGAATACCCCGTCGTCATCCGTGCCACCGGACTGTCCGTAGAAGCAACGCCGCTGGCAGCCCATTCCACCCGTGCCGCTGTGGACGGCGACTGGCAGGGCGTCACTTCCGTGGCACTCAAGATGGGCGATGCGGTAAAGGAATACACCGTAACGGCTTCTACCGATTTCAAGAGTGCCACGCTTTCACGCGAGAACGACCCGTACTACTGGACCAGCCGCGACCCGATTACCGTATCGGCATGGTGGCCCTTCGACAATGCCGACATCACACAGATGCCTGCCGTGAAGGTGGCCGAAGACCAAAGCAAATTGACTGACTTCCAGAACAGCGACTTCATCTCTGCTGAGAACCGGAAGGTGGAATTTAACAACCCGACACTCGAATTTACCCACCGCACGGCACGCGTGACAATCGAACTGAAGCCCGGCACGGGATTCACGAGCGTCGCTGGTGCCACGGTGAGCCTCATGAGCCTGTCCGCCGATAACGGCAACCCGACCGCCATCAAGACCTACAACGCAAGCGGCAACACCTACGAGGCACTGACCGCCCCGCAGACCGTTGCGGCAGGCAAGCCGTTCATCCGGGTGGAACTCGGCAGCGGCACCTTCTACTTCCGCCCGCAGAACAACGTCGTATTAGAGGCTGGCAACCGCTATAAATATACCGTTAAGGTGAACGCCACCGGCTTGACGTTAGAGGGTTGCACCATCGGCAGCTGGGCTGACGGTGGCGGCGAAAGCGGCGAGGCTGAGGATTTAGGCTATTCTATACAGAACGACGGCAGTTACACGGTCTATAACGCCGACGGCCTGCTGGCATGGAACAAAGCCGCACAAAAGGACGAATCGATTAATTGCACCCTCACCGCCGACATTGACCTCACAGGCAAAGACTGGACACCGATAGGCACAGACTACGACAACGCATACACCGGCACCTTCGACGGCGGCGGCCATACCATCACGGGGCTGACCATTACGACAAATGACCAATATGCGGGTCTGTTCGGCTATCTCGGTAATTTCGGTAAATTCGGTACGGTGAAGAACGTGGTGATGGAGGGCGTACAGATAACAAGCAATCAAATATATGGCGGCAGTATTGGCGGCGTGGTAGGATATAGCTGGGGCACCATTGAAAACTGCTCGGTGTCGGGCAGCGTCAGCGGCACGGTGTATGTCGGCGGTGTGGTGGGTGCTCAAATAGGCGGTTCCATCACCGGATGCAGTTCCTCGGCCACAGTGAAGGGAACGGTCGATGTCGGCGGCGTGGCAGGTCAGACGAATTCGAGTGCCACCCTGACCGCTTGCTATGCCACGGGCAACGTGACCATAGAAATAAACCCCGCAAAGAATATCGCTGGCGGCAGTCTGGTGGGAATGAACGCAGGAAGCAGCCTCCTTGCCTGCTATGCCACGGGCAACGTAACCAGTACGGGTAGTAGCACTGGCTATGTACATATCGGCGGCTTTTTGGGAAATAACTACACCACCGTGACCGCCTGCTATTGGAAGAACAATCATGAACAAGGTATCGGCTACAATAAGAAAAGCACCGAAGCCACGAAGGTGGACGGCACTGGCGTTACCTGGCAGAAAGCCGTTGATGCCATGAACACCGCCTTGCAGACCGCAGGCTCAGAGTGGCGTTACGAACTTAAAGGAGCATTGCCTACCTTGAGGAAGCAGTAAACCGTAGGGCGGAAAAGTTCCGCTCGCAACGGAAAGAACCGAAGTATAACCCCAATAAAGACAGGAGGACGTGATGGAACACACGGTGTAATACTGGTGTCATTGCAGATATAAATTTTAGCCCTTCCTATTCTTATGCGCAGTCAGGAACAGGTCGGTGGTCTATTGGTCTTAATTATAGAGGCCTTGAAATTTATACCATTCATTGCCAATCCGGATGTGGTGCTATAGATATAAATAAATTGGTATCATCCGCAAATCACCCATTTATTATTGGTGGGGACATGAATATGACTCCAAGCGAATTATCAGAATATTTACACAGGTACCAGGAGTAGGCCGGGAAATAGTGCTAATTTTGCATGTTGTGGTATGCCAACACATATTTCAGGTCGAGAATTAGATTATTTCCTTATCGATAGCAGATTACAGCTAAGAACATGTGTACTAAGATATCATATGAAGGGTGGGGATCACTATCCTGTGATATTGATATTTAGTTAACCAATTATATTTTTCATCAACAAACAGTGTCGCTGCGATATAAAATATTTTTCGGCTATGCCATACTTATGGCGGTCATCGGTAGCATGGCCGCCATTCTCATCCATGAACCTGCGAAGTTCCA
>ERZ1673701.2388-NODE-2388-length-14584-cov-5.566522_pt1 | contig 14584 bp, 9 predicted proteins | sample MGYA00580231_ERZ1673701 | MGnify/ENA primary metagenome ERZ1673701 (study PRJEB41218, sample SAMN15661798) | gut metagenome | host: Homo sapiens | place: Canada: London | collected 2015-08-20/2019-03-30 | study: EMG produced TPA metagenomics assembly of...
TCTTGAAGGTTCTCGGCCGTCTGCGTCACATTCTGGAATTTCTGATACATCCGGTTGCCGCCCAACGCCGCCGAAAGATGGAAATCGCCGAACGAGTCCTTGTAGTTGAACATGAAATCCGTGTTCATCTCGAAATTGCGCACCGTCTGCTCGCGGTACCACCCCTTGGTGTGCCCGATCGAATACTGCGGTTTGCGCTGCGTGCGAAAATCGTTGTTGAGATCCATGCCGCCGCGCAGCATGAGCGTCAGCTTTTCGCGCCAGATATTGACGTTCACCGAGACGTTGCCGTACACGCGGTCGCGATCCTGCGTGTTGAGCTGCTCGTAAACCATGAAATAGGGATTGTCGCTGCTGGGGTTGATCAGATTGCCCGATCCGGTCGTTCCTGCGGCATTCATGGCCGCGATACGCCCTTCGCTCCACTCGGCGTACATATCGTCGACGCTCACCGACGAAGGATTCCAGATCAGCGCATAGAGCGGCGAAGCCGTGCTGTAACCGGCCGAAGGAAGATTGTCGCTGTTCTTGCGATAGTAGTTGGCCTTACCGCTCACGGTAACGGCCTTGGAAATGCGGGTCGAGAAGGAGAAGCTGAGATTCTGGCTCTCGTAACCCGTATTGGGGACGATCCAGTCGTTGCGCATGTCCTTGAACGACACGCGGGCCGAATTGCCCTTGCCGTTGCCGCCCTCGATGGAGATCGAATTGGAATAGGTGACGCCCGTACGGAAGAATCCTTTGTACCAATCCTGCGCCACCCACGGTTTGCGCGTATACTCGTCGGTATCCCAGTTGCGGGACGAGTAGATGTAGCGCATCTTCGAGGGATCGTAGCGCTCGCCGAAAGACGAACGGGCGTGATAGCGGGTGATCTTCTGCCCCGTGTCGCTCTTGTCGGCCGCCACGTTCCAGTAGGAGTATTCGGGCGGCGTGGTCACGCCGTCGATCTGCGCCGACTCATAGACGCCCGATCCGTACTCCTCCTGGAAATCGGGCCAGAAACCGGCCTGTTCGAGCGTGACATTCGAATTGAATGTCACGCGCAACCCTCCGGATTTGAGTCCCGACTTGGTGGTGATGATGATCGCACCGTTGGCTGCGCGCGACCCGTAGAGCGCCGTGGCTGCGGGGCCCTTCAAGACCGATACCGACTCGATATCGTCGGGATTGAGATCCGAAGCGCCGTTGCCGTAATCGATCGTACTGACGGTGCTGCCGTAGGAGCCGTTCTCGGTATTGGAGGTCATGCCGCTGTTGATCGGCACGCCGTCGACAACGAACAGCGCTTCGTTCTTGTCATAAGCCAACGACCCCTCGCCGCGCAGCGTCACGCGAATCGATCCGCCGGGACCGGCCGACGAAGTGTCGAAATTCAGACCCGCCACCTTCCCGGCCATCCCGTTGAGCCAGTTGTTCGTGACGGTGTTGTTGAGGTCTTCGGAGCCGACCGTCGAAACGGCGTAGCCCAGACTTTTTTCCTTGCGCGTCAGTCCGAGCGCCGTCACCACCACGGCGTCGACCTGCTGCGATTCGGAGAGCATCTCCACATCGAGGCGGGTGCGCGAACCGACCACCCGCTCCAACGGTTTATAACCCAGATAGGTAAACTGCAACGTGTCGGTCGAAGAGGGGACGCGGATCGAGTAACGTCCCTGCAAATCGGTGACGGCATGGTTTCGGAGCGACCCCTTCACCACCACCGCCACGCCGACCAACGGCACGGCGGCCTGACTGCCTTCACGACCGACAACGGTGCCTTCGACCATCCGGGACTGAGCCTTTGCGGCTTCCCCGGAAACTACGGCGAGCAACAGAGCCAGGGACAGGAGTCGTAGAATTCCCCCCCCCTCTGCCTCATCGGTTTCAATGAGGTTAATTGTTCCATTTTAAGAAGTTTTAAGGTTAAAAAGAGGTGCAGACGAGGTGCATCTGCGCCTCTTTGCTCAGACTATCGCATGTAACGCAGCGGCCGTTCGGGCAGCGCACGCAGGAAATAACCGAGAATCATGCCCGCCTGCCGGTCGGAAGCGGTGATGTAGCGGTGCTGTCCCGCCTTGTCGGGCGTGAAGAAGATGAAGCCCTGCTCGTCGACCGTAATGCGGCCGGGGATGCTGAGCGTGAGCGACGACGGCTCGTGCGGCAGGACGTAGTAGGTTGCGATCACGTCCCACGTAGGACGGTCGTAGGGCATCTCGTGATAGGCCTTGTAGGCTTCGACCATCGGATGATGCTCCGCCCAACCGAAATCTTCGGCGATGCTGCGGCCGGGATAGACCACCTGCTTGCCGATCTCGAAGGGCGTCAGCACGATCGGCGAGGGGCACTCTGCGAAGAACTTGCGCGCGGCCGGAATGTCGTTGATGACGTTGTACTCGGCGCGCTTCTTCACCCCGAAGCTGCCCGCCATGACCGAAAAATACTTCACCTTGCGCGCCACCAGTTCGCGGCCCGTGAGCGGCGACACGTCGTCGCCACCGCTGGCGAGCAGCGCCGCGAGATTGCCCGAAAAGCCCACCGAGACGACCACGACCGAATTGTCGGGCTCGGCCGCCAGCAGCCGGCGGTACATCGCCACCGGATCCTCCCAGCTGCCGGGCTTGCGGCTGCGCTTGAAGAGCGGTTTGCCGTCGGAGGCCTTCAATTCGCAGACGGGCGTCGTATAGTCCCGATCCTTGTTGTCCACCGCCCGGGGCGTGTAGGCGATCGGAATATCGGGATAGCCGTACCATGTATTCATCAGGTCGATGAACTCGAACGAGGTCGAACTGCGTTTGTTGAGACTCACGCCGATCAGACGGATATGGCCGGCGTCCATGCCCTTATAGAGCAGGTCGAGCGCCAGCGCATCGTCGATGTCGTTGCCCATGTCGGTCTCGAAAATGACGGGGACAGCCCCTTTCTCCGGCGCTGCGGCGCCGGCGCACCACGGCAGCAACAGCGCCGCGGCAAACAGAATCATAGAAATTCGCTTCATATACATTCAGGTTAGATCAGTTCAGGTTTCCCGTACGGCGTCTGCACCGCCGTTCCGCACAAAACGCGATGCAAGACAGCCGGATAAAAATCCTCCGCGACCGCCCGCCCTTCCGCATCGCACCGACCGAAAGCGCCTTCTTGCAGCCTTCACCGCCCGGCCGCCCTTCCGAGCGGGGCCGATTTCGTATCGGAGATTCGGATACCGAAGCCGGAGAGCTTGCACAATCGTTTGCGCAAATATATGAAAAAATCAGGCATTTTTCAAAATTTTATACCGATTATTTTTCAAGCGCGATCGGAGACCCAAACTCCAATCCGCAAAAACACCTTGCGGGGCTCTTGGCGGACAGTCCGTGTTCACCGTCGGCGAGAGGTCGGGCCGAGACGTCCGGAATCGGTCGGAGAGAGAAGCCGAAGCGGTTCCGCGAAGATCGGGCGTACCCCGAAAACCGACAGGGGCGGGTGCATTCCGAGAATACACCCCCCCCTGTGTCCTATGCAAAACGTTTTCGCCAGGCCGAGCACGAGTCCCGAATCCGCCCGGACTACGCCGAAACGAGAAAACGACCGTCGCAGACCGACGTTATTCGGCATCCGTCTCGTACCCGTCGCGTCCGGCGCCCCACATCAGCAGGAAGACCGCCATGCCGACGAGTGCCATGGCGATCATGGCGATGTAGGCGTGATTCCAGCCGTAGTGCTGCGCCAGATAGCCCAGTCCGGCACCCGACACGATCGTCGAGGCGTAGCCGAACAGGCCGGTGAAGCCGTTGGCCGTGGCGGCCGCCTTCTTGGTAGCCTGCTGCGCGGCGGCGATGCCGATGAGCGCCTGCGGCCCGTAGATGCAGAAACCGGCCATCATCAGGAAGAGGAACGTCAGCCACAGCGGCGCGCCGACGGGCAGCTGCCAGAAGAGGAAGATGAACAGCGCCGCACCCGCCATGCAGAAGACGCAGGTGCGGTGCGCGCGTCCGCCGAGGAACTTGTCGGTCGCCCAGCCGGCCACCAGCATACCCACGATGCCGGCGATCTCGAACATCGCCACCAGCCAGCCGGCGTGGCTCATGCTGACCCCCTTGGACTGGCTCAGCAGCGTGGGGCCCCAGTCGAGCACCGAGAAACGGACGATGTAGACGAAGAAGTTGGCGAAGGCCAGAATCCAGATCAGCGGATTGCCGAAGACCTTGCGGCGCAGGAAGGCCTTGTCGGCCGCCGACGGAGCGTCCCCGCTCTTTTTGCTCTCGGTGCCGGGCAGTTCGGGCAGTCCCACCGAAGTGGGCGTGTCGCGCAGCGAAATGAACAGTCCGATCGCGCCAGCGAACGAAATGCCCGCCGGAATCCAGAAGCACCAGCGCCATGCGCCGACATGGGCGTCGCCCGTGCCCATGTGGCTCATGATGTAGCCGCAGAGGATGACGACCAGTCCCGCGCCGATCGAATGCGAGGTGTTCCACACCGACATCTTGGTGGCCAGCTCCTTGGGCGGAATCCAGTGGGTGAGCAGCCGCGCGCAGGGCGGGAAGCCCGTCCCCTGCAACATGCCGTTGACCACCCACATGACGCCCATGAAGAGGATCAGCGTATTGTTGAACTGCGAACCCGAACTCTCGCCCGTGATCCACTCGCTCACGTCGACGCCGAAACCGAAGGCGAAATTGGCCAGCGCGCAGAGCGCGAGTCCCGTGGCCATGAAGAAGCGTGCGTTGAGCCGGTCGGCCAGAATACCGTTGACGAAACGCGAAAGGCCGTAGACCAGCCCGTTGAGCGTAAGGAAAATACCCAGGCTGGTTTTCGAAATACCCAGGTCGGCTTCGAGCCCCGGCATGGCCAGCGAAAAGTTCTTGCGGACGAAATAGAAGAGCGCATAACCGATCATCGTGGCGATGAGCGTGCGCATCTGCCAGTACTTGAAGCGTTTCTGTACTTCAGGTGTAAAACTTTGCATGTCGTAAGTCAGGTTAGCGGTTTGCGAAGGCCCGGCGACCTGCCGGCTCCCCGCGGGTTTTGCGGTTACCCGAAAGGCAAAGGTAATCAATTCTTTCGATCTTGTCAACCCGAAGTGCAAGAAAAGAGAATTCCGGATTGGTTTCCGTTGTGTTTCGGAGTATTCCCGCTCCCGAACTCCCGCCATTCCGGCAGCGGAAGCCCCCCGACAGCCCGCCGCGGGAAAAAAGGTGCGCGGCCCGCCGAATATCCGGAACGAACGAAGCGCACATGCGCGCGCAGTAACAGAGAAAGGAGCAACAATTTCGGATTTCGCTTGACCGATTCCGAGAAAATCACTATTTTTGTTTGAATATATACCTAATGATACGATTATGACATTGGCCGAAAGACACGATTTCATCATGGATCTGCTGCAACAGCAGGGCTCGGTAAGCGTCGCCGCTCTGGCCGAACGGCTCAAAGTGTCGGAGGTGACGATCCGCAAGGATCTCACGCTGCTCGAAGAGAAGAAGATGCTCTACCGCGCCCACGGAAGCGCCATTCTGATCAATCCCTATATCAACGACCGTCCGGTCAACGAAAAGGAGAAACACAACGCCGCCGAGAAGCGTGCCATCGGCATCCGCGCCGCGTCGCTCGTCACGCCCGACGACTCGATCCTCATCGCGTCGGGAACCACGATGCTCTTCCTGGCCCGCGAGATCAAGGCGCAGGGGCGGCTGACGGTCATCACCTCGGCGGTCAACATCGTCCCGATCCTCGTGCGCGACCACAACGTCGACGTGGTGCAGCTGGGCGGCATGGTGCGCAACACCTCGGTCTCGGCCGTCGGGGTCTATGCCGAACGGATGCTGCAAGACTTCTCGTGCAGCAAACTCTACCTGGGCGTGGACGGTATCGACCTCGAATACGGGCTCTCGACGACCAACCTCATGGAGGCGGGCCTCAACCGCGCCATGATCCGCACCGCACAGAAAACGATCGTGCTGGCCGACAGCTCGAAGTTCGGCCGCCGCGGGTTCAGCAAAATCTGCGACCTGAGCGACGTAGACCAGATCATCACCGACAGCAACGTCTCGCCCCACACCCTCGCGCAACTGCGCAGTCAGGGTATCGAGGTGACGGTGGTGGAGGCCGTCTAACCCCCGTGCGACCGAATCGAGAATGAAAGGCGGCGATTCCCTCGTTCCGTCCGGAACGAGGGAATCGTTCGTTCGGAGCGCCGCAGCGCTTCGCGCAACGAATCCTCTTTCCGCGGAAGCGCGCACCGCGCGCACAACATTGCATCCGATTGCCTATCTTTGCAGTCGGAAACCTCCGGCCGGCGGCGACGGCACCCTACGGCCCGCCCGCGGCCTCCGACCGGTTCAACCTACGCCTCATGTCCGCCATCGCACCGCTCATTTCCGACCTGGCGATCATCCTCGTCGCCGCCGGCTGTTCTACGCTCGTCTTCAAGGGATTGCGCCAACCAGTCATCCTCGGCTACATCGTGGCCGGCGTGCTGGCAGGCCCTTCGGTATCGTTCATCCCGACCGTCTCCGATGCGTCGAGCATCCGCGTGTGGGCCGACATCGGCGTCATCTTCCTGCTTTTCGCCATGGGACTCGAATTCTCGTTCCGCAAACTGCTGAGCGTGGGCGGCACGGCCGTCACGGCCGCCGTGACGATCGTGGCGGGAATGATGTTCGTGGGGTACGGAACGGGCATGTCGCTGGGTTTCTCCCACATGAGCAGCATTTTCCTGGGAGGGATGCTCTCGATGTCGTCGACGGCGATCGTCTTCAAGGCCTTCGACGACATGGGGCTGCGCGGACAGCGCTTCACGGGCGTGGTGCTGGGCATCCTCGTGGTCGAGGATCTGGTGGGCGTCGTGCTGATGGTGCTGCTCTCGACGCTGGCCGTGAGCAAGCAGTTCGAAGGCGCCGAGATGCTGGGCAGCATCCTCAAACTGGGAGCCTTCCTGATCTTCTGGTCGCTGCTGGGCATCTACCTGATCCCCACGCTGCTCAAACGGCTGCAACGGCTGCTCAACGACGAAACGCTGCTCATCGTGGCGCTCGGCCTGTGTCTGGGGATGGTGATGATCGCCGTCAAGGCCGGTTTCTCGGCTGCACTCGGCGCCTTCGTCATGGGATCGCTCCTGGCCGAAACGGTCGCAGCCGAACGGATCACACGACTGGTCGAACCGGTCAAGAACCTCTTCGGCGCGATCTTCTTCGTCTCGGTAGGCATGATGATCGAACCGGCGCTGCTCGTGCGCTACGCCGGCCCCATCGTGCTGCTCACGGTCGTGGTACTCGCCGGACAGGCGACTTTCGCCACGCTCGGCGTGCTCGTATCGGGACAACCGCTGCGCGTAGCCGTGCAGTCGGGATTCTCGCTCACGCAGGTCGGCGAGTTCGCCTTCATCATAGCCACCCTGGGCACGACGCTACACGTGACCGACGACTACCTCTATCCCGTCATCGTGGCCGTATCGGTCGTCACGACCTTCCTGACGCCCTACATGATGCGGGCCGCCGACCCCGCCTGCGACTATCTCGAACGGCACCTGCCTGCCAAATGGCAGCGGTCGCTGGCGCGTTACGCATCGGGCGCAGGCCCCGAAAGCCGCCACAACACCTGGCTGCGGCTGCTGCGGCGCATGATGCTGCCCGGCGCACTCTATCTGGTCTTCTGCATCTTCGCCGAAGCGGCCTTCCTGCGCTACGCCGCACCGTGGATCGAGGCGCGGATTCCGGGTCGGACGGGCGCTGCGGTGAGTCTGGCGGCGATCCTCGCCGTGCTGGCGCCGATCCTGCTCGTCGTGCTCCGGCAGGGCAACCGCTCGCCCGAATTCCGACAGCTGTGGAACGACAGCAAATTCAACCGCGGGCCGCTCGTCTCGCTCATTCTCATCAAATGCCTGCTCTGCATCGGGATTCTGATGACCGTCGTGGCGTCGCTGTTCGACACCGCTTCGGGCATGGGCTTCGCCGTGTCGCTGGCGCTGCTCACCGGCATCGTCTTCTCGAAACGGCTCCGCCGCCGTTCGTTCGAAATGGAGGAGCGTCTGCGCGAGAACTTCGGCGGCGACGACACGGCCGATGCAGAACGGCCGCTGAATGAAGGGCAGCTGCCGTTCGAGCAGCTCCACATGGCCGAATTCGGCGTCGCGGCCGAATCGATCGTCGCAGGACGGACGCTCCGCGAGATCGACTTCCGCCGCCGCTACGGCGTCACGGTCGTGGCCATCCGCCGCGGCGAACGCCGGCTGCAACTTCCCGACGGCCATACGATGCTTTTTCCCTACGATCGTCTGACGGTCGTAGGCACCGACGAAGAGTTCCGCATCTTCCACCGCGTACTGGACGAACAGCGGTCGGAACGCAAACGCCGCCGCGAAGAGAAGACCGCCACGGCTCTGCGGATAGGTTCCTACACCCTGCCTGCCCGATCGGCGCTCGACGGTACGACGCTTGGCGAAGCGGAGGTACGCCGCCGCGCCTCGGCGCTGGTGCTGGGCATCGAACGCCCCGAAGGGCCGGTGACGAATCCCTCCGCCGGCGAACGGCTCCGTGCGGGCGACGTAGTTTGGGCAGTGGGCGACCCGCAGCGCATGAAGCCCTTCTTCGAGGCCGTCCGGCAGGAGTAGCGCACGGGCCGCTGCCGCTCACCGACCGGTTACGATCCGTTCCAACTCGCCGAGGTCGGCGGCGATACGGGTCGCTCCGGCCCCGGTCAGCTCCGCACGGCTTCCGTAGCCCCACAGCACGCCGCACGAATCCATGCCGGCGGCGGCCGCTCCCGCGACGTCGTGGCGCCGGTCGCCGATCATCAGGCAAGTCGCCGGATCGACGCCGCCCAACCCCTGCAATACATGGGCGATCACGTCGGCTTTGGCCTGCCGGCTGCCGTCGAGTTCGGCGCCGCCCACGAAGGCGAAATAGCGCGCCAGATCGAAATGGTCGAGAATGCGCCGGGCGAACACGGCCGGTTTCGACGTGGCGACCGCCAGCGTAAGTCCGGATGCGCACAAACGTTCGAGCAGCTGCGGCATCCCGTCGTAGAGGCGGTTCTCGCGCCAGCCCCGTTCGCTGAAATATTCGCGCATCAGGCGGATCGCCTCGGGGATGCGTCCGTCGTCGAAGCCGTAGAACTCGCGGAACGACTCGGCCAGCGGCGGCCCGATGAAGGGCGTCAGGCTGCGCAGGTCGGTCACCTCGATGCCGAAATGGCGCAGGGAGTACTGCACCGATCGTGTGATCCCCTCCATGGGGTCGGTCAGCGTACCGTCGAGGTCGAACAGCAGGTGGGTGTAGGTCGTTTTCATCCGTATGTTTCGCGTAAGGTAAAAGGCGGCAGGAAAATTCAGGCAGCTATATACAACTCTGCACCCCGTCGGTTTTCCGAGCCGCTGCACACGACCGACTGTCGGAGCATTCGCGGCAAAGCCGCGTTTGCAGATCGGCCCCGCCCGGGCAAGGCTTCGGACAAAGCCCGCTTTGGAGAAGCGGCGGTGCAAAACGGGATATAGCCGCCTTGATTCAAATCATCCGCACGAATATTCCGGCATCCGTCACCGGAGGCGGTAACGTACCTGAGCGGATCAGCCGAGGATCGGCTTCTCGTAAGCCAGCCGCACGGCTTCGTAGCGCACCTTGCCCCGACAGGCGAACCCCTCCCTCACGAGCAGCGCACGCATGGGCCCGTTGTCGGGATGCGTGTCGATGCGGAACGAGCGGATGCCGCGCACGAGCGCCTCGCGGGCGGCTTCGCGCAGCAACGCGGCGGCAACTCCCCGCCGCACGAAGCGCTCGCCCACGACCAGCCGGTGCACCGCCACATAAGGCCCTTCGGCGGCCCAGCTGCCCTCCTCGATCCGGTCGTAGGCCGGTTCGCCGTCGAAGACGAAGGCGGCGTAGGCGGCCGCCGCACCGTCGATGCGCACGATGCGTCCGTCGCCGCGCAGCAGGTCGCGCCGGATCGTCTCCGGCGAGGGATAGCCGTCCTGCCACTGGTCGACGCCCTGACGGGCCAATGCCGCGCACCCCTGGGCGACGAGTTCGACGACGGCCTGCAAATCGGCCTCGGTTGCGGGGAGAATCACCATGTTCCGAAGTATTCGTTCGAGGGGCGAAATTAGTGAAAAATCGCCGTTTCCTATGGCGGGAACCGAACAAAATTATTACCTTTGTGACGGAATACAGTTACACGTTCAACGAATTTCAATAAAATTTAACGGTTATGATTTATTCACACGAAGTGCAACAGATGTGTTGCGTTAAGAAGGGTGCAAATCACGAATCCGCACCGATCCCCGAAGAGGGCAAGTGGGTTGTAGCCAAGGAGATCAAGGACATATCGGGTTTGACGCACGGTGTGGGCTGGTGCGCACCCCAGCAGGGTGCCTGCAAACTGACGCTCAACGTCAAGGACGGCATCATCCAGGAGGCGCTCGTCGAGACGATCGGCTGCTCGGGCATGACGCATTCGGCCGCCATGGCATCGGAGATCCTGCCGGGCAAGACCATCCTCGAAGCGCTCAACACCGACCTGGTCTGCGACGCGATCAATACGGCCATGCGCGAGCTGTTCAAGCAGATCGTCTACGGTCGTACCCAGTCGGCCTTCTCGGAGGGCGGCCTGGTCATCGGCGCTTCGCTCGAAGACCTGGGCAAGGGCCTGCGCAGCCAGGTGGGCACGATGTTCGGCACGCTGGCCAAGGGCACGCGCTACCTCGAAATGGCCGAAGGCTACTGCACCCGCATGGCGCTCGACGAGAACGACGAGGTGATCGGCTACGAGTTCGTGCATCTGGGCAAGTTCATGGATTTCGTGAAGAAGGGTATCGATCCCAAGGAGGCGCTCGAAAAGGCCAAGGGCTGCTACGGTCGTTTCGCCGAGGCCAAGAAGTACATCGATCCGCGTCACGAATAACCGTTGTTTAACCGAATAATAAGAAATTGAGATATGGCAAGTTTGTTTGAAAGCTACGAGCGCAGAATTGATAAAATCAACGCTGTACTTGCTCAGTACGGGATAAACGGCGTGGAAGACGCGAAGGCGATCTGTGCCGAGAAGGGGCTCGATCCCTACAAGACCTGCGAGGAGACGCAGCCGATCTGCTTCGAGAACGCCAAGTGGGCCTATGTCGTAGGCGCCGCCATCGCCATCAAGAAGGGCTGCAAGAATGCGGCCGACGCCGCCGAGGCGATCGGCGAGGGGTTGCAGGCATTCTGCATTCCCGGATCGGTAGCCGACGACCGCAAGGTGGGCATCGGCCACGGCAACCTGGCCGCACGTCTGCTGCGCGAGGAGACGCAGTGCTTCGCCTTCCTGGCCGGCCACGAATCGTTCGCCGCAGCCGAGGGCGCCATCAAGATCGCCGAAATGGCCAACAAGGTGCGCAAGAATCCGCTGCGCGTGATCCTCAACGGCCTGGGCAAGGACGCCGCACAGATCATTTCGCGCATCAACGGCTTCACCTACGTGCAGACCAAGTTCGACTACTACACGGGCGAGCTGGCGATCGTCAAGGAGACCCCCTACTCGACCGGACTTCGCGGCAAGGTACGCTGCTACGGCGCCGACGACGTGCGCGAGGGCGTGGCCGTGATGTGGAAGGAGGACGTCGACGTGTCGATCACGGGCAACTCGACCAACCCTACCCGCTTCCAGCACCCCGTAGCCGGCACCTACAAGAAGGAGCGCGTGCTGGCTGGCAAGAAGTACTTCTCGGTGGCTTCGGGCGGCGGCACGGGCCGCACGCTGCACCCCGACAACATGGCCGCAGGCCCCGCTTCCTACGGTATGACCGACACGATGGGCCGTATGCACTCGGACGCCCAGTTCGCCGGTTCGTCGTCGGTTCCCGCACACGTGGAGATGATGGGCTTCCTCGGCATGGGCAACAACCCGATGGTCGGCGCTACGGTGGCCGTCGCGGTGGCTGTCGAGCAGGCGATGAAATAGTCCTGCCTCCGCAGGATCGCAGAAAAGGAGCGTACCTTCGCGGGTACGCTCCTTTTTTGCGGAATATCCCGATCCGAGAGCCGCACGGCATCCGCAGCCGCTTTCCGCCGCACGGCCGATGGTCCGGCGAAAGGCGGGACGTTCCCGACATCCTTCTGCCGACACGGTTCCGGCAGTTCATCCCCGACTGCGGCCAATGCTTCGGCAGCACTCCGCCGCGGCCGGCAAACCGCCCCGCCAGCCGCGGCACCCTTCCCGCAGACCGCCGTCCACGAAAAACCGAGGAGATTTCCGCATGGAAATCTCCTCGGTTTCACAATCGCATATTGCGGCTCTACTGAGCGGCGGCAGTCAGATTCTCGACGTCGGATTTGAGTCCGACGAGCAGGTCGTCGTACTCGCGAAGACCCGTACCGCCGGGGATCAGGTGACCGCAGATCACGTTCTCCTTCAAGTTTTCCAGCGGATCGACCTTGCCCTGGATCGCAGCCTCGTTGAGCACCTTGGTGGTCTCCTGGAACGAAGCGGCCGAGATGAAGCTCGACGTCTGCAACGCCGCACGGGTGATACCCTGCAAGACCTGATTCGAGGTCGCGGGCACGATGTCGCGCACCTGCACCTGACGCATGTCCTTGCGTTTGAGACTCGAATTCTCGTCGCGCAGCTTGCGCAGCGAAATGATCTGCCCCGGCTGCACCGACGTGGAGTCGCCGGCGTCGGTGACGACCACCTTGTCGTACAGCGCGTCGTTGACATCCATGAACTCCCACTTGTCGACGATCTGATCTTCGAAGAAGCGGGTGTCGCCCGGATCCTCGATCTGCACCTTCGACATCATCTGACGGACGATCACCTCGAAATGCTTGTCGTTGATCTTCACGCCCTGCATACGGTACACCTCCTGCACCTCGTTGACGATGTACTCCTGCACCTTCGTCGGACCCTGAATAGCCAGAATATCGCTCGGAGTCACGGCGCCGTCCGACAGCGGCATGCCCGCACGGACATAGTCGTTCTCCTGCACCAGAATCTGGCGCGACAGCGGAACCAGATAACGCTTCACGTCGCCCAGCTTGGAGGTGATGACGATTTCGCGGTTACCGCGCTTGATCTTGCCGAAGGAGACCTCTCCGTCGATTTCCGATACGACGGCCGGATTCGACGGGTTGCGCGCCTCGAACAGCTCCGTCACGCGCGGCAGACCGCCCGTGATGTCGCCGGCTTTGCCGACGGCCCGAGGAATCTTGATCAGAATTTCTCCGGCCTTGACCGATGCGTTCTCCTTCACGACGATATGCGCTCCTACAGGCAGATTGTATTGCTTCTGCTCCTCGCCCTGTTTGTTCAGAATCCTGATGACCGGGTTCTTGGTCTTGTCCCTCGACTCGGTGATCACGATTTCGCGGAAACCGGTCTGCTCGTCGAACTCGTCACGGTAGGTCACGCCTTCGATCACGTTCTCGAAAGCCACCTTACCGTCGTACTCCGAAATGATCACGGCATTGTACGGATCCCACTCGCAGATCAGATCGCCTTTCTTGACCGTGTCGCCGTCGTTCATGTAGAGCATCGAGCCGTAAGGCAGGTTATGCGTATAAAGCACGATGCCGGTACGCTCGTCGACGATGCGCAACTCGGCCAGACGGCTGATGACCATGTTGATCTCCTTGCCGTCGTCGCTTTTGCTCTTGACGACGCGCAGCTCGTCGATCTCGATACGGCCCTCGTAGCGTGACACGATGCTGTTGTCGGTCGCTACGCCGCCGGCCACACCGCCGACGTGGAAAGTACGCAGCGTCAGCTGAGTACCCGGCTCGCCGATCGACTGGGCGGCGATCACGCCGACCACCTCGCCCTTCTGCACCATGCGGCCGGTCGCCAGATTGCGGCCGTAGCACTTGGCGCAGACGCCGTTGCGAGACTCGCAGGTCAGTACCGAGCGGATTTCGACCGACTCGATTCCGGCCGCGTCGATCGCGTCGGCCACCGATTCGGTGATCTCCTCCCCGGCGGCAACGATCATCTCGCCCGTGTGCGGATTGTACACGTCGTGTACCGTCGTCCGGCCCAGAATACGTTCCTTGAGCGTCTGCACGACGTCCTCGTTACGCTTGATCGCCGTGGCGGTCAGTCCGCGCAGCGTGCCGCAGTCCTCCTCGGTAATGATTACGTCCTGAGCCACGTCCACCAGACGGCGCGTCAGATAACCGGCGTCGGCCGTTTTCAAGGCCGTATCGGCCAAACCTTTACGGGCGCCGTGCGTCGAAATGAAGTACTCGAGCACAGACAATCCCTCCTTGAAGTTCGACAGAATCGGGTTCTCGATGACCTGACCGCCCTCGGCTCCCGACTTCTGGGGCTTGGCCATCAGGCCTCGCATACCCGAGAGCTGACGGATCTGCTCCTTCGAACCGCGGGCTCCCGAGTCCAGCATCATGTATACCGGGTTGAACCCTTGCTGGTCGTTGGTCAGGTGGTCGAGCACCGTCTTGGTCAGCTTCATGTTGATATTCGTCCAGATGTCGATGATCTGGTTGTAACGCTCGTTGTTCGTGATCAGACCCATGTTATAGCTCTCCATCACCTCCTCGACGCGCTCGTAGCCCTCGTTGACGAGCGACTCTTTCTCCTCGGGGATAATCACCGCGTCGAGGTTGAACGACAGACCGCCTTGGAATTCCATCAGGTAGCCGAGCGCCTT
>ERZ1673701.2413-NODE-2413-length-14471-cov-8.002913_pt1 | contig 14471 bp, 10 predicted proteins | sample MGYA00580231_ERZ1673701 | MGnify/ENA primary metagenome ERZ1673701 (study PRJEB41218, sample SAMN15661798) | gut metagenome | host: Homo sapiens | place: Canada: London | collected 2015-08-20/2019-03-30 | study: EMG produced TPA metagenomics assembly of...
CCTTTAATATTTTACAAATGTTCGGGTTGTAATTGCCCTCTGCGTCGGGTATAATAAGGTTAGCGTTATTGCTTTGTATGCACGCCCGCTGCGGCGTTTTTCACGAAAGTTGCGTTGCAGCGCAGCATTTGCAAAAGGAGAACTACTATGATGAAGAAAACTACCTTCGGTGCCGTTCTGGCGTTCCTGTTTGCCGCTGCCGGTGCCCTGACCGCCGCCGCACTCTATCTCTACCACCGTGAAAAGGAGCTGGACGAGTACGAGCGCCTGCTGTTCAGCGACGACTACGAGGATGACGATTACGACGACGAGGATTCCACCACCTATGAGAACATCCCCTCCGCCCCCGCAGAGGAGAAGGAGTAAGTGATCCTCAAGGCTTCCCCCGCGGGGAAAGCCTTTCTGCCACCACAACCCGGCTGGGCACCGACCTGACGGCGTCCGGCTTTTTGGCAATGCCATACTGCCACGGAGAAAACACAATATGCGTAAACTGCTGCTTTGGCTTGTGATGGTCGCCGTTATGATTGCCGCCATCCTGGGCGGAACGGCGGCTTTTCTTTACAGCCGCACCGGGACGGACGCCCTGCCGCAGGAGGCCGTCACCTTCGGTGAGCAGACCCTCGAGCCCAACGGCTGGAGCTGGGTCATCCCGGTGCTGGGCGATAAGGTCAACAAGACCTACGAAAGCCCGACGAACCTGACCGTGCAGAAGCTGGGCACCTTCACCGATACCGTGCCGCAGCTCGTCCTGCCCGACTGGGTCACCGCTGCCGAGCTTCAGATCACCGCGCCCGACGGCACGGTCTGGACCGGCGCACTGGCCGACTGCAATACCTATACCTATACACAAAACGGAGACTATCAGATCATCGTGACCGCGCACCACAGCAGTGCGGACAGCCCCGGCGACCCCGTGGGCTGGTACGCCTACCGCGCCGGCTACACGATGGCGATGAACCCCAAGGTCACCCTGAGTACCGAGCGCGCGCCGCAGGGCAGCATCGTGGCTGTGCAGCTGTCCGGCATTCTGGACGGCGAGCCGAGCCTGGAGACCGATCTGGGCACCGTCTGGTTCCGCAAGACCGCCAGCGGCTACATGGGCTATATTCCCGTGACCTACAACGCCGAGGGCGGCGACCATACGCTGCACCTGACCTGCGGGAGCCTGGAAAAGGACATCACCCTGACCGTCACCCGCACCATGTATGATACGGTCACCGTCCCCGCCGAGGAGGACACCGGCGGCGGGGAGGAGTTCCGCAACGCTATATGGCCGCTGTACACAACGGGCAGCTCCGCCAAGCTCTGGAATGGCCGCTTTGAGGCCCCCAGCGCGGGCGCTGTCGCCATGGAGTACGGTGTCACCCAGATGGTGGACGGCCAGCGCAGCGGCCAGGCCACCGGCCTGACCTATGCCGCCGCGGACGGCGAGACCGTCACCGCCCCGCAGGCAGGCAACGTTGTCTTTGCGGGCACGCTGACCCTGACCGGCGGCACGGTGGTCATCGACCACGGCTGCGGCGTAAAGAGCTACCTGTACGGGCTGGAGACTGTCGGCGTGGAGCGCGGGCAGAGTGTGTCCGCCGGCGACCCGCTGGGCACCGCCGGGACGGCCCACAACCTGATCTACGAGCTGCGCATCGGCAGCAAATCCACTGACCCGCAGACCGCGCTGGACGGAAACAGTGGTCTGCAATTCCGCGAGGCTGAATAAAATAGCTGCACACGGCACACCCGGCCTGCCGTGCCGCTGCCGTTTTGCCGGGCATCCATAAAGGTCCCTAAAAGAGTGAGTGTGAGTATGGAAGAAGATAAGAAATCCACTGCGGTACAGCCGGAGGAGGCCCCCAAGCCGAAGCCCCGGCGCCGCAAGGCAGCCAGCCCCCAGTCTGCCGCCGACACGCCCCCTGCGCCGACGGACAGCGCCGAGCTGCCCGCCGCAGACGGGCAGAGCACAAAAAAGCCTGCCGCGTCCCCCAAGAAGCCGCGGGCCAAAAAAAACACAAAGGCAACAAAGACAACAAAAACCGCAAAGCCCAAGACGCCGAAGGCTGCTAAGACGGCGAAAAAAGCCCCGGCTGACGAGACCCCGGAGCGCAAGGCCCCCGCACAGGAGAGCCCCGTTCCCGCCGCGCCGGAGCTTGCCGAGCCTAAATCAGAAAGCAAGCCCGAACCGCCGGAGACCCCCGCCCGGGAGGACGCTGCCGCACCCACCGTGCCCGACGTCCCGAGTACCCCGGAGCTGCCCGAGCCTGCGGAAAGGGCCGAGTCCGCCGGGACGGAGCCCGAACCGACAGCGGACGCCCCTGCCGCCGACGATACGCCTGCGGCAGAAGCGCCCCCCGAAGCCGCCGCGGCAGACACAGCCGTCACCGACACGCCCGCGCAAACCGGAGACGTCCCCGCAGAGGACGCTGCCGAGCCGTCCGGCCTTGTTTTCAGCGATGACCTTGCCAACGATAAAGCCCTTGCCGCTGAGGCCGCACGCATGGCGAACATCTCCCGCACGGCGCAGCTTTCGATTGCGCAGATCATGGCCGGGCTGGAGGAGGACCCCGCGCCGTCTGCCGGGCCTGCCCCGGCGTCCGAGGCACCGCAGCATGACAGCGCCGACGACGAGGACGACGAGCCGCAGGATACGATCCCGCAGGCCCTCGGGCGCGGTGTGTTCGGCATGTTCAAGTGGCTGCTCCTCGTTGTGCTGTTCGTGCTCATCATCGCAGGCGGCGGCGTGGCATGGCTTTACCGCAGCGCCACGCCTGACATGCTGCCCGAAGTCAAGGTCACCTTTGACGGCCAGGAGCTTGCTCCCACGGCCTACAAGTGGCACGTGCCGGTGGTCGGCAGCTTTTTCAGGCGCACCTACGCCGAAACGCTCAATTCCTCTCCCGTTGTGCTCGAGGATGCCATATCCGACGCATCGCCGGATATTATCGTGACGCCGTCCGACTACAGCACCCAGCTGACCATCACCGACGCCGACAAGGAGACCGTGTACGAGGGCAGCGTCACCGGCTTCCGCAGCTATCTGTTTGCGGAGAACGGCACGTTTGACGCCAAACTCGTCGTCACCGCGTCTGACAGCGCCGCCGAGGACCGCTCCAGCGTCACCGGCACCGAGACCTGGCAGTTCCGCTTCACCGTCGGCATCAAGCCGTCCGTCACGCTCTGCACACCGACGGTGCAGCAGGGCAGCGTGGCCGCCGTGCGTGTCGGCAGCACCATGAGCCGGACCGAGCCGACGCTGACGGGCCCGCTGGAAAGCACAGGCTTCGTCAGGGCCGCCAACGGCTGGATCTGCTACCTGCCCATCCCGTGGAACGCAGAGACCGGAAACACCGAGCTGACCGTGACTGCCGACGGCTATACCGAGACGCTGACGCTGTCGGTTCGCGCGGCATCCTACTCCTACAAGGATTACAGCGCCAAGTCCCAGCTGACGTCGCCTTACATCGGCGCGGACGACGCCCCCGATGCCGTCCGCAGGCTGCTGACGGCTGACGGCGGCGAGATCCAGTGGGCCACGGGCGGCTTTGTGCAGCCGTTCCTGGACAGCTTTGACACGCCGCTGCTCTACGGCATGACCGAGTACGTGGGCCGTTCCTACAGCGAGCGCAGCACGAACTACGGCTACGGCGGGCGCACCTCGACAAATGTCGTCATCAAGCCGAAGAAGTCGAAGGATTCTATGATCGTGCCCGCCAGCGGCCATGTGCTGCTGGCCGAGGACCTTGGCGGCAGCTACGGCTACACCGTCGTCATCGACCACGGCGCGGGCCTCAGGAGCATCTTCTACGGCCTGACCGCACTGGACGTCGAGGCCGGGGACGATGTCAAGCAGGGCCAGCTGCTGGGCACCAGCGGCAGGACCGTTGTGGCCGAGCTGCGCATCGGCACCGTGCCCATCAACCCGCTCCTCGTCTGGCGCGGCCAGTGCGACGGGCTGAAATATTATTGAGTAAAAAGGCATCCATCTTTTAGGAAAAGGTGGGTGCCTTTTTTTGCGTGCCGGGGCTTCCCCCGATGGGGAAGGCAGAAGGCACAGGTACACGCGCCCCGGCATAGTATGGCGCAAATCAAACCGAGGTGAGCGCCTATGCCGAAAACATTTTGCGTGGTCGGGCACGATGCCCGCCAGCAGGCGGCGGCGCGCGTGCTGCGCCGTGCGGGTTACGGCGTGACCGCCGCCGACAATGCCGCCGCAGCCGATTACATTTTGCTGCCCATGTCCCAGGGCCGCGTCAGTGACGAGGTCGCCCGCGCACTGCAGGGTGCGGGGCAGGGGACGCTGATCTTAGCGGGCCGCCCCGGGATGCCGGTGCGGATGGCCGCGCGGGAGGCCGGGCTGCCGCTGATCGATTATTTTCTGCGGCCCGAGCTGGAATGCCTGAACGCCGTGCCCACCGCCGAGGGCTGTCTTGAGCTGCTGCTCCGCCTGCGGGAGCGCACGATCTGGGAGAGCGGCTTTCTCGTGCTGGGCTATGGCCGCGTCGGGCGCGCCGTGGCACGGCGGCTGGTGCTGCTGGGCGGGCGCGTCACCGTGGCCGCCCGCAGCCCCGAGCAGCGCGCCAATGCCCGCTGTGCCGGGTGCCGCGCCGCGCCCCTGACGGCCCTGCCCACACTGCTGCCCGGCTTTGACGCCGTCATCAACACGATCCCCGCGCCGGTGCTGCCCCGGGCCCTTCTGCAGCAGCTGCCGGGCGGGGCGCTCATCATTGACCTGGCCAGTCTGCCCGGCGGCACCGACTTTGCCGCCGCCGAGGAACTGGGTCTGCACGCCGAGCACGCCCTGGCCCTGCCGGGCCGCTGCGCGCCGCAGACAGCCGGGGCGCTGATTGCACAGACCGTGCTGGCGATCCTGGAAGAACGCGATCCCGACGAAAGGAGCACCGCCCCATGACCACCCAATCCAAACGCACCGTCGCCTTTGCGCTGTGCGGCAGCTTTTGCAGCTTTGCTGCGGTGCTGCCCCAGCTGCGTGTCCTGACTTCCCGCGGGTGGGACGTCCTGCCCGTTTTAAGTGCCAGCGCCGCCGGGCTGGATACCCGCTTCGGCACCGCGTCGGCCCTGCGGCAGACCTTATATGAAGTGACCGGCCACAGACCGCTGACGACCCTGCAGGCCGTTGAGCCGCTCGGCCCGCAGCGGCTTGCCGAGGCGCTCATCATCGCCCCGGCCACCGGCACCACGATGGCGCTGCTGGCCGCAGGCATCAGCTCGACTCCCGTGACGCTGGCCGCAAAAAGCCTTTTGCGCGGCGGGCGGCCCGTGATTATCGCACCGTCCACGAACGATGGGCTTTCGGGCAGTGCCCCGGCGCTGGGCCAGCTTTTGCAGCGGCGCAGCTACTATTTTGTGCCCTTCGGCCAGGACGACAGCTACAAAAAGCCGTGCAGCCTGAAAAGCGATTTCACGCTCCTGCCCGACACATTAGAGGCCGCGCTGCGCGGCGTGCAGATCCAGCCGCTGCTGCTGTAATAAGCAGGAGGGAACGCGGCATATAACGGGGTAGAGATACCCCTTGCCTTCCCCCTTGGGGGAAGGTCGCCCCGCAGGGCCGGATGAGGGGAGAGTATGCGGCGGCCCGTTGACTGACAATGCCGCCCGGTATGGGCCGGGCATGCCCGGCCCGCGCGTGTAAGGCAGCCGGCTGTCTGCCGGAAGGCTGCGGGCCGCCTATATGCGGCCCCTACCGCACATCCTCCCGCTTTCTGGCAATATCATAGGTTTAGGAGGCCCCGCTCATGCAGACGATCACCATCCACGGCAGACGCACCCTGCACGGAAGCATCCGGCCTGCCGCCGCCAAAAACAGCACCCTGCCGCTGCTGGCGGCGACGCTGCTCTGCGACGGCCCCTGCCGCCTGCGGGACGTCCCGCGTCTGGCCGACGTGGACACCAGCCTGGCGCTGCTGGACGCTGTCGGAGCCCGGGTGCGGCGCTGCGGGGCGGACCTCTGCACCCGTCCCGCGGACCGTCTCTGCGGCGACATCCCGGAGCATCTGGCCGGGGCCATGCGCAGCTCGGTATTCTATCTCGCGCCGCTGCTCTGCCGCGTCGGCTATGTGCGCCTGCCGCTGCCCGGGGGCTGCCGCCTCGGCCCGCGGCCCGTGGACATCCACCTGGCCGGGCTGGCCGCCATGGGGGCCGAGGTCGAATTGGAGGGCATCGCCGTCACGCTGCGGCGCACGGGGCCGCTGCATGGGGTGGATTTTACACTGCGGCTGCCCAGCGTCGGGGCCACAATGACCCTGCTGATGGCCGCCTGCTGCGCCGCGGGGCAGACCGTGCTGCGCGGCGCAGCGCAGGAGCCGGAGATCGGCGACATGATCGCGTTTTTGTCTGCCTGCGGGGCGGATATTCAGGGCGCGGGCACGCCGGTGCTGACCGTGCAGGGCGGCAGACCGCTGGGCGGAGCCTTTCACCGCCCGCTGCCGGACCGCATCGCCGCCGCGACCTACGCCGCCGCACTGGCGTGCGCGGGCGGACAGATCGAAATTGCGGGCTGCGACCCGGCCAGCTATGACTCGTTTCTGCGCTTTCTGGCCGGGACCGGCGTGCAGGTCAGCCGGGCCGGAGACTGCGTGCGGCTGGCCCGTGACCCCGCCGTGCCGCTGCGGGGCGGGGCACACCTGCGAGCCGATGCCTGGCCCGCCTTTGCCACCGACACTGCGCCGCTGGCCGCCGCCGTGCTGCTGACGGCAGCGGGGGAGAGCGAAATTTACGACAGCCTGTTTGCCAACCGCTTTGCCTGTGCCGCGGGCTTTGCCGCCATGGGCGCGGCCTGCACAGTCAGGGGGCGGCAGCTGACGCTCCCGGGCGGGGCCGTCCTGCACGGGACGGACGTCACCGCGCCCGACCTGCGCGGCGGAGCGGCGCTTTTGGCGGCGGCACTGGCCGCGGACGGTGAGACTCGCCTGCGCGACCCCGGGCACATCCCCCGCGGGTATGAGGACCTGCCCGGGGCGCTGCGCGGGCTGGGGGCGGAGATCTCCTGAGACTGCCCGCAGACTGCCGCTCACGTTACACCACCGGGCCGGGCATGCCCGGCCCCTACGGGGGAGCCGCCCCGGTACACGGCCAATCATGGCAGCTCCACTTCTCAAATTTTTCACATTCTTACACAAAGTATGTAGCTTTGCACTAAAAACACAGTCTCTATCGCGGCCTGCGTTGTCCAAAAGGGCAGGGCAGGCCGTATTTTTTTATGAATTTCTCGCTAAGGTATTGAAATTGCGCGGAAAATTTGCTATTCTTATAAACAGTTATATGTAAAAAATCACGGATTAGTGTGCCCATGCGTGGGTGCACCGCAGGAATCCGGTTTCACAACATCACTTTTAGGGGGATACACTCATGGCATTCGTTCTCGACGAAGAAATGCAAAATGTAACCAATATCAAGGTTATCGGCGTAGGTGGCGGCGGCGGCAACGCCGTCAACCGCATGGTGGAGTCCGGTCTGTCCGGGGTCGAGTTCGTCGCGATGAACACCGACCAGCAGGCTCTGCTCAACTCCAAGGCCACCCAGAAGGTCCAGCTTGGCGCCAAGCTGACCAAGGGCCGCGGTGCCGGTGCTGACCCGGAGATCGGCCAGCGCGCCGCCGAGGAGAGCAAGGACGAGATCACCAACGCGCTGAAGGGTGCGCAGATGGTCTTTATCACCGCCGGCATGGGCGGCGGCACCGGCACGGGCGCTGCCCCTGTCGTGGCCGAGACGGCCCATGACCTGGGTATCCTGACCGTCGGCATCGTCACGAAGCCCTTTGCCTTTGAGGGCAAGCGCAAGATGGCGCAGGCCGAGCAGGGCATCGCTTCCCTGATGATGCACGTTGACTCCCTGATCGTCATTCCCAACGAGCGCCTGAAGCTCATCAGCCAGGAGAAGATCACCCTGATGAACGCCTTCGAGGCCGCTGACAACGTGCTGCGCCAGGGCGTTGAGAGCATCTCCAGCCTGATCAACATTCCTGCCTTCATCAACCTGGACTTCGCGGACGTCCGCTCCATCATGAAGGACGCCGGCTTTGCCCACATGGGCGTCGGCGTTGCCAAGGGCGCCGGCAAGGCCGAGAACGCCGCCAAGGCTGCCATCTCCAGCCCGCTGCTGGAGACCAGCATTGCCGGTGCACGCGGCGTCATCATCAACATCACCTCCAGCCCCGACATCGGCCTGGAGGATGTCGAGACCGCTGCCAGCATGATCACCCAGAGCGCGCATCCCGATGCCAATATCATCTGGGGTACTGCGTTCGACGAGCGCCTGAGCGACGAGATGAGCATTACCGTCGTTGCCACAGGCTTCGAGAGCACGCCCGAGGTCGACGAGCCCATTCAGGCCCATGTTGACGCCAAGCGTGCCGCACAGGCCTCTGCCCAGCCCGCCGCACAGCCTGCCGCTGCTCCGGTCCAGCCCGTGCAGCCTGTCCAGCCGCAGGTCAACCCCGTCATGCCCAACCCGATCTTCACCCAGTCCTTCAGCACCGGCATGGACACGCCTGTGGCCGCACAGCCCGCAGCCCCTGCCGAGGAAGAGGATGACGGCGATTACTTTGACGACCTGCTCAGCATCCTGAACAAGCGTTCTTAATGATTTTTTTGCGAGAGGATGTAAAAAGCCATGCCGTCTGAACCGATGAACATTCAGGAACAGGGTTTTCGTTCCAGCTTGTTCGGCTTTGATAAAAATGACGTGCTGGCTTACATGAACGCACTGGCCAACGAGGCCCAGCAGCACGAGCTGGAGTACAACCGCCAGCTGCAGCAGCTGCAGTCCAAGCTGGACGAGCTGCGCAGCGAGCGGGGCACCGCCGACAGCCGCATGGAGGCCCTGAAGGCCGAGCTGGCTGCCGCGACCCAGCGTGCAGACACGGCCGAGGCCAAGCGCCGCGAGGCGGACGAGCAGCTGGAGACCATCAAGAAAAAGACAGCCTCCTTCCAGTCCACCCAGCGGGAATCCCAGAAAAACGCCAACATCTGGCAGCTGAAATGCCACGATCTGCAGCAGCAGGTGGACGAGCTGCAAAAGCAGCTGACCGCCGCGCGCGCGCTGAATACTGCCGCCGCCCCGGCTGCCCCCACATCCGATCTGGTGCGGGAGGCCAAGCTCGAGGCCGGCAAGATCCTGGCCGATGCCCGCCTGTACGCCGAGAGCGCAGAGCGGGAGCTCAAGCAGCAGGCCGAGACCCAGAAGAACCGCATGGCGGAGAATGCCCGCAGCATTGCGTCGGGCGTCATGCTGGTGCGGGAGCGTCTGGCCCGCGTGGACGAGCGCCTGAGCGCCGCCACGCTGGATTTAGACGGCCTGACGCAGGCCATCTATCAGGCACTTGACCAGACCGAGGCCGAGCTGAAGGATCTGGGCACCGATATGCGCAGCTTTGCGCAGGGCACACCGGAAACGGATATTCCCGCACCGGTGCCGCCGCGCCCCGCTGCCGCCGCCAAGCCTGCCGCCCCGTCTCCCGAAAAGCCCGCCGAGCGTCTGCGCGTCAAGGCCAAGGCACAGCCCGTGCACCACACGGCCCCTGCCGCCCCGGTCCACCGTCTGCGCAACACCCGCCGCCCGATCTCCCAGCTTTTGCAGGATCAGATCGACAAATTGGGCCGGGAGGAGCAATAAGTTTGTACATAGCCACTCGGTTTTGCGCCGGGTGGTTTTTGTTTAGTGCGACTCCCCCTGGGGGAAAGGCTTGGTTTGTTCACAAACCCTTCTTAATTTGTTGAATTTTCCTTCACGACTTTAACACAAATGGCGGGTATACTATAAGTGTTCTCAGGAAGGGAGCAGGGACCCGGGCCTGAGAACAGAACCCCAAGTTTTTCATCCATACTCCTCTTTTCTTTTGATGCCGAAGCGGTGCAGGACTTTCCTGCACCGCTTCGGTGTTTTTTTAGGACAGATTTCTGCATTTGACAACGTGTTTTCCTGCACCGTACTCTTGCCGAATCGTGCAGACCCCTGTATAATATAATTTGATATTGTATCGCCGCGGGGCAGACCCGGCGCACATATCCCGCAATTTCACTCCATCCGCAGGAGGCAAAATCCTATGAGAGTTGGTCTGGACATTGGTTCCACCACCATTAAATGTGTTGTGCTGAACGACGCCGGGCAGATCGTCTATTCGACCTACGAGCGCCATTTCAGCCATATTTTAGAGAAGGGCAGGGCGCTGCTTGAGAAGGTTGCCGCCGAATATCTGCCCGATGGCCGCGCCTACTTAGCCATCTCCGGCTCCGCCGGTATGGGCCTGGCTGACAGCTGCAAGGTCCCCTTCGTGCAGGAGGTCTTTGCCACCCGTGTGGCCGCCAACCGGCTGGCCCCCGGCACCGACTGCATCATCGAGCTGGGCGGCGAGGACGCCAAAATCCTTTTCCTGACAAACGGCACCGAGGTCCGCATGAACGGCAGCTGCGCCGGCGGCACGGGCGCGTTCATTGACCAGATGGCGACCCTGCTGAAGATGGGCGCCGACGAGATGGACAAGGCCGCGCAGGCCGCGACCCGCACTTACACCATCGCCAGCCGCTGCGGCGTTTTTGCCAAAAGCGACATCCAGCCCCTCATCAACCAGGGCGCACAGGCGGGCGACATCGCGGCGTCGATCTATCAGGCCGTTGTCAACCAGACCATTGCAGGTCTGGCACAGGGCCGCCCCATCAAGGGCAACATCCTGTATCTCGGCGGCCCGCTGACCTTCTCCGAGACGCTGCGCCGGAGCTTTGACAAGACTCTGGGTGTCACCGGCACCCTGCCGGAGAACAGCCTGCTCTTCGTTGCGATGGGCGCGGCGTTCTATGCCGACGAGGAATCCGACCTGCGCGAGGTTGCCAAGCGTCTCGACGACTACAGCGCCACAGCGACCTACGTCAGCCTGCCGCCGCTGTTCGCAAACAAACAGGAGTACGAGGACTTCCACGCCCGCCACTTAAAGGCCACCGTGCCCTGCCTGCCCTTTGGCGCAGACTGTGGGCCGGTACATATCGGCATCGACTCCGGCTCCACCACCATCAAGCTCGTCGTCATCGACAACGACGCGAACATTCTGTTCGAGCGCTACCGCCCGAACCTCGGCAACCCGATTCCGCTCGTCAGGGATACGCTGCTCGGTCTCTACAGGGATCACCCGGGCCTGCAGATTGCCAGCGTGACCACCACCGGCTACGGCGAGGAGCTCGTCAAAAATGCGTTCCACTGTGACCGCGGTCTTGTCGAGACTGTCGCGCACTTTACCGCCGCCAAGCACTTTTTGCCCGACGTGGATTTCATCATCGACATCGGCGGTCAGGACATGAAGTGCTTCAAAATTGAGGACGGTGCGATCAGCAACATCTTCCTGAACGAGGCCTGCTCCTCCGGCTGCGGCAGCTTTTTGCAGACGTTCGCCCAGGCGCTGGGCTACGACGTCAAGGAGTTTGCCGCGCTGGGCCTGTTTGCCGACAAGCCCGTTGACCTTGGCAGCCGCTGCACCGTGTTCATGAACTCGTCTGTCAAGCAGGCGCAGAAGGACGGTGCCTCGATTGAAAATATCAGCGCCGGTCTGTCCATCTCCGTCGTCAAGAACGCGCTGTACAAGGTCATCCGCGCGTCCAGCCCCGAGGAGCTGGGCCGCAACATCGTGGTACAGGGCGGCACCTTCTACAATGAGGCTGTGCTCCGCGCCTTTGAGAAAGAGATGGGCGTCAACGTCATCCGTCCCGACATTGCGGGCCTGATGGGCGCTTACGGCGCGGCCCTGTTCGGCAAGGCCAAGGCAGGCGCGCACGCCCGCAGCACCGTGCTGACCCAGCTGGAGCTGGAGCATTTCAGCCAGAAGGTCAACACCGTGCAGTGTCAGGGGTGCGGCAACCACTGCCAGCTGACCGTCAACGTTTTTGCCGATGGCAAGCGCTTTATCTCCGGCAACCGGTGCGACAAGCCCGTGACCGGCAAGGCCAACAACGAGGACCTGGACCTCTACGCCTACAAGCTCAAGCTGCTGGACGGCTACCGCAAGGCAGCAGCCCCCGCGAACAGCCGCGGCAAGATCGGCATCCCGCTCTGCCTGAATATGTACGAGCTTTTGCCGTTCTGGCACACGCTGTTCAGCCGCCTCGGCTTTGAGGTCGTCGTCAGCCCCTTCTCCAACCGCAAACTGTACCAGAGCGGCCAGGCGACGATCCCCAGCGACACGGCCTGCTTCCCGGCCAAGCTGAGCCACGGCCACATTCACTGGCTGTGTGAGCAGGGCGTGGACGCGATCTTCTACCCCTGCATGAGCTACAACCTGGACGAGCACCTGGGCGACAACCATTATAACTGCCCCGTCGTGGCCTACTATCCCGAGGTGCTCGAAGGCAACTGCCCCGAGCTGAAGGCGACGAAGTTCATCTACGATTACTTCAACCTCGAGCGCCGCAAGGATTTCTACAAGAAATTCCAGCAGACGCTGGACCATTATTTCCCGGGGCTGGACCGGAAGGCCGTGCACGAAGCCATTGATGCGGCCTACGACGAGTACGCCCGCCACATGCAGCAGCTGCGCGACAAGGGCACCGAGATCATTGCGCAGGCCCGCAGGGAAGGCCGCCGCATCATTGTGCTGGCGGGCCGCCCCTACCACGTTGACCCTGAGGTCAACCACGGTATTGACCAGCTCATCATCCGACAGGGCGCTGCCGTCATCAGCGAGGACTCCGTCAGCTGGCACGAGCAGAAGTTCCAGACCTCCGTCCTGAACCAGTGGACCTACCACAGCCGCCTGTACGCCGCCGCGAAATACTGCACCGAGAACCCCGACATGGACCTTGTGCAGCTCGTCTCCTTCGGCTGCGGCCTGGACGCCGTCACCACCGACGAGACCCGCGAGATTCTGCAGGCGGGCAGCAAGCTGTACACCCAGCTGAAGATCGACGAGATCACAAATCTGGGCGCGGTGAACATAAGACTGCGCAGTTTGTTTGCGGCGCTGGAAGAACGCAAAGAGGATAAAAAGTAAGAGGCAATTCCATGGAATACATGACCCCCAACTTTACCAAGGACATGGTAAAGACCCATAAAATTCTCATTCCGAACATGGCCGTGACTCAGTTTCGGCTCATGCAGGCGGCACTGGCCAGCGAGGGCTACCAGACCGAGGTGCTCGGCAACTGCGGCAGCGAGGTCGCGCAGCTGGGCCTGAAATACGTCCACAACGACACCTGCTACCCGGCGCTGCTCGTCATCGGGCAGTTTCTCGACGCGCTGAACAGCGGCAAATACGATTTGGACCACACTGCGCTGCTCATCACCCAGACCGGCGGCGGCTGCCGTGCGTCCAACTACATCAAGCTGCTGCGCAAGGCGCTCGTCAAGGCGGGCTACGGCAATATTCCCGTAGCATCGCTGAACTTCTCCGGTCTGGAAAAGGGCAGCGGTCTGCCGCTGACCGTGCCGCTGCTGCGCAAGGTCATTGCGTCGATCTTTTACGGCGATATGCTGGTCGCCCTGCGCAGCCAGACCCACGCCTACGAGAACCACAGGGGCGACGCCGACGCCATGACCGAGAAGTGGATCTCTACGATACAGGGCTGGATCCGCGACGACAAGAACTACTCCGCCCATGACATGAAACGCCGGTTCTACGACATTGCCGCGGACTACGCGACCATTCCCATCACCCGCGTGCCGAAGGTCAAGGTCGGCGTCGTCGGCGAGATTTATGTCAAATACTCGCCGCTGGGCAACAATGATCTGGAAAAATTTCTGGAAAGTCAGGACTGCGAGGTCAATCTGCCCGGCCTGATGGGCTTTGTGGAGTACTGCGTGGCCAACTACAAGCTGGACATCGACCTGTACGGCGGCAACAAGCTGGTGGCGGGGGGCGCGGACGCGTTCTTGAGCTGGCTGGACGGTATCGGCTGCGCCAGTTATGACGCCATGCGCAAGTACGGCTTCTACGCGCCCGGCTCGTTCCGCGAGCTGATGAAAAAGCCCGAGGGCATCATCTCTCTGGGTGCCAAGATGGGCGAGGGCTGGCTGCTGACCGCCGAGATGATCGAGCTGGTCGAGGGCGGTTACGGCAACATTGTCTGCGCCCAGCCGTTCGGCTGTCTGCCGAACCACATTGTGGGCAAGGGCATGATCAATAAGATCCGCGCCCTGCACCCGGACGCGAACATTACCCCCGTGGACTACGACCCCAGCGCGACCCGCGTCAACCAGGAAAACCGCATCAAACTGATGCTGGCCGTGGCCCGCGAGAAGCTGGACCAGCCCGGCGAGGTACAGCCTGTCACCGCGGAACAGCTGGCAGGCGGCGCACCGCAGGTGGAGACGGTGGTACGATAAATGTATAAAAAAGCCGCTGGCATAATTGTCAGCGGCCTTTTTATACAGGCTTCAAGCCTTCCTCCTTAGGGAAGCCCTGCGTGTCAAAAAATTGCACTCTTATCTTATTGCGTGTGTAGGGGCGACCATTGGTCGCCCGCCAACTTACCGCAGCAACG
>ERZ1673701.2414-NODE-2414-length-14465-cov-338.924587_pt1 | contig 14465 bp, 20 predicted proteins | sample MGYA00580231_ERZ1673701 | MGnify/ENA primary metagenome ERZ1673701 (study PRJEB41218, sample SAMN15661798) | gut metagenome | host: Homo sapiens | place: Canada: London | collected 2015-08-20/2019-03-30 | study: EMG produced TPA metagenomics assembly of...
GTTGTACTTTATTTAGTACAGTTAGTAATAATAGGATTATAATGTTCACAAAATGTTCACATTATATTAAAAGATTATACACCAATTTTATTTTTAAGGTGATATAATGTATATAGAAACAAGGAAAGGAGTAAGTAAATGAAAGTTAAGAAATTATTACCTATATTATTTAATGTTGAAAAGGTGAGAATTTGTATGGCTAATGCAGATGTGGAATGGAGTGGCTATGCATATTCAATACCTAAAAAATATTATGATTATGATATAGATAAAGTGTGTTCGTTTCCGTGTGGTTATTCAGATAGTTGCACTTATATTTTTACTAAATAGAAAGGGGGTGAAAAATACTTGCACGCACAATATTTAGAAGTAGTAAAAACACTAATACAATTATCGCCAGAGTTTAATAATTGTAGCGTTTACACGTTTATTGAACCCACAATATCATCAACAATCTTTTATATAAGCGCTGACGGCTATAACCACATATTTAAAGCACCTTTTGGATTACTTGAGTCTAACCTCACAGCTACAGCATTAGCAGAAATTATAATAAATGAAGTAAAAGAATGGAGGGATAAGTTAAATGAAACTTAAAGATTTAAATAACGTTATTGATGATAATGCCTTTTTGAATATCGTATCTGAGAGTAGGAATTGGTTATTTATGGATAAAGCTGTCTTTATTACACCTGATTTACTTGAAAGAACCGTTAAGGAAATAGATATTATAAGAAACGAATTTTTTATTACAATGGAGGGTTAATAAATGAACATATATGAAGTATTAGTTATAGTGACATTTGTTATGTGTACGATAATAATGATTAGTCAATATATTGACAGTGAAGTGTCAAGGGTATGTGATGTATTATTATTAATGAACATACTACCCTGCTACGAAATAAAAGCATATAGAGACGGAAAGCGCTTGACAGCTAGTGAATTGATAGACTATATCAATAAGCCTGTTAAAGCATATCAATTGAAAGAAGGTATTCTTTACATAGAAATTTAATAGTTTTTTTGAAAAAGTACTTGTCATTTCGTGTCATATAGTGTAATATAACACTTGTAAGGAAGTCACAACTCAACAAAGCACAAGAGAATATAGGAGGATAATATGGTACTTTATAATTTATATTTAGTTCTAAATCACGAAACAATTAAGGTTTATGATAATGCCACACAGAGTATTGTATATGTAGGTTCATCGGAGACTATACCAGGCGAGTTAATGAATGAATTAGTACGCGATGTGACTATAGGATATGATAAGTGTATTAATAGAGCATATTTCTTAATAAATCTTAATTAATCTAACTAGCAGTAACCAAGCTGAGGGGGGTGGTGCAATCCCACCCACTAGTTCTTGCACCAATGGTGCATGTTACAACAAGTTACAAAGCAAATCCATTACAAAAAAGAAGGAGGATATTAAAATGAGACAACCAAGCGTAACAAGAAGAATCAGCACACTAAACATCACAGTATTAGGCATGGACACAGTTTTGGGCGAGTCTATGACTAAGACTTATCCAGTCTACAAGAGTGAAGTTCCAAAGGATGAAGCAAAACTGTTTAATTACGTACGAAAGATGTATGAGACAGATACTTTTAAAATCTCAGCAATCACAGACAAGACGACAGTTACAAAAACATACCGTATGCCATTAAGACAGTACATTGAAGAAGCAGAGGAAGTAAAAACAGACAAAGTAGACAAAGCAGACACAGCACAGTAAAAATAGGAGGTTAATATCATGTTATCAAAGAAAGAATTATTTAATGCAAAGGCGTCATCAAAGAAAATTGAGGAGGGATTACAGATTGATGTTGTCAATGTCGGCGAATATGCTGATACTGACAAGGACGGAAATCCTGTAACAGTATCAGTGCTTGTTGATAAAGACGGAGCAGTTTATACAAGCATTTCTAAGACTGTTAATGAAACGTTAGATATGCTTGTTGATATCATATCAGATGACGGACATGCCCTTATAGAGGTATGCGAGAATACATCCAATAGCGGTAGAAAATTTTACCAATTAATGGTACTTTAATTATTTAGAGTATTTATTAATAAAGAGGGGGGTTTTACCCCCCTTTACTTATAAACATAGGAGGCGGATAAAAGTGTATGGGTAAGACAACTAAGAAGTCACAGCTTTTAAAGGAATATAATAAGGAGCGAAATCGAATTAAACGATTTATTAGAAATGCTGAAAAAAGAGGTTATGTGTTTGAACCCAACATTATACCACCAAAGCCAAAAACTATTACGAGTGGTTCAATAAGAAGGCTGTCAAAGATTAGACCTGCACAGCTTTATAACAAGGCTTATGCCATCAGTGCAGTAACAGGGCAACCAATAACAGTTGAACAGAGAAAAAGAGAAATAAGAGAAGAAGCTTCAAGGAAAGCATGGGAGACTAGGAGAAGAAAAAAAGACCAAGGAGATTACGACAGTATTAAGTCAAACAGAGAATGGCAACAGATGTTTCATGTTTCAAAACTAGTGTGGGATAAAGTACAGTCCATGATAGCAAATGTGGGTGTACAACAATCAGTGTCAGCAGACTTGTTAAACAATCTTTTAAACTCACAAATTGAACAGTATGGCGCAGACCTTGTTTTGTATTCCATAGCGCAGGCAAGCGAGGATTTTTTATCAACTTGTGAAGTTATAATTAAATATCATCCAGATAGTGCTGTATCAAGAACAGCCGTACAGCATTTATATGCGTTAATAAGTGGCAATTTACCAAGCGATGCAGAACAGGCAGAAATTGATAAAGCATTAGCCATTGATGAAACGTGGGAAGAAATATGAAAAAGCAAATAAAATATATGGTAGGTGATTTTGAAACCACTGTATATGAAGGACAGACATTCACAGAGGTGTGGGCTTCGGCAGTTGTCGAGCTAGGCACGGAGGATGTTAAAATCCATCATTCTATTAGAGAGACTTATAATTATCTTTATAACTTAAGGCAGAATATTTGTATATATTATCATAACTTAAAGTTTGACGGTTCGTTTTGGCTATCATTCTTACTAACAGATTTGAAATATGAACAAAAACTTTATGTAAACTCTAATAATGATAGTGATGTACACTTTTTAAAAGAAAAAGATTTAACACCAAAATCCTTTGTATATTCAATTTCAGACATGGGGCAGTGGTACAGTATACTTATCAAGACACCTTATGCATTGATTGAGATTAGAGATAGTTTGAAGCTCTTGCCGTTTTCAGTTGAACAAATCGGGAAAAGTTTTCAAACAAAGCACCGTAAATTAAATATGGAGTATAAGGGGCTTAGATATGCAGGTTGCTCAATTACAGATGACGAAAAACGTTATATTGCTAATGATGTTCTAATAGTTAAAGAAGCGTTGGAAATCATGCAGGCAGATGGACACTTAAAACTTACTATCGGCTCATGTTGTCTCTCTGAATTTAAAGCTACAGTTGACAAACAAGACTATCAAGCATTTTTCCCTGATTTAACACAGTTTAAATTAAACCCACTTGAATATAGATACTCAAATGCAGACGAGTATATAAGACATTCATACAGGGGTGGCTGGTGTTATTTAAAGAAGGGATGCGAAAACAGAATTTACACTGAGGGTATAACGGCGGATGTTAATAGCTTGTACCCGTCTATGATGCACTCAGAAAGTGGAAATTATTATCCCTATGGTCAGCCAGTTTTTTTTAAAGGTAAAATCCCACCAAAATGTATTACGGACCAATATTATTATTTTGTTCGCATCCGCACACGATTTTATTTGAAAGAAAATAAATTACCATTTATACAGATTAAAGGAAGCTTTTTCTATAAGGCTACTGAAATGCTTGAAACATCTGATATAGTTGATAAAGATACAGGAAATGTATGTACATGGTACAAAGATTTTGACGGAAATATTAAAAAAGCTACTGTTGAAATGGTACTCACTCAAACCGATTTTGAATTATTACAGGAGCATTATAACCTTGTAGATTTTGAGCTATTGGATGGATGTTACTTTAGGACTATAACAGGAATTTTTGACGAGTATATTAACAAGTATAGGAAAATTAAACAAAATAGTACAGGGGCAAGGCGAACACTAGCAAAACTCTTTTTAAATAACTTATACGGAAAACTTAGCAGTTCGGATATATCCTCTTTTAAAGTGGCAAGAGAGAAGGATGATGGCTCACTAGGTTTTACGACATTTGAAGAACACGAAAAGAAAGTTATGTATATTCCCATAGGCTCAGCAATAACAAGTTATGCTAGGAATTTTACTATTCGGTCAGCACAGCAAAATTATAAGTATTTTGTGTATGCTGATACTGATAGTATACATTGTTGTACCACAAAAGCAAATATTAAGGGAATTAAAATCCACCCTACAAACTTTTGCTGTTGGAAACTGGAAAGTTTTTGGGATGAAGCTATTTTTGTTCGCCAAAAAACATACATTGAACATGTCACACATGAAGATGAAGAGCCAATTAATGAACCATACTATAATGTAAAGTGTGCAGGTATGCCTGACAGATGCAAAGAATTATTTTTGAAATCAATGGAGGGTGTAACAGATGAAGAGCTACAAAAGTACCCACCACTACAACAGGAATTTTTAAAAGTAAAAAGAACACTAGCAGATTTTAAACAGGGATTAGAAGTATATGGAAAACTTCGTCCAGTGAGAATTAGAGGCGGTATAGTATTACAAGAAACGACATATAAAATGAGATAATGTTTCATTCATACATTGATACACTGTATCAATGCAGAAATGCATGGCAACGTGAAACATAGCAAAAAGAGACAGAATAAAAATTCTGTCTCTTTTAATATATCTATAACGTTAATTCTTAATGCATGGGCAGGCATACACCCAACTACACAAATATGTCTTATATTCCAAAGAGCCTTCCATATTTATGTTACAAAAATAACTAACGCAGATACCAATATAATATGAATGAAACATTTTGATGATTCAATAATAAGCTAAAGCTTTAAGTATGCATTCCTTACAATCAAGTGAATAGAACCTAAAGCAACCTCTGTCAAAGAAGTATCTCATATATTCAATTATCCACCCATTATTTTTTAGCATCACATAATTAATATTATGGTCATCTGTAGTAACTGAAATTCGATGTTTAAAATCTTTATCAACTTTTTTGTCACAGTATATTATGCTTTCCTCTTCAAACATTTTGACCGCATATTCTTCATTTTTATATTTAAGTGTACACAGATATCGACTTTGCCCCTTCATTTTTTCAATAAAAGCATTGTTATCATTTAAGTAGATATTTTGTGAAGCATAAGCAACGTAATTAGATTTACTAAAAGCCCTATTGAATAATGAGCTTTCTTGTAGTTTGGATGCACTTTCATTATATCCTTGTTCAAGAACAAAGCCTTCACCTCGTAAAAACTTAACATCTGCTTTTAGTCGTTCTGTAATACCCATAGCCGTATAATAAGGATTTAACAATGTTACTGCATTTGAAATCATTATAACAGGAACATATCTAACTTGGTTATTATTACCCCTTGCTATTGAAGTATGAATACTTATAAATTTAGTGACTTCATCGGGGCAATAATGATTAGTTTCGGACTGAAATTCGTCAAGCAGTATTCTTGTTACATCACTTAGATAATGAGAATATTTTTTAACTTTATCCGCACAATTTAGTGCAACGGCATAGCCACAGGATTTTCCTTCGTCCTCTTCATCGTATGCACTGCATAAAAATAACTCATACATTTTACTATTACCAATTTGTACAGCCTTCATTAAATATGCAGAGAAAAAAAGATTATGTATATCTTTGAAAAATTTATCTGCTGAATCCTTCAACTCGTCTTGAAATCTATATAACAGGCAAAATTTTTCGCCATACTTTAAGAAACGATTAACTAAATATCTATTAAAATATGTAGTTTTTCCCGCACTTCTATTTGACGTTGAAATATAAATTTCGGGTGTATTTCCGTTAATGTCTTTCATACTTAGTAGTTTTGTACCATCATAATAATTTACTGCAAACATTTATTCACTTCCTTTAGTTTATTGTATCAAATTATCCACAATTTGTCAAATTAATGTTGATAACTTGTGAATAATATGCTATAATAAGCAAAAAGGAAGGAGGGCATATACATGATTAATGATTTATCAACTTTAATTTCAACTCTTGGTTTTCCCATAGGAATGTGCTTAATTATGTGCTATTACATTAATAAGATTAATGATGCTCATAAAGTCGAATCAGATAAGTTTGCTGAAGCACTCAACAATAATACTGTTGTACTTCAGAAACTTTGTGATAAACTTGATAGCGAGGTAAATGTAAATGACAAGTAATGACATTGTAACAACAGCAAGAACTTACCTTGGCAAGCCTTATGTGTGGGGTGGTGAATCCGAAGCTGAGGGCGGATATGATTGTAGCGGTTTTGTGTATTCTGTATTGAATAAATGTGGGATGAAAGTACCACGAACTACAGCACAGGGTTATTCATCACTAGGTAAAACAGTAACTAAAATTCAAAGTGCCGATTTACTTTATTTTGGTAAATCAACTAAAAGAATTACGCACATTGCTATTGCTTTAAATAGTACACAGATGATTGAATCGAGGGGTAATAGTAAGAACACAAAAACAAACAAAGGAATAGGTGTATCAATTACTAATATTTCTCACCGAAACGACTTAGTGCTTGTTAAAAGAATTGTTGATTTCAAAAAGGAGAAACTATCAACTATGACTTTATTAAAAAGAGGAACTAAAAATCACGATGTCACAGTATTTGAAATACTGATGGCAAAGCTTGGATATTATACAGGTTCAATTGATATCGCATATGGTAAAGGGTGTGTATCTGCTTGCATTAATTTTCAGAGAGCGCACAACCTTATACAGGACGGTGAATGTGGTAACAATACATGGAAAGCACTTCTTAGTGAGGTAATTTAATGGCATGGATTGCTATTGAGGGTACAAAAAAGTATCTTACACAGGCTCAAATGGAAAATAATGCTGTAGAATTTAATGCATATTTCACGGGAAAATATACATTAGAAAGCATCTGCGGTATGCTTGGAAACGTTCAGAGAGAAAGCACGTTAAATCCCGCCCTAAAAGAAAGATTAAGCACATCCAGTGGATGGGGGTTAATTCAGTGGACACCATCCAGTAATCTTACTAATTATGCTAATGCTCAAGGCAAGGACTGGAAAGACGGAAACCTTCAATGTCAACTTATCAATGCCGAAGTACTTGAAGGATATGGTGGCCAGTGGATACCAACTAAAAGTTACCCTTATAGTGGTTTAGAATTTTCTCAACTAACAGATGTTGAAGAAGCTGTCAAAGCTTACTGCTTTGAACGTGAGCGTGCCGGTGTTGTAGCACTTGATGAAAGAATACAAAATGGGAAGAATTGGTTTGAGTATCTTAGCGGTACACCTTTACCGCCCCCACCTTTACCGCCCACACCTGCACCTTCAACAAGAAAGAATATGCCTATTTATATGATGTTAAAACGAAGATTTTAAGAAAGGAGAATGATAATGGCTAAATTATCAAAAGACGAATTACTCGAAAAAGTAAGAACATATGTCGGTGATAGGACTGATGATGAAACACTCGCAATTATTGAAGATATTTCTGACTCATTTGAATCGTCTGACGCTGATGAATGGAAACAGAAATATAAAGAGAATGACAAAATGTGGAGGGATAAATATATTTCAAGGTTTTTTGAAAAAAATGAGGATGAAATTGAAGACCCTACAGACGAGAAAGACGATGAAGAGAAGGAATATAAAACCTTCGAGGATTTATTTGAAGAGGAGGAAATATAATGGCTAAAAGAATTGCAAGTAGCACTTTAAATGCTACAACACTTGACATTTTAAATGTTATCAGACAGAATGCATCATATGACTATCAGCAGAATGTGCCAGTTGTTGATAAAGCAAGTGATATCCCTAAAGTAGGAGAAGTTATTTATGGTACACCCGCTTTTGCAAATCAGTTTATTAATGCATTGGTAAACAGAATTGCTATAGTTAGAGTACAGAGTGCGACATTTAATAACCCTTATAGTATTTTGAAAAAAGGATACTTAGAGTTTGGCGAAACAGTAGAGGACATTTTTGTTTCTATTGCTAAAGCTGTAGATTATACACCCGAAAAAGCTATTGAACGAGAATTTAAGCGTACATTACCTGATGTTAGAAGTGCTTTCCATACAATGAATTGGCGAGCAATGTATCCTGTTACAATACAGGATGAAGATTTGAGACAGGCTTTTCTAAGTATTGATGGTGTCACAGATTTAATTGCTAAGATTGTAGACAGTGTATACACAGCCGCAGAGTATGACGAGTTCTTACTCTTTAAATATCTTTTAATCAAGGCTATTTCACATGGTAAAATGAAGTCAATAGCTATTGAGAGTGATACTGATTTAAGTACATCCGCCGTAGCATTTAGAAGTGCATCAAATATTTTACCTTTTATGTCTAATGAATACAACGAAGCAAATGTTAAAACTAATACACCTAAAGACAGACAGATTATTTTCATGGATGCAAAATTCAATGCCCAGTATGACGTTAATGTTTTAGCAAGTGCATTTAATATGGATAAAGCAGACTTCATGGGTAGACTGTTTTTGATTGATAACTGGACCGATTTTGATAATGAGCGTTTTGATATTATCAGAGCAAATTCAGATGGTATCGAAGAAATTACAAGCGAAGAACTTGCACTGTTAAATAACGTTAAAGGTGTACTTATCGATGAAAACTGGTTCCAAGTTTATGACAACAATAATAAGTTTACTGAACAGTATGTAGCTAGTGGACTTTACTGGAATTATTTTTATCATGTTTGGAAAACAGTTTCAAGCTCGCCTTTTGCTAATGCTATCGTGTTTGTATCTAAGACAGCGGATGTAGCATTGCCAACTTCATTAACTTGCGAGTGCATTAATAAGAATATTTCAGATGAAGCTATTGTTTTAGCTTTTAATGCTGATACTGATAAAGCAAGCCTTAACCCAAATAGCGTGCATTTTGTACAGACAGAGGACCTTACAAGTAAGGGAATTGCTGTACAGAAATATGGAGTTGTGATAATTCCTAAGAAAGCATACGAAGATTATATTACTATTGTAGCAGAAATTGACGGCACAAAATATACTACAACAGAAACGACAAGTGCTATTAACGTTGGAGATACTCTTACATTGGTTAAAGGGTAAGGGGGGTGATTATGAGTGATTCAAACACTTTATATCCGCTGATACTGTTGATGCAAAAGGAATTTCTGCAATTTATTTAAACACTCTGAACATTATAAGTGGCACAATAACATTTTATTGCTTAATCGAAGTATAATAAATAGTGGTGGGTTAATTTCCCACCACTAAAACAAAAAGTAAAGGAAGTGAAATAATGTATATAGAACCTAATAGCGTTATTAAAATATGCACTGGTGTACCACTTTCCACACAGCAAAAACATACTATTTATTTTTCAAGCATTGAAGCTCAAACAAACTATTTTCTTAGTAAAGTTAAAAGTGGTTTAGAATTTAACAAGGTGTCCTATAACAGAGTGAATAAAGGTAAATGCCGTGTACAATCTACAGCTGATAAACTTTATGACTGTAATTATATGATGTTTCAAAACACCGCATTTAGCAATCGTTGGTTTTATGCTTTCATAACTGGAATTGAGTATATCAACAATATAACAGCAGAAATAAGTTTTGAAATTGATGTACTACAAACTTATTGGTTTGACATTAAAAGAAAAGAATGCTTTGTTGAAAGAGAACACAGTTTAACGGATAATATTGGTGAACATATTTTACCCGAAAACGTTGAATGCGGTGAGTATGTATACAACGGTAAAGGACAAGTCATTGGACTGGGTTCGTTAAGTACTTGCACTATGGTACTACTTGCTACAACAGGCGGATACATGTACGACGGTGTTTACAGTGGTTACCAAATCAAAGCTTTTTCAAACACCGAAGCGGGCGGAAATAACCTTACTAATTTTTTGAATCAATACTTAAAAACACCTGATAATATATTGGCACTATATACTTGCCCTACAGATATACTACCCGTTGAAGTGACAGACGAAGGAGTAAATATAACGTTTACTGGTCAAACAAACCCTATTAATGTTACTGGCACAGCTATTACTGCTAACGATACATTAAATGGTTATAAGCCAAGAAATAAGAAACTATATACTTACCCATACAACTTCAATGAAGTAAGAAACAACTGTGGCCAAACATTGATTCAAAGATACGAATTTTCAGAAAATCTTACACCTTACTATAACATTGTGGGAAATATGACAATGCCTGTACAGGAAGTGCTAAGGCTTGACAGATACAAAGCCACAGAAACTAGCGGTACTGATAGAATGGATATGACAGAAACTATATCACTTGATAGTTTCCCCTTATGTTCATGGAATGTGGATGCCTTTAATGCCTGGGTAGCTCAAAACGCTGTGCCAATTACTGTTAATGCTATCCCGTCTGCTATTCAGACTGCTGTTGGTGTGTTTACAGGAAATGAAAGTAACTCTGCTTTAGGTAGTGTGCAAAATATACTAACAAGTGCTTATACCGCAAGTATATCTGCTAATGATGTAAAGGGAAATTATGCTACTAACAATGCTCTTTTTGGCAAAGGTCAAGTATGTTTTGAAGCTCAGCGAAAATCTATTACTGCTGATTATGCCAAGGCTATAGATAAATATTTTGATGTATTTGGTTATGCTTGTCATACAACAAAAGTACCTAACGTGTCAAGCAGACCACATTGGAATTATACAAAGACTGTTGATTGTACAATAATAGGTGGAGCACCTAGTGATGATATAGCGTTAATTGAAAGCTATTTTAATAGTGGGATTACCTTTTGGAAAAATCCTAGTGAAGTTGGAAATTATTCACTTGATAATTCTGTTTAGAAAGGAGGGATAAAATGAGTAAAGCAAGAAAAGCAAGACGAAGTAAACAGAGAACAAATTTTGATGACAGTGTATTTTATCAACTTTATACATTTGACCAATACTTAGATTTATTTACAGAGATAGCTATAAGCTCGTTTGAATGGACTGGACTTCCTAGTACTGTAGATGCCAGATTTATTGAAGTTGGGTTGTATGAAAATAAAGCTATGCTGTATTTTAATGATGATGTGATGGGTAATCTATGCTTGCGTGGTATGCTAGGCGGACAACTTGACGTTTATAACATACCGTTATATAGGCGGGCTTATGCTTCTAATGGATATCAGCGTACTTGTAGTCGGGATGATAGTGTTATTATATGGGATAATATGACCCATTGGTGCTGTAAAGATAAAATGTCAATATATGCTAAAAGACTAGCTGAACTTGATGCAAGTATTGATATTAACTGTAAAGCTCAAAGAACACCTATTTTAATTAAAGGTAGCGAGCAACAGCAATTAGCTTTAAAAAATGCTTATATGCAATATGATGGAAACCAGCCTGTTATTTTTGGTAATAATGATTTTATGGATGGTGATGGAAGCTCGTTTGGTGTGTTTACAACAGGTGCACCTTTTGTAGCTGATAAGTTATATGAATTAAAAGTTAATCTATGGAATGAAGCTCTCACATACCTGGGTGTAACTAATATCAGCATTCAGAAAAAAGAAAGAATGATAAAAGATGAAGTGCAAAGACTACAAGGCGGTGTAATGGCAAACAGATATTCGCGAGAATTTGCAAGACAACAGGCATGCGAAGAGATTAACAGAATGTTTGGTACTCAAATAAGCTGTCACTTTCGTGACGCATTTAATCAAAATAAAGACGGGAAGGAGGATAATAATGAGTAAATATACAACAGAAGTTAGATTTATATGCGAAACAAATGCAAATTTAACAGAATCAGACGGTTTTAATGACATTGAAAATGTTCTTGACAAATCATGGAATAAAATTTTTAGTGACTTTCCTATTTTTGACGAAAAATATAGAGCAGAGCTTTGCAAAAAAATTTTAAGACATTACTACACTCGAGAGATATGTTGCGAAACTGTAGGAAGATGGAAGTTGTTTCTTAGTGATAAGATGAAAAACATAATGCCTTATTATAACCAACTTTATCAGAGCGAATTGTTAAAAATTCAACCGTTAGTTAGTGTGGACAGGAGTGTTACGCATGAAGGTAGTGGAAGCGAAACCAAAATCACTAACAGAAATGGCACTAATACTAGCACCTCAAGAACGGATGGAAGCACCGATACTTGGAGCTATTACAGTGATACACCACAGGGCGGTATTAATGGACTTGATAGTAACGATTATTTAACAAATGCCACACACAATATGGGTACGGATGGCACGAGTAGTACGCTAAACGGAACAACTAGCGATAATGAGACAGGAACAGGAAATAGAAACGACAGCTATGTTGACAAAGTTTTAGGTTATGAAGGTAATCAATCAGAAATGTTGCTAAAGTTTAGGGAAACGTTTTTAAATATTGATATGATGATTATTGATGAACTTAAAGACTTATTCTTTACAATTTATTAGAAGGGAGCGTTTATATATGAGTCACTGTGACAATGAATTCTTTCGACTTTGGTGTTACAAGGTTTTACCACTGGTATATGATGACAGCCTAAGCTATTATGAAATACTTTGTAAAATGGTAGATTATATTAACAATTTAATTGAAACTGACAAATTACAGAACGATGAAATCAATAAGCTAAAACAGGAAATACAGGCAGTGCAAAATTGGATTGATAATTTCGATACTAGCTTTGCTGAAAATGTTATTGCTCAATATTTAGCTACTATGATTTTTGTGACAATTAGTGATGAGGGATATATTATTTATAATATTCCAAAAAACTGGGAAAGTATAACCTTTAATACAACTGGGTTAGATATTGGAAATAACATAGGTGTTGGGGATTATGACTATGGCCATTTAGTATTAAGTTATTAAGAAAGAGAGGTAAAAGTAATATGAGTTATGGCTTGATTAATAGACAGTATGTGGGTGCTAGGTATGTGCCGAAAATTATGGGTGAGTGGGACAAAAATATACCTTATGAACCATTAAGTATAGTAACTTATAAAGGTAATAGTTTTACAAGTAAAATACCTGTTCCTGCTAAAGTAGATATTGGTGATGAGACTTATTGGGTTAATACTGGTAATTACAATGCTCAGCTTGAAGCGTATAGAAAAGAAGCTCTTGAAGCTAAACAGCTTGCAAATAATACTAACACTGATTTACAGACATTTAAAAAAAATCAGACCAATACTAATAATGAAATTAATAATAAAATTAATTTAACAACAAGTGCATTAGATAAATTAAAAAATGTTGTGTTTGATGGCGATACTCCTAGTGTTATTACAGTTGCCAAAAATGGTGGAAGATTTCATACAATTAACGACGCTATTACTTTTGCAAAGAAATATTGCAGTAGATCTACAAGAGTTACAATTTTAATCTACGGTGGTATATACAGAGAAAGTATTGTACTCACAAAAAACCCCGGTATAGACCTTGTTGGTATTGGTATGCCAGAGATTATTTCCGATGCGTCATATCCTAATGGCCCTGCATATATTTATGGAGATACTTATATTGAGGGTATTTATTTTAATTCAACTGGTCCGAATAGTTATGCCTTGCATCTGGACGGGAGTACCGATACAAGTTATGGCACTTCAGTAAATGTTGTAAATTGTAAATTTGTTAGTAATAATCAACCAGCACTAGGCTGTGGGTGCACAAGAGGGTGCCAATACACTTTTATCAATTGTTTATTTGATGGTACAGACGGCATTTATGTGCATAATGAAGCTAGTGCTAATGTTGCTAAACAGCAGTTTAATGCAATAGGATGTAAAATAAACGGCAAAAATCATGCTGTTGCTATTGATGACGCCGCTAAATTAAATTTTGGCGCTACTGGTTCACCTTTAGTACTTAACTTTGCTAACTCTTATACAACCGACAATATAAATAAAATGATTCTTTTTAGATTAACAAAAGCTGATACTTATGGGTACATACCCGGTGATAAAAATGGTATCTCACTTTCACCTGCATCTACTACACAAATAGTAGCACTTGATTATAAATATCAAGGGGGTTACACTATAACGGTATCTGTACCTACCTATCCAAACATTAGTACTGTATATATTCCAGTAGAAAACGCTAACTTATTCGAATGGACAGTAACAACATCAATACCGGGAACAGGAAATTTCGATTCAAAAGTTTCAAGTGTTGGTGCGCACTGGTTGACGGTGAAAAAAGATAGTGGTACCTGGGATGGAAGAACAATACAGGTAGACTTGAGAGGAATTAGATAATAAATTTTAAGTACTAG
>ERZ1673701.2416-NODE-2416-length-14457-cov-5.791071_pt1 | contig 14457 bp, 9 predicted proteins | sample MGYA00580231_ERZ1673701 | MGnify/ENA primary metagenome ERZ1673701 (study PRJEB41218, sample SAMN15661798) | gut metagenome | host: Homo sapiens | place: Canada: London | collected 2015-08-20/2019-03-30 | study: EMG produced TPA metagenomics assembly of...
TCTACCTCTGCCGCTGCATCGCGGGCGACGGCGAGGGCGCGACAAAGCTGCTCGAGTGCAAAGTCTCCGGTGCGCCGACGCTGGAAATTGCCAAGACCGTCGCTAAAAGCGTCATTTGCTCGTCTTTGACGAAGGCTGCCATGTTTGGAGCCGACGCCAACTGGGGGCGCGTCCTGTGCGCCATCGGCAATTCTGGCGCACCCGTCGATGTGAACAAGATTGATGTGCAGTTCGCGTCTAAAGCCGGGACGATTCTGGTCTGTGAAAACGGCGCGGGTGTTGAGTTCTCCGAGGAACAGGCCAAGAAAATCCTGCTTGAGCACGAGATCGAGATTCTGATCGACCTTAAATCCGGCAGCGCGGCCTCCACGGCATGGGGCTGCGATCTGACCTATGACTATGTAAAGATCAACGGCGATTACCGGACGTAACAGGAGGAATCGGTATGGATATCACAAATGCCCAGCGGGCACGCGTTCTTGTTCACGCGCTTCCGTATATTCAGGACTACAGCGGCAAGATCGTCGTCGTCAAATACGGCGGCAACGCCATGGTTTCAGAGCAGCTGAAGGATTCCGTCATCCGTGATATCTGCCTACTGCAGCTGATTGGCGTCAAGGTCGTGCTGGTGCACGGCGGCGGGCCGGAGATTACCGAGGTGCTCGAAAAAATGGGTAAGCAGAGCGCCTTTGTTGACGGCGTCCGGGTCACGGACGAAGAAACTGTCGGTGTCGCGCTGATGGTGCTGGCGGGCAAGATCAACAAGACGCTCGTGAACCTCATCGAACTCAAGGGCGGCAGCGCCATCGGCCTGTCCGGCCTTGATGGGCATATGCTCGAGGCTAAGATCAAAAAACCGGAACTCGGCTATGTCGGCCAGATCACAAACGTGAATGTTAAGCCGATTCTGGACGTGATCGACAAGGGCTATATCCCGGTTGTGTCTACGGTCGGCTATGACGGCGCAGGGAATCTCTACAACATCAACGCTGATACCGCTGCTGCGCGTATTGCGGGCGAACTTGGCGCGGAGAGCCTCATCGCCATGACGGATATTGCAGGAATTCTCAAGGATAAGAACGACCCGTCAACGCTGATCTCGTCCATCAAGGTCAGCGACCTGCCGGGACTGATTTCCGACGGTGTCATTCAGGGCGGCATGATCCCGAAAGCGGAATGCTGCCGCAGCGCCATTGAATGGGGCGTGAACCGCGTGTTTATTATCGATGGCCGCGTCCCGCATGCCATTCTGATCGAAATGCTGACAAACGAAGGCATCGGCACGATGTTCACCAGATAGGAGGAACAAACATGGATACACAAAAGCTTGACCAGGCCTATATTGCGAACACCTACGCGCGCTTCCCTGTGACGATTGTCAAGGGCAAGGGCTCGCTCGTCTGGGATGATACCGGCAAGGAATATATCGACCTGTCCACCGGCATTGCCGTCGATATTTTCGGCGTGGCGGATGAGGAATGGGTGGCTGCCGTGACCAAACAGCTTGGCACGCTTCAGCACATCTCAAATCTGTATTATACGGAGCCCTGTGCCAAGCTTGCACAAATGCTCTGCGAAAAGACCGGCATGAAGAAGGTCTTCTTCGGCAATTCCGGCGCGGAGGCAAATGAATGTGCTATCAAGGCTGCTCGAAAATGGTCGGAGGAGAAGAAAGGGAAGGAGTATGCCACCATCATCACCCTGAAAAACAGTTTCCATGGCCGCACAATCACCACGTTGGCCGCGACCGGTCAGGACGTGTTCCACCATGATTTTACCCCGCTGACAGAGGGCTTCGTCTATGCTGAGCCCAACGATCTGGCCGATCTCGAGCAGCTGATCAAGACCAACAAATGTGCCGCCGTCATGATGGAGGTTGTGCAGGGCGAGGGCGGTGTCATGCCGCTGGACGAGGCGTATGTCAAGGGCGCGGCAAAGCTGTGCGAGGAATATGATCTGCTTCTCATCTGCGATGAAGTACAGGTCGGCAATGGCCGCAGCGGAAAGCTGTACGGATACATGCACTATGGCATCCAGCCGGATATCGTTTCCACGGCCAAGGGCCTTGCCGGCGGCCTGCCGCTCGGCGCGACGCTGCTGGGGGGAAAGGTGCAGAATGTACTCACTGCCGGAACACACGGCTCGACCTTCGGCGGAAACCCTGTCTGCTGCGCGGGCGCGATCAACGTCCTGAACCGTTTGGACGAGAATATGCTTGCGGGCGTAGAAGAACGCTCTGCGTATATCAAGCGGGAACTGACCGGCGCGAAGGGCGTGCTCGGCGTATCCGGTCTCGGCCTGATGATCGGCATCCAGACAGAGAAAAACGCATCCGATATCATTGCAGCCTGCCGCGAAAAGGGTGTTCTGGTCATCAAGGCCAAGGACAAGCTGCGCTTGCTGCCGGCCCTCAATATCCCGATGGAGCAGCTGAAAAAAGCAGTCGCTGTCATAAAAGCGTGCTGCGCGTAAGCGTAGATGCGCACCGAGAGACTTTTAACAGCATGACACTTCGGTGCCATGCTGTTCTTTTGCGCCTTGCGATCCCAGCTGCTTTTCCGGCTCATTTATGTATGAATGGCCTTTGGCTTTGCAGGGGAGAAATACAATAATCAGCACAATCTGCCCTGAAACTTGAAAAAGCAATATGGATATGATACAATAAAAAACCATATGAAAGGGTGCTTGACGATAAGCAAACGCAGAGAACCGAAAAGCGGATATCGCACGCGGCTTGAAGAAACTGCCTGAATATCACACCCTATAAGACGAAAGAGGAATACCGTGTATCTAAAAAGTTTGGAGATCCAAGGCTTCAAGTCCTTCCCGGATAAGACACTTCTGCAGTTCGGCAGCGACTGTACTGCCATTGTCGGCCCGAACGGCAGCGGAAAATCGAATATATCCGACGCTATCAGCTGGGTGCTCGGCGAGCAGAGCACCCGCGCGCTGCGCGGTGCGAAGATGGAGGACGTGATCTTCGGCGGTACAGCCAAACGCCCCGCTGTCGGCTACGCCGAAGCGACGCTCGTGCTCGACAATTCCGACGCCAGCCTTCGCATCGAGACGCCCGAGGTCATGATTACCCGCCGCTATTTCCGTTCCGGAGAAAGCGAATATTATATCAACAAGCAGCTTGCCCGTCTCAAGGACATCAATGAACTGTTCATGGACACCGGCCTTGGCCGCGAGGGCTATTCCAACATCGGGCAGGGCCGCATCGACGAGATTCTTGCACTCAAATCGACCGACCGCCGCGAAATTTTTGAAGAGGCCGCAGGTATTTCCAAATTCCGCCACAGGAAAGAGGACACAGAGCGCCGCCTTGCCAATACAGAGGACAACCTTCTGCGTATCGGCGACAAGATCTCCGAACTGGAACTTCAGGTTGGCCCGCTGCGGGAGCAGGCGGAGAAAGCACAGAAATATCTGACCTTCCGCACAGAACTCAAGGGCCTTGAGGTCACGGTTTGGCTGGAAAACCTCAAAAAAATCGCTGAAAATGCCCGCAAGGCCGAGACAGACTATGCCTCCGCCGCATTCATTCTCGAGCAGGCGCATGATGAACTGACCGCACTCTATAGTAAAGCCGAGCAGCTCAGTCTGCAATATAATCACCAGACGCTTCAGCTTGACCAGCAGCGCGAGCATATCAGCCAGATGGAAGCAGAGCGCCAGCAGGAGCAGAACGAGATTGCACTTCTGCGCTCCGAGATTCAGCATCATCAGACGAATATTGGCCGCATTCGGCAGGAACTCCAGGATCAGCAGAACCGCAGCGGCGGCATTGCGGGCCAGATCGAATCAGAACGCCAAAAGATCGCGGACAATACCCATGCGCTGGCCGCCGCAAATGAGAACCTCACCGCTGTCCAGCAGGAGGCGAAGTCCCTTGCAGAGCAGAACGGCGAGGCCGGACAGCAGCTTGTCTCCATCCGCGCCCAGCAGGCGCTTTTGCAGTCGCAGAGTGCTTCCGTGACCGCACAGATTGCGTCTATGGAAGCGTCCATGGAGGAAGTTCTCTCCCGCAGACAGACGCTGGAGGAGGATATGACTGCCGCCAAAACCCGGAAGGAGCAGATCGCGGCGCAGCAGCTTACCTGTAAAAAGAGCCTTGAGCAGGCACAGGATGACGCGCAGAGCGCAAAAAATACCATCGCAGGCTATGAACTTCGCCTCAAAGCACGTCAGGATAAGCGCGACGGCCTGCAGAAGCAGCTGAACGCCGCCGGCGTCCAGCTGGATACGCTCGATTCCAAGATTCATATGCTCCGAGAGATGGAGCGCGAATACGAGGGCTTTTCCAAGGCCGTCCGCCTTGTTATGCAGGATGCGGCAGCCGGAAAGCTTCGCGGTATCCATGGCCCGGTTTCCAAACTCATCCGCGTGGATGACCGCTATACCACCGCCATCGAGACGGCACTCGGCGCCGCCATGCAGAATATCGTTGTTTCCTCCGAGGAAGACGGTAAGACTGCCATCCAGATGCTCAAGCGCCGCGACGGTGGCCGCGCGACCTTCCTTCCGCTTACTACGATTAAGCCCCAGACCCTGCAGGACACTGTCTGCCAGCGCCAGCCGGGCTTCCTTTCTATTGCTTCCGGCCTCGTTTCCTGTGATGAACAATACCGCGCTGTCATCGAAAATGCCCTTGGCCGCACTGTGATCTGCGATACGCTCGATAACGCTGTGCGCATGGCGCGCGCCTGCGGCAGCCGCGTGCGCATCGTCACGCTCGACGGACAGGTCATGAACGCAGGCGGCAGCATGACCGGCGGCTCCGCCGCAAAGAGCGCGGGCGTTCTGACCCGCGCCAATACGCTTGCAAAACTCGCGGAAGAACGCAAAGCACTCACTGAAAGCGCGGAAACGCTCAAGGCGCAGACCGCGGAGGCTGCCTCTGCTGCTGCAAAGACCGAATTTGAACTCACTGCCGTCCGCGGCCAACTCCGCGAAGCGGAGGATGAGGTTCTGCGCCGCACGGAGGAGCATAAGCAGGTGCAGCTTCTGGCTGCCGCGGTTACGGAAAACCTGGAAAATATCGAAAAAGAACTTGCGCATCTGACCAGCCGCACCGGCGGCGAGGAGGGCAAACTCCAGACGCTCAAGGCCCAGCTTCAGCAGCAGACTTCCGCGCAGGAGGCGCTGCGCGCACAGGAGACGGAACTGACCGGTAGACAGACTGCCCTCACCGAGCAGCAGCAGCAGCTTGCCGACAAAATCACCGCCCTTCGTATGGATGCGGCGTCTATCGAAGCAGCGCGCGCTGCTTCCGAGAACACCATTGCCCAGCTTCAGGCGCTCAGCGAGGCGATGCAGGGCGATGTGACACAGAAGACGGGACTGATTCAGGAATACGAATCGCAGATATCTGCACTCGAAACGCAGGTGCAGGAGAAAACAGACGGCCTGACGGCCTCTGGCGCACAGCTAGACGGGGCCCGGCAGATGCTGAAGGAAGCCGTTGACGAACGCGCGCAGCTGGAGGCCAAACGCAGCCAGACCGAAAAGCAGGCACAGGATAAAAATCAGTCCATTTTGCAGCTGGAGCGCGAAACAGCCCGCCTCGAACAGAAAAAGGCTACCAGTGAACTCGAGGAAAAGCAGATCGTCGATAAACTTTGGGATTCCTACGAACTGACCCCCGGTACGGCCGAGAAAGAGACGGTTGAAATCGAAAGCCTTCCGGCCGCAAACAAGCGTATTACCGAGGTGCGCCGGAAAATCTCGGCCCTCGGCACACCAAATCTTGGTGCGATCGACGAATATGCCCGCGTGTCCGAACGCTATGAATACCTGACTGCCCAGCGCGACGATGTGCAGCACGCCAAGTCGGAACTGGAAAATATCGTGGCCTCCATCACGATGGAAATGACCGAAATCTTTGTGCGGGAGTTTGCCCGTATTGATGAATATTTCGGCAAAACGTTTGAAGAAATGTTCGGCGGCGGCAAGGCCTCGCTCATTCTGGAGGACAAGTCTGCACCGCTTGAATGCGGCATTGAGATCCGTGTCCAGCCGCCCGGAAAGCAGGTCAAGACCATTACGCTCCTGTCCGGCGGTGAAAAAGCATTCGTGGCCATCGCACTCTATTTTGCCATCTTAAAGGTTCGTCCCACGCCGTTCTGTATGCTCGACGAGATCGACGCCGCACTGGACGACCGCAACGTCGAACGCTTTGCAAATTATCTGCACACCCTCAGCGACAAGACCCAGTTCATCGTCATTACCCACCGCCGCGGCACCATGGAGGCCGCCGATGTGCTCTACGGCGTGACCATGCAGGAGCAGGGCGTCTCCAAAATCCTCCGCCTGAGCCTCGACGAGTTGGCCAAGCAGCTAGGAGTCACGAACTGAGACATACGGAAAAGCTGTCAAAAGGCTGGAACACCATACAAACTTGCGGCTGCGGCACAGCATTTTCTTTTGCTTCTCCAAAAGAAAACGCTGCTCGTCGGAAACGGCCTCGACGGAACGAGTCGCCGCTAGGCGCGACGTCTCTTATCCTCTGAGCCCGCTTCCTCCTCTTCAAATTGCAAACGCTACGCTGGTTTGCAATTTGAAGCCCGGGGGGATTTCGATTTCCCCCGGCCCCCCTTTGAACCGACCAGAAAAGCCTCTTCGGTTTTTCTGGACTTTTCCCGCGGTAACAAGAACAGCGATGAGTTTTGGCAGACAGCAAGGCCAATGCGAATTCGTACGGCTTTGCATATTTCGGCTGCAAAACGGATTTACCGCAGCTATTCAAATGCAACGATTATCAAACCCGGCGTACCGTAACAGGCGGCGCGTACCATAGCGTCTGTAGGGGGAGTATGTGTGTCCACAACAACTAAAAAATTGGTGCTTACCTAAACTGCATCTGCAGTAGGCACCAAACGTGTCCAAAGCACTCTTTTCTTCCATATCTTTTCTCTTGCGAGAGAAAAGATATGGCCGCCGGAGGCATCTCCCCGCAATACCATCCAGAAAGGATATCAAATACATGGGATTTTTTGAAAAACTCAAGCAGGGACTGAGCAAGACCGCCAGTTCCATCAGCAGCGTTTTTACTGCCAGCGAACTGGACGACGAGTTTTATGACGATCTTGAAGAAAGCCTTATCGTCTCCGACCTTGGCATGGACACGACAGAGGCTGTTATGGACCGCCTGCGCCAGACTGCGAAGGAGCAGCGCATCAAGACCGTTGATGAAGCCAAGGTTGCCCTGCGCGGCATTCTTGCCGACATGCTAAACGTCGGCGATCCGGCGCTGAAGCTGGACACGAAGCCGTCGGTCATTCTTGTCATCGGAGTCAACGGCGTCGGCAAAACGACAACCATTGGTAAACTCGCCCACCAGCTGCACGATCAGGGAAAAAAAGTCCTCTTGTGCGCGGGCGATACCTTCCGCGCCGCGGCAGCTGATCAGCTTGAAATCTGGTCGGAGCGTGCGCACTGCGACATTATCCGCCAGCATGAGGGCGCCGATCCCGCCTCCGTCGTCTTTGATGCTATTGCAGCGGCAAGAGCACGCGGCAGCGACGTCATCATCTGCGACACAGCAGGCCGCCTGCATAACAAGCAGAACCTCATGAACGAACTCAATAAGATCTCCCGCATTCTCGACCGTGAACTGCCCGGAGCCAGCAAGGAGGTTCTGCTCGTCCTCGACGGCACGACCGGCCAGAACGGCCTGCTTCAGGCCAAGCAGTTCCAGGAGTGCGCGGGCGTTACCGGCATGGTTCTCACGAAGCTGGATGGCACGGCCAAGGGCGGCGTGGTCATTGCGGTCGCGCAGGCGCTGCACATCCCGGTCAAGTTCATCGGTGTCGGTGAACAGATCGACGACCTGATGCCCTTTGACGCGAAAAGCTTTGCGGAGGCGCTCATATGAAGGTGATTTTAGCCAGCCAGAACCAACATAAGCTGGTGGAACTGTCTGCAATCTTGTCCCTGCTTGGCTTCGAGATCGCATTGGAATCGGAATACGGCCTGCATGTGGATGTCGATGAAACAGGCACGACCTTTGAGGAAAATTCTCTCCTGAAGGCCGAGGCTGTCATGAAAGCCAGCGGCCTGCCCGTTCTGGCTGATGATTCCGGCCTTATGGTCGATGCACTGGACGGTGCGCCGGGCGTCTATTCCGCCCGCTACGGTCATAAAAACTCCGATGCAGAGCGTATCGAGTATCTGCTCAGTAATTTGAAGGATGTTCCTGCGGAGCAGCGCACAGCAAAGTTCGTCTGCGTCATCACCTGCCTCTGGCCGGATGGCCGGAAGATCGCCGCACGCGGCGAATGCCCCGGACAGATCCTGCTTGCACCACAGGGACAGGGGGGCTTTGGATATGACCCCGTGTTTTATCTGCCGGAACTTCAAAAGACCTATGCCGAACTCCGCCCGGAGGAAAAGACCGCCATCTCCCACCGTGCGCGGGCACTTCAGGCATTTTGCAGAATCTATCGGGAGGAATTTGAATATGATGACAAGTAAAGAGCGTGCCGAATTCCGCGCGCAGGCCAATACGCTGGATGTAACGCTCATTGTCGGTAAGGGCGGCATTTCCGACACGCTTCTGGATGAGGCAGTTGTCCTGTTGGACAGCCACGAACTGGTCAAGGGCCGCGTCCTTGAGACCTCAGGCCTCACAGCCCGCGAGGCTTCCGACGCCATCTGCGAGGCGCTGGGCGCCGAGGGCATTGCATGCGTCGGCACGAAGTTCGTGATTTGGCGCAAGTCCGAAAAAGTGGAGCAGGAAAAGAAAAAGGCAGCCTCAAAAAAGCCGGCCAAAAAAGTCTCCGGCAATTATAATCCTGTCAAGGCTGGCCTTCGCGCCCGCAAGCAGGCAGCTGAGCAGCAGCGCAAGCAGCGCAAGCAGTATTTCCACGACAAAGCAGTTTCCGCCGCGATTGAGCGCAGCCGCCAGCAGAAGGAAGAGCAGTAAACAGACAAAACACAGACGGAGGTGCGCAGCATGGCAAGGATCGGCGTTTACGGCGGCAGCTTCAATCCGCCGCATCTGGGGCACATTTTTGCCGCACGGAAGGCGCAGCAGCTGCTGGGACTGGACAAAGTTCTGCTGATTCCGGCGGCTATCCCGCCGCACAAGGCTGTGGCCGAGGGCTCACCGGACGGCGAGACGCGTCTTGCACTCACAAAGCTTGCCATAGCAGGAGAAGCGGGGATGGAGGTCAGCCGCATCGAACTGGATCGTCCCGGCCCGAGTTACACTGTGGATACGCTGCGCACGCTTCGGGAATGCTATCCGCAGGATGCGCTGTATTTACTCATGGGAACCGATATGTTCCTGTCCTTTTTCCAATGGCGTGATCCGGAGCACATCGCAAGACTGGCCGTGCCGGTCTGCATGGCCCGCGTCCGCACGGACGAAGCGCTTTCCGCGCAGCTGCTGGCGCAACAGGCAGCAATGGAGGCTGCGTTCGGTGTCCGACCCATTGTTTTACAGAATGATTGTCTGGAAATCTCGTCAACCGAGGCCAGAAGGCTTCTGTTTTTTGGCATCGCGGATGAGGTCCTGCACCCGGATGTGCGCTCCATGATCGAGCGGGAGAATCTCTACGGCGTGGGCGGCAAGTATCATGCACTGCCATTTGATGAACTGCGCCGCGTCAGCCTCTCCCTTCACAAAGAAAAACGCCGCGCCCACGCGCAGGGCGTGTCCGATACTGCCGTGCTGCTGGCGAGGAAATACGGCGCGGATGAGACGGACGCCGCTCGGGCAGGAATCCTGCACGATATCACCAAGGCGCTTTCTCCGGCGCAGCAGCAAAAGCTGGTCGATCATTGGAAGCTGCCGGTGTCGCCGTTTGAATACATGCAGACCAAGCTGCTTCACGCCAAGACCGGCGCAGCCGCTGCCGAGCGCATCTTCGGCGAAGATGCCGCTGTCGTCTCCGCCATTGACTATCATACGACCGGCAGAGCCAACATGACCCTGTTGGAAAAAATCATTTACATTGCAGATTACATGGAGCCGAACCGTGATTTTCCGGGCGTTGACCGCCTGCGGGAAACCGTCTGGCGTGATCTGGACGAAGGCGTCCTGCTCGGCATCAATATGACGCTCGAACAGCTTGCCCAGAAGGGCCAGCCCGCCTGTACCGATTCCCTTGCAGCACGCGACTGGCTTCTGAGTACCCGAAAGGAACCCTGAATGAAACTATTTGGAAATCGCCGCCGCGCGGCGCATGCGAAGAGGACCTCCCTTCCGCGCGGAGTGCGCACGGCGCTGATCATTACAGCGGTGATACTTCTGCTTTCAGGCAGTGTGTTTGCGGCGTGGAAGCTGCTTGTAAAGCCAGTGGAGCGGCCGGCGATCTCTGCGCCGGAACCGGAGCCTCCTGCCGTTGAGCCTGAGACGCCGGAGCCCTCTGTCGTCCATGTGACGCCGCAGGAGGTTGAGCCGGAGCCGCAGCCGGAGGAGGATGTGCCCACCGAGCAGCCGAAGGCGCTGCGCGATGGCGTGTATAACATCCTCATCTGCGGTACGGATGGCGACGGCTACCGCACCGACACCATCATCATTGCCCATCTGGATGCAAACAACCATACAGTTGCGCTTCTGTCCATTCCGCGCGACACGCCGGTCGCAACTGGAAACGGGGGCCTCATGAAGATCAACTCGGTCTATGCGGGCGGCGGGACGGACGGTATGGAGCGCCTTGCCTCACGCCTTCAGAGTTTGCTTGGCTTCCCGGTTGATGGTTATGTGCTCGTTGATCTCGAGGCGTTCAAAAAGACCGTCGATCTGGTTGGCGGCATCGACTTTGACGTGCCGCAGGACATGAATTATGACGACGCTTCGCAGGATCTGCACATCCATCTGCAAAAGGGAATGCAGCATCTGGACGGCGAAAAGGCGATGGAACTTGTCCGCTTCCGCAAGGGCTATGCCTCACAGGATATCCAGCGCACACAGGTGCAGCAGCAGTTTTTAAAGGCGCTGGCAAAACAGTGCCTGTCTGTTGGCAGCCTGACCAAGCTTAAGGAATTTGCAGACATTTTTGTAGAATATGTCACGACAAACCTCACAACCGGCAATATGGTCTGGTTCGGCAAGGAACTGCTTGCCTGCGATTTTGACGCCATGCAGACCTACACCGCTGAGGGCGAGGGCGCGATGATCAACGGCGCGTCCTATTATCCACTCTACGCAGGCCGGCTTCTGGAAATTGTCAACGCCGCCTTCAATCCCTATGACGCGCCGATTGCCTCCGGCAGTCTGAACGTCATCACGCCCGATCAGGCGTATTCCTATCAGAAAAAGCCTGACCCGGAGCCTGAAACGCCGGAAGATGCGGAGCAGTCGGAGGAATCGGAAGATCCTGGCGACATGGAAACACCGGAGGAACCGCAGGAGCCGGAGAACCCGGATTCCAGTGAAGACCCCTTCCCGGACGGTATGGTCTGGGAGGATCCCGATACAGATCAGAAAGGAACATAAAACCATGCTCAGTGCAAAAGAAGTGGCCGCGCTTGCGGCAAAGGCGCTCGACGCCAAAATGGGCGAGGATATCCGCCTCATCGGCATTACCGACATTTCGACTCTCGCCGACTATTTCCTCATCTGCACCGCCACCAGTTCCACCCATGTCAAGACTCTCTGCGACGCAGTTGAAGAGGCGATGGACGAGGCAGGCGAGCCGATGCTCTCCCGGGAAGGCCATCGCGGCGGTACATGGGTGCTCATGGACTTTGGCAGCCTCGTTGTGCACGTCTTTACGGCCGAGGCCAGAAAGTTCTATGACCTCGAGCGCCTTTGGCAGGACGGCCATCAGATGAATCTGTCTGCGGTTTTGGGCGAAAACGCTTGACAAACGGAGCAAAAAAACGTACAATGACCCGGTAAAAGGCAAAGAAGGGGAATACCCTGCGCGATTTTTTCAGAGACCCGGCGGTCGGTGCAAGCCGGGAAAATCAACCGGACGTCTCTCACCCCAGAGCCGCCGCCCCGAAGGCAGTAAGGGCGGACGCATGGCCGCGTTAAAGGCCGCTTGAGGGCTGCTAAAAAAACAGCCGAATCAGGGTGGTACCGCGTATCTAACGCCCCTGACCGTATGGTCAGGGGCGTTTTTTATGAACGAAATTATGAGACAAAGGAGTTTGTTATGAAATACGATTTTGCAGCCATTGAGAAGAAATGGCAGGAAAAATGGGAGCAGGAGAAGCCCTATGCCGCCGTCACTGGGGACAAAAAGCCAAAGTTTTACGGCCTGATCGAGTTCCCATACCCCTCCGCTGCCGGTCTTCATGTCGGCCATCCGCGTCCGTTTACAGCCATGGATATCATCTGCCGCAAAAAGCGCATGCAGGGCTATAACGTCCTGAACCCCATCGGCTTCGATGCATTTGGCCTGCCGACGGAAAACTTCGCCATCAAAAACCACATCCATCCGGCCATCGTCACCAAGCGGAATATCGAAAACTTCACCCGTCAGCTCAAAATGCTCGGCTACGGTTTCGACTGGGAGCGCGTCATCGACACAACCGACCCGGATTATTATCGCTGGACGCAGTGGATCTTCCTGCAGATGTACAAGCACGGCCTTGCTTATAAGACCACGATGCCCGTCAACTGGTGCACCAGCTGCAAGTGTGTACTTGCCAACGAAGAGGTCGTTGAGGGTGTGTGTGAGCGCTGCGGCGCGCCGGTTGTCCGCAAGGAAAAGAGCCAGTGGATGCTGCGCATCACGAAATATGCTGACCGTCTGATCGACGATCTCGATCTCGAAGGTCTGGATTATATTGAGCGTGTCAAGACTCAGCAGAAAAACTGGATCGGCCGCTCTACCGGCACGGAAGTGACCTTCAAGACCAATACCGAAGACGATATCACCGTTTACACAACCCGCGTTGACACGCTCTTCGGTGTGACGTATACCGTCATTTCCCCGGAGCATCCACTGCTGAACAAGTGGAAGGAGCGCATCGCCAACTGGGCCGACGTCGAAGCTTACAAGCAGGCAGCTGCCCGCAAGTCCGATTTTGAACGCGGCGAACTCAACAAGGACAAGACCGGCGTCCGCCTTGAGGGCATCGAGGTCACGAATCCTGCCACCGGCAAGGTCGTGCCGATGTTCGTCTCCGATTATGTTCTTATGAGTTACGGCACGGGCATTGTCATGGGCGTTCCAGGCCACGATCAGAGAGACTGGGACTTTGCAACGAAGTTCGGTCTGCCTATCGTCGAGGTCGTTCAGGGCGGCGATATCACCAAGAGTGCGTTCACGCTCAAGGACGATACCGGCATCATGGTCAATTCCGGCTTCCTCAACGGCATGACTGTCAAGGAAGCTATCCCTGCCATGAAGCAGTATGCCATCGAGCAGGGTTGGGGCCATGAGAAAGTGAATTACAAGCTGCGCGACTGGGTTTTCTCCCGCCAGCGCTACTGGGGCGAGCCCATCCCGATGATCTCCTGCCCGAAGTGCGGCTGGGTGCCGGTTCCAGAGGAGCAGCTGCCCGTTGTTCTTCCGCAGGTTGACAGCTATGAGCCGACTGACGATGGCGAAAGCCCACTGTCTAAGATGACCGACTGGGTCAACACTACTTGCCCGTGCTGCGGAGGCCCGGCCAAACGCGAGACGGACACCATGCCCCAGTGGGCAGGCTCCAGCTGGTATTATCTGCGCTATATGGACCCGCACGACGAGAATGCTCCCGTCTCCAAAGAAGCTGAAACCTATTGGGACCCCGTTGACTGGTATAACGGCGGTATGGAGCACACGACGCTTCACCTGCTGTACTCCCGCTTCTGGCACAAGTTCCTCTATGATATCGGCGTCGTCCACACGAAAGAGCCGTATGCCAAGCGCACCAGCCACGGCATGATTCTCGGCCAGAACCCGCACTACGTCGGAAACGTCTCCACGGAGGAAGAAAAGCAGGCACTGATTGAGAAGTACGGCAATCAGGCGCTGCGCCCAGCGGTCAAGATGTCTAAATCTCTCGGCAACGTCGTCAACCCCGACGATGTTGTAAAAGCCTACGGCGCGGACACAATGCGCCTGTATATTATGTTCATCGGCGATTTTGAGAAGGTTGCGACATGGTCTGACGAGGCTGTCAAGGGCTCCAAGCGTTTCCTGGACCGCTGCTGGAATCTCATGGACATGGCCGCTGATTCCGAGGAACTCAGCGAAAAGAACGAGGCCGTCATTCACAAGACCATCCGTAAGGTCACGCAGGACATTGACGAACTCAAGATGAATACCGCAATCGCCGCGCTTATGACCATGGTCAACGAGTTCTACGCCAATGGTCTGACAAAGGGCGATCTGAAGATGCTCATGCTCATGCTCAGCCCGTTCGCCCCGCACATGGTCGAAGAGATGTGGGAACTGACCGGCGAGGCTGCCAAGACCGGCACCATGGCCATGCAGCAGCCGTGGCCGGAATACGACGAGAGCAAGACCGTCGCGTCCCATGTCGAGATGGCCGTGCAGGTGCTCGGCA
>ERZ1673701.2420-NODE-2420-length-14451-cov-3.683384_pt1 | contig 14451 bp, 10 predicted proteins | sample MGYA00580231_ERZ1673701 | MGnify/ENA primary metagenome ERZ1673701 (study PRJEB41218, sample SAMN15661798) | gut metagenome | host: Homo sapiens | place: Canada: London | collected 2015-08-20/2019-03-30 | study: EMG produced TPA metagenomics assembly of...
TTAATTCCTTCTATAACATTAGCCACAACCTGTGATGTGCTTGTTGTTCCACCTGCATCTCCACTAGAAACATTCCAGTCACAATATCTGAATCCACGTTCCTCAACAGCACATACAAGCTGGCTCATTATGCCATAGCAGTATTTCTTACTTATTGTGTTACTAGAACCACCTGGAAATCTTACAAGATCTGCTGCTTTTCCAGTCTGTGCAGTTATAATACTATTCATCTCGTCAAAATCTGCAAAATATGCATCTACACTCTGATATATCTTTGCATAATCATGTGATGCTGAATGTATTGCAACAGTATGTCCCCGCTGTGCTTCTTGTGCAATAAGATTCTGATAATCCGGTTTTCCATTAGTAACAAAAAATGTTGCCTTAACATTATATCTGTCAAGAATATCAAGCAGCTTTTCTGTATATGGTCCGGGACCATCATCAAAAGTCAGATAAACAACCTTATCACCCGGATTAACTGCATCATCTGACATTGGTGCAACTACCTTCACAGTTCTTTGCACTTCAGATTCATTACCACAATTATCAGATACATTGTATGTTACTGTATATTTTCCTGCATTAGCTGTATCAACATTCCCAGATACTGATACCTTATCAGTTACATCTCCATCACATATATCCACAGCTGTATACCCCGGTTCATTATATGTATCTCCCATCCTGATATAATACACCTCACCGCCGGTAAGTGATATCTGTGGAGCTGTAGTATCTTCTACATGTATAACACGTTCTGTAAATGCTTCATTACCAGAAGAATCTTTAACTGAATATACAATTGTAGTATCACCTTTTGTATATGTATCAACCTCCGCAGAAGTCTCCACTTTATCTGTAATATCACCATCATAATTATCAACTGCAGAAAATCCTGCTTCTTCATAATTACTTCCGGCTTCTATGGTAATCTCTGTATCTCCTGAAAGACTAATAACAGGTGCCTGGGTATCCACAACTTTTACTGCTACTTTTCTAGAAATATGTTTCTTCTTTTTTGACGCAACAATCTTAATGTCATACTTTCCAAGCTTTGTGACATCAACATTTCCCTCAATCTCTATATCTGTCTTATTATCTTTCTTTCCAAGCACATTCTTCTTAATAGTTTCATTAATATCCGCTTCATCATCAGTACTTCCATACTCAACAACTAAAGTATCAGGGCATGACACCACAAGACTGTTCTCCTTAACAGACCTGATGATAAATATTATCACCAGCACCATAAGAACTGTAACAGAACCTGCCATTAAATATTTAACCCATCTATTATTCATAAAACATACCAACTTTCTCATTTGAACATAATATTGTATGGGTATTATACTTCTTTAATGCATAATAAGCCAGTAGAAACATTAAGAAAATTAAGCTATTTCTATAATTCTTCCCATTTTTGCATTAGTTCTGTGAGATATTGATATAACAGTCCTGTTCCTGCTTACCCTGTTTAATGCATCAAGCACATTTTTCTCAGTATCAGCATCAAGATTAGCTGTTATCTCATCTAGCAGAAGCAGTTCAGGCTTTGCTGCTGCAGCCCTTGCAATTGACAATAACTGCCACTGTCCCTGTGAGAAATCTTCTGGCTTGCATATAGTATCATATCCATTGTCAAGTTCCATAATTGCATCATGAATACCTGCTGCCTTAGCTGCTTCAATTACATCTTCATCAGTAATTGATACATCATACAGTGTTATCTGGTCTTTGACAGTTCCTGGAACCATATGAAAAGTCTGCTCAACATATCCATATATTCTCCTCTTTTCACTATCCGGAATAGCCGTAGCCTTCTGACCTGCAATTGATACGCTTCCTTTATCCGGCTCGTAAAGCCCAAGAAGGAGCTTGAATATTGTACTCTTTCCTGTACCTGTTCTTCCCGACAGAGTAACCTGCTCTCCCTCCTTAACAGAAAAACTTAAGTTCTCCACAACATTTTTATCATCATATGCAAATGTTACATTATTGAAATCGACAATCACATCACTGTCAGCTTCCATGGCTGTATTCTCTGCAATGTATGAATCCTTCTTAACTGATAATTCATTCATCTCGAAAAATTCATTTATTCTATGTACTCCGGCTATTGCTGACTGTATAGTCTGAATCTCCATACCAAGGCTCTCAACAGGAGCAAATATCTGTGAAATATAATTAATTACCGCAACTGCTGTACCTGCTGACATGCCAAAAAATGCAAGCACTGTCTGGTTACCTGATGCTGAAAAAAGCATGACCACAGCAACAACAATTGCATTGAGAGTAAGAATTACAGGTGAATATACTGCATCATAGAAATTAGTTTTCTCAACTGCTGCGTAACTTTCACATATATATTCATCGTATCTTTCTGCCATATAATTTTCCTTGCCAAGTGTATGTATTGTTCTTATGTTGTGAAGAGTTTCCGGCACATGTCCTGATGCTCTTCCTACAGCTCTTCTGTTCTCAATCTGTGCTGCCAGCATATTTTTCTGAATAATTCTTGTGAATACGAACAGGAATGGAAGAATAACAAGAAGCACAATGGCAAGCCCCTTATTCTTAAACCATATAACAGCAACTATACTTATTATCTTACAGGCATCAGCAAACATACTGACAATTCCTGATGTAAACAGATTCTCAACTGTATCAGCATCACCAACGAATCTTGAAACAACAGTTCCCGGCTCCTGACTTGTAAGACAGCTTGTTGTAAGACAGCTATACTTATACATCAACGCACTCCTTAATGAATGTGTAATCTTCTGTCCGAATACTGTAAGAAAAGTTTCTCTTGCACTCTCCATAAAACCGGTTACAAGAAGAAATCCGAAATACATAAGAACCATATAAAATGTGGGCATTGTACCTGATGCAACTGTATCAATAATCTTTGCAAGAATAAGTGGTGGAAACAGTGCCATTACAATTGCGCCAACAACAGTAATTGCAATTCCTGCTGTAAGCATCCACTTTTCTTTTATTGTGTTCAATATAACTCTGCCAACACTTTTATTCTTCATCAGATGCGCCTCCCTTCTGTTCATTATAAAGAACCGCATACTGTGGGCATTTATTCATAATCTCATCATGTGTACCGGCTATGGTTTTTCCGTTCTCCATCCATATAACCTTATCCATCTGTGGGAACAGATATAATCTGTGTGAAATAAGAATCACAATACAATCCTTGGTGTATTCTTTAATATTAGCAAATACCTCTCTTTCAGTGTCCTTATCAAGTGCTGAAAATGGATCATCTAATATAACTAACGGCTTCTTATGGCAGAGTGTTCTGGCAAGTGCAAGTCTCTGTGCCTGTCCTCCTGACAGTCTCACACCTGTATTCCCAACATAAGTGTCCTGTCCGTTTTCCATATCATTTACTTCTTTGTCAAAGCACACTGCCTTAAGAAGCTTAGCCACATCCTCATCATCACCCATAAGAATATTGTTTCTAATTGTATCATTAAACAATTCCGGATCATGTCCCAGATATGCTGCAAGTCCTGCCTTTTTCGCCTCATCAAGTTCTGATAGTTCATTGCCTGCAATCTTAATGCTCCCCTTATATGGATATTCACATAAAAACACCTTTCCAAGAGTTGACTTGCCACATGCAACAGAACCCGTTACTCCGATTATGTCACCTTTTTCTGCTTCAAATGTTACATTTTCGAATATATCATGGCCTCCCGGATAAGCAAATGTAAGTCCTTTTACTTCAAGTGAGTCACACTTTACACTGTTATCCGCATCTTCATAATTTTCATGCTTCATAAGCGGTTTAATTCTCTTCCATGACACCTGTGCCTTATGTACTGCATTAAACAGCTTTGCTGCATGTGAGGACTTCTTAGAAAGCTTTGCAAAGCATGATACATATGTAGCTAAAATAGCAATATCCCATTCTTTCCAGCCTGTTCCCAGAACATTTCTGCTTCCAAAATATAATATAAATATAACTCCGGCAAGTGCTATAACTTTGTATATCGGAGGAAATGCTGTTCCCCATATATTAGCCCTTACTGCCGACTTTTCATAGGCTGTAAGATTATCTTCATACGCCTGTTTTCTTTCCTGCTCACAGCCATATACACGATATGTAACCGCATTTTCTGCTCTGTCAAGCGTTGCCTCACTAAGCCTTCCTGACTGTACCTTATATTCTGCGCCTGTCTTCTGTACAACAGCCTTCATCTTTTCTGCAATAATATAAGATATCGGCGGGAATATCATACATATAAGTCCAAGTCTCCAGTCATAGAAAAGAAGCATTCCAGCATATGCTGCCAGCGCAACACCCGTATCAAATATCTCAGTTGTGAACTTTCTCATCCCTTCAGCACAATCATCAACATCCAGGATAGCCTTGGTAAGAATATCTCCCGCTCCTTCTTCCTGTAACTGTGGTCTTCTCTTATGTACAAGGCTGTTATACAAAACCTCTTTCATGTTCTTATTAACATTATTAGCGAATCTTCTTACATAGAATCTCTTGATATACCTTGATATCTGCACTACTGCAATTGCAATCACATAACATATTACAAGAATAAGCATATCTGTAAATGTTGATTTTCCACCAAGTATATTAACAAGACAGCCTGTCATTCTTCCTTCAAACCACGGACCTGCAAGAAGTCCGAGATTGTATATAAGGCCAGATATCGTTATTATCAGAAGTATATTCCACTGGGATTTAAAATAATATGACACCCTGTCGGTCATGATATTATTCCTTCCTGTGTTACTCATCTTCATCATCCTCTGTTTATCTTCGTTATCTTTCTTTTAAAGTCAATTACATTAACACATTATTGTGACAGTCCGTTACTAATATATATATTTTTTACATTTTCAAGTGCTTCCTTAAACAGCACATTATTAAACTGTGCATTATCTATATCTTTAACCACCTGTTCTGCTTTCTCATTTTCTCCATTATTCACATACACCCTGTAATCAACAGCTTTTTTATATGCAATGGCAAATGTATAGTAGTCCTGCGTATCTTTATCAATATCTTTGCCTATGCCTGTGTTATATTCTGTCTTTTCAAGAAGCCCTTCATAATTATTTTCTATAAAATCATTATAAAGACTGTCTTCTTCATAGCCCGACATTCTTCCTTTACTCCTGAATACATCACCTGATATATCTGAAACACATGGGATTATAATAATAATCATAATTGCACACAGTACATAAGCCAGAAGTGATATATTAAATTTCTTCTTTTTTCTCATTCAAAGCTCCTCCTTGTAATGAGTGTAAGTATATCTGCCTGTGACATATCAGGAAGTCCGGCTATGTCCTCATCTGTCAGATTGCAGTATGCCTTTAACAGTTCATGTGATTTTTCATATATATCATTTATATACTTAATACTTTCTTTCGATACACTATGATACGATAAATTTAAACGTCTGCTGACAATATCTTCCATATCGGCAACAGCCCTTGAAATCGTATTCATATATTCGTCGCCATAATATGATGAATTATTCCTTTCCATCATACTTATTATACCTTTTCTTATATACACATAATCACCTGCGACATTGTAAAAATCATTCCATGCATATTTATCATCATTATCCTTTATTGAACAATCTCCCACATAATCCATACTATACAGAGTTGCATAGTCTCCTGCTTCTAACAGAAGCTTTAGTTTTGTCTGGATTTCATCACTATGGGATGAATAATATTTCTGCTGATTTTTTTTTGCTATATCATATCCAATCATTGAATTTTTACCAATAATAGCCAGTGTAAGTGCAGTCATTGTTATAACAAGAGCTGTTATTGGTGCAATATAATTCACAAACCATTTGCTGTTACCAATTACTTTGGAACGTGTGCTGTTAAACTTTTTATTATATTGTTCCATATCATCAATATGCTTCTTAAATTCCACATTTGGTGAGCCGCAATTAGGACAGAACTTCTGATTCATCTGTATAGGTGCACCGCAATTATTACATTTCATCAGTTGTTCCCTCCTTCATTATATTTTTTATAAAATGACTCTTCGTAGCTCTTTCCAAGCTTGTAATCATAATAGCCATTTTGATACAATTCATTAAGCATATCATTAATTTCTTTGTCCGTCGCCTTTGCAACATTTTTAAGATAACTCTGTGCTTCTGCAACCCAGCCGTCCACAGTTTCTTTTTCTTCTGCCGTACAGCCCTCATACCTACGGTAATTATATCCGTTTTTATTATTAATGAAATATATCATGTCAAGTGACTTTTCAAAGCCTGTTCCAAACTGATAATCACTCAGTTTTTCGCCTTTATGAACCATAATATAGATGTCTGCCACCCTTTTATAATAATAATCATAAATATTAATAAAATTGTAATGACTCCACTTTTCCAAAACACTTGAACTGCCCTTATAACTATCTGTCAGTTCTGAAATGCCTGCATAGTCCCGCTTTTCATATAATGAATTAAGTTCACCTATATTGTTATTGTACCAATCTAATGACTGGTGTATCTCTTTCCTGTTATGTGAAGAATTATACATACTCTTATATGAACCATATCCAAACATACTTCCGGCAAGAACTGCTGCCGCTATTGCCGCACATACTATACCTACACTTTTCATTGTACTTTTTATGATGTATTTTCTGGTATTCTTATCCAGCTTCTCCATTCCTTCATTCAGATTGTACAGGTCTTTCATGTACTTCTGTTCAGAATTCTCATACTGCATAGCACCACAATATGGGCATGCAGTCTCGTTATCTCCTATATCTGCTCCACAATTACTACATATCATAGCTATCCCCTTTTATCAGTTATTGTATTATGCAGAGGCTTCTTTATCCTGCATAATTATCTTTTATAATACTCTGCAATTGTACCAACTACAACATCCATCTGTAAAGGCTTCGACAGATGTGCATTCATTCCGGCTTCAACACATTTTCTGGCATCCTCCTCAAATGCATTGGCTGTCATTGCAATTATCGGAATCTCCACAGCATCAGGTCTTTCCATAGCTCTTATAGCTTTGGTCGCTGCAATTCCGTCAAGCTTTGGCATCATAATATCCATAAGAATCACATCATATGTATGTGGTGCACACCTTGTAAATTCCCTGACAGCCTGCTCACCATCACTGACAACAGTAACATTAGCGCCTTCATCCACCAGAAGAGTCTGTGCAATCTCAGCATTAAGTTCATTATCCTCTGCTAGCAGAATCTTAATTCCCGAAATATCATTACTGCTCTTTTCCCTATCATCCGTTATTTCTTCAACTTTGCTTGCAATCTCGAAAGGAATTCTGATTACAAATGTTGAGCCTTCCCCTTCCTTGCTTGTGACACTAATTGTTCCATTCATTTTGTCAACCAAGCTCTTAACAATAGCCATCCCAAGTCCTGTTCCCTGATAAACACTTCTGGCATCAGTCTTTTCCTGTACAAATGGTTCAAATATATGATCAAGAAATTCTTCACTCATGCCAATTCCTGTATCAGTAACAGTCCATTCATATGTAACAATTCCATCCTGTGTTCCAATACATTTAAAATATGTTGAAACCTTTCCTCCAGCTTTATTATATTTAATGCAGTTACCATATATATTTAAAAATAACTGGCGTAAATGCAGAGGACTTCCGTATACATATGGATACATAACTTTTCCTGCCACCTTGTCATACTTAATATTAACACCTGCATCTGAGGCACGCTGTTCAACTATAGTAATAATATCCTTTGCAAGCTTGTTAAGATCCACAATCTCTCTTGAAAGCTCAATCTGGCCATCCTCTAACTTACTCATCTGGAGAATGTCATTAATAAGTGATAAAAGATGATTAGCAGCTATTGACATTTTCTTTCTGTTAGTATTAATCATATCTGTATCTTCTTTATGGCTCTCATCAATTCTTAACAATCCGATTATGCCATTAAGCGGCGTCCTTATATCATGTGTCATTCTTGATAAGAAATCAGTCTTGGCAGCATTAGCCTTTTCCTCTCGGCGTACTGCCTCCTGTAGCTGTTCATTTTTTTCCTGCAGTGTCTTTGCATACTGCTGCTGCATTTCATACTGTTCACGCTCATATCCCTGAACCGTTTTCCAGCGCATCATATTAAGTACAAGTACAGCAAACATATAGGCAACAAATGTATACTGCATATTTCTTGGTGTTGTCTTAAAAACATTTCTTTCCGGCATATAAACATACACATAATAATCTCTCCCACGTTCCATAAGACCATAATTATGTGAACCCCACCTTCTGTTACTATCAGCATGTACTATTTTGCCACTTGCACCAGTCTCCTTTATCTTCTTAATAACATTATATTTATCAATATCTTCACCAACCATACTGTCATCATTAGACGCTATTATCTGATTTCCCTTTGTAACAACAATCTTTCCATCTTCCCTGTCATCATAACCTGATAATATATGTGTAAATGAAAGATTGTAATTATTAACATACTCTGCCGGTGTGTGGTAATAAACAACAACTATCCCACTTGAATCCGCCATACCACATGCTGCAAGGTCAACATATGAACCATCTTCACAGTCAATTCTTATTGCGTATGTTTTTTCAGTATTATCAACAACATCAATAAGTGAAGTACTGTCAAGATATTCGTTAAGCTCATCTGCACCATATTCATCTGTATATTCCTGTGCTATAAGATTACCTTTTGAATCCATGATTATAACTGCCGTCAGATAACATTCCTGCATATTCTTTTTGATAAATTCTTCTGTAAATATATCTTTATCTGAAAGGCTGCGCTCATATGTGATATTATGTTTTATCTGCTGCGCACTTTCAATTACCCTGAGCAGGCTCTTGGTTTCTGACGCAAGATTAAGTCTTGTAAAGCTGTTGCACTGTTCATTAATATAATGCGCAGTATCTGAAAGTGTTTCCTGTGTAGTTTTTATATCAACATTTACAGCAATAAAAAACACAATCATCATTATAAACAGGCCTGCTATAATCTCAATCGGCCATATTCTTTTTCTTTTCTTTCTGGTAATGGTATTATTTTCCATAACTGTCCACCTCCAGATATTTATCAGCATCAGAAATATATCTGCTGATTATCTTCTTCTCTGTACCATCATTCCTCATCTGGTTAAGAATTTCTGTAAGCTGCTTCTCTATCCCACGGTCATCATTTTTGTCAAATGCTACTCCCAGTCCTACTGTCTCTAATGGTTCGTCAAGAATCCTGAACTTAATATTATAATCTTCCATGTACTGGCATATTGCAGTTTCATGAGCTGCCAGAGCATCTGCATAGCCTTTGCTTAAAAAAGGATATATAAGTTCTCTTTTCTGCAAAGCTATTAATGACCTTATAGCCGGGATACGCTCATCAGTCTTGCTAAGAAATATCTTCTCAGGTCTTGTTGTAGTCTGTACTGCAATCGTCTTTCCTTCCAGATCCTCAAGAGAATATATATCACTTTCCATATTCACAGCAACAACCTGACGGCTGATCATATAAGGTCCTGCCCATCTGTATTCATTCTCCCTGCCATCCATGCTAAAGCTTCCCCATGCACAATCAATTGTTCTGTCTGCAAGAAGATTCTTCTTATCCTCCCAGTCAATATATATGAATCTGGCCTTATAGCCCATTCTTTTAAATGCTTCCGTAGCAAGCTCAACATCAATTCCGGTAGCATTGCCATCTGTATCGACATAATTATATGGCGGATAGTTGTCACTTCCTATGACTATTTCCGGCAATCCAACCCCATTATTGTGGCTGTCTGACCTTTCTTTTCTTTCACACCCATATAAAAAAGCTGTATATATGCTTAGCAGACATATTATAATCAAAAAACTTTTAATCCTACGCACTTACTTTCCCTCTCCTACATATTTTTAAAATATGTTCTATTATAATACAAAAAGCTGCTGATTACTAATCAGACTGACAGTTTTCGTACGACATAATTCGACAATTTTTTTATGGTCAGTTTTCATCTGACCATATTCCTGATTTATTCTGACCTTATTCTGGCATGTGACATTTTTATTAAATTGGATATTTCTTTATGACCAGTTGTGCAATATTATATGTAAAAATCAATTCATAAAATTCATTTTCAAGGAGGTCAGTTATGACAACAAATTCACAATATGAATTAAACAAAGGACTTGCTCAGATGTTAAAGGGTGGCGTAATCATGGATGTTACTACTCCTGAGCAGGCTAAGATTGCAGAGGCCGCTGGTGCATGTGCTGTTATGGCACTTGAGAGAATCCCTGCCGATATCAGGGCTGCAGGTGGTGTTTCGCGTATGAGCGACCCTAAGATGATTAAAGGTATTCAGGATGCTGTAAGTATTCCTGTTATGGCAAAATGCCGTATTGGTCATTTCGTTGAAGCACAGATTTTACAGGCAGTTGAGATCGACTATATTGATGAATCTGAAGTATTATCTCCTGCTGATGATATATATCATATTGATAAAACCCAGTTCAAAGTACCTTTCGTATGTGGTGCAAGAGATTTAGGAGAAGCATTAAGAAGAATCAATGAAGGTGCTTCCATGATAAGAACAAAAGGTGAACCTGGTACGGGGGATGTTGTTCAGGCTGTACGACACATGAGAAAGATTAATTCTGAAATCAGAAAAATAACATCTATGCAAAAGGACGAGCTTTTCGAGGAAGCTAAACAGTTACAGGTTCCATATGACCTTGTCCTCTATGTACATGATAATGGAAAGCTTCCTGTAGTAAACTTTGCTGCCGGAGGTGTTGCTACTCCTGCAGATGCCGCTCTTATGATGCAGTTAGGTGCTGAAGGTGTATTTGTAGGTTCTGGTATATTCAAGTCTGGAAATCCTGCTAAGAGAGCTTCTGCCATAGTTCAGGCTGTCACTAACTACACAGATGCTGCACTTATTGCTAAATTATCAGAAGATTTGGGCGAAGCCATGGTTGGTATTAATCCTAGCGAAATACAGATAATCATGGAAGAAAGAGGCAGATAATATGAAAATAGGCGTACTTGCTGTGCATGGTGCATTCATTGAGCATGAACATATCATTGAAAAAATCGGACATGAAGTAATTGAAATACGTCAAAGAAAAGACCTTGAAGGAATTGACGGAATTATCCTTCCAGGTGGTGAAAGCACTGTTCAGGGACAGCTTCTAAGAAAGCTGGATATGCTTGATACAATTAAGTCTTTAATAGCAGATGGTCTTCCAACACTTGCAACCTGTGCCGGTCTGATTCTTTTAGCCGGACGCATTGACAATGACGACAGTATACATATTGGAACTCTGCCTGTCACTGTAAAAAGAAATGCATATGGAAGACAGTTAGGCAGCTTTGCAAGAACTGCTCCTATGAAGGGCTTTGATGAATTTCCAATGACATTTATCCGTGCGCCATACATTTCATCAATTAAGGATAACGTTGATGTTCTTGCAGCTGTTGATGACAGAATTGTTGCTGTTCAATATAATAACCAGATTGGTCTTGCATTTCACCCTGAACTTTCAGGTGACACTAGAATTCATGAGTATTTTATATCACTCTGTGAAAAATAATCTGAATTATAATATTTAATTGACACATTTATATATATATATTAGTATAATGTTAATAAGAGGGAGTAGTTAGCATCGTATCCGGTGCAATAGTAATCGTCATCACGCTGAACAGCCGGTTATTATTACAATTAACGAGACTTTTATCAATTCATTTTTGATGCGATAAAGGTCTCTTTTTATATTTTATATTATTCCATTCCTTTATCGCAAGAAAGGAGCTTATTATGGAATATTTGTTACTACTCATCGGTTTCGTGCTATTAATAAAAGGCGCGGATTTCTTCGTGGAGGGAAGTTCTTCCCTTGCCAAAATCCTTAAAGTACCAAGCGTTATCATCGGACTTACCATTGTTGCAATGGGAACCAGTGCCCCTGAGGCATCTGTTAGTATTAACGCTGCCCTCTCTGGCAGTAATGACATTGCAATCAGCAATGTTGTTGGTTCTAACATATTTAATGGTCTTGTCGTTGTAGGTATCTGTGCATTTATAGCAGGATTTTCTACTAACCGTGACATTCTCAAGCGTGATATGCCTGTTAATATCATAATAACTGCTATTCTTTGCTTTATGTTTATTGATGGCAGACTTTCAAGAATTGAAGGCATTATTCTCCTTGCCGGAATGGCAGCTTACATCACATGCATGATAATATCAGCACTTAAAAACAGGGAAGAAGCTGAGGATTGTAAAATAATGCCTCTGCCTAAGAGTCTGCTTTATATTGCAGGAGGTCTTATAGCAGTAATATTCGGTGGTAATCTTGTTGTAGATAAAGCCTGTATCATAGCTGCCAACTTTGGTGTAAGCCAGAATTTCATAGGTCTTACAATAGTTGCAATCGGAACATCCCTGCCTGAGCTTGTAACTTCTATAGTTGCCACAAGGAAAGGTGACAGCGGACTCGCACTTGGCAATGCAATCGGCTCTAACATATTTAATATATTATTTATCTTAGGTATGTCTGCTGCGATACAGCCTCTTCACGTTCTTTCCGAATCACTTATTGACTGTATCATACTTCTTGCCAGTGGAATTGTATTATTTCTCTTCGCATTTACCAAGAAGACAATGAGCAGATGGGAAGGTGCTGCATGTATTCTTATGTATGTGGGATATACGGCATATCTTTTTGTACGCTAAAGGTATTTTAAATTAATTATGCATAAATAAATGCACCGTAAGTATATCTCTAACATACTTACGGTGCATTTGTGTTAAATATTATGTTCTTTTCTTTTTTTAACAATCAGCCACACAACCATTAACACAACTCCTGCAGCACTAACTAAAGCCCCCTGCCACAGATACGGATGACTCATCTTAATAACAGTTGTTCCCTTATTCACATACATAAGATTATTCCTATGTGTTATATCCGATGAAGAGCTGAATATATCGTGATATGCAAGTGTTGTATTAACATTATCATTATTAGATGTAATTGTAATCTCATTGTTTCCGTATTCCACCTTTAAAGGAACTATCTTTCTGTCTGGAAGTTCCTCTGATGATATACCACTCATATTACCAAGCAACTGTCCAACAGATACGTCATCAGTCAGACTATAGAAATATGTAAGATTAAGGCCAGTCATTATAATATTATCGTTATTCACAGTCCCATAAAAATCGAGATTCAATCCATTATCATAAAAAGTTCCCCACACAGTATCAAGTCCATCAAGATACACTGTATTCCATGTAGTATGTCCCTGAGGAAACATATCTGGATATATCGTTCCAATTCTTGTATCCATATCCGGATATCCATTGTGAAATGTTATCAAACTGCATGTTACGCCAAGGAAATTCTGACTATGTGTACGCTTATCCTTTGGTATGCCATCGGCATATATAATCACCTTAACTCCTGCTCTGCTTAGACGCAGTACAAGGTCTTCTGCTGTTTCTTTATCATCATATGTAAAACCATTCAAGAACACCTCTTTATATCCCGACAATTCTTCATATGTGTAATCATTAAGATTCGCAGAATCTGCTGTTTCAACCGCAGGAAACTGCATTGATATTGCTGCTGCCCCAGAGCCTATCGCAACTGCCCTGTAACTGCTGATAACTCCCCAGTTGTCAGGTGTTTCAATATGGTAAAGAATGTAATCACTGTTTTGTTCCACTTTCTTATATCCAACCGTATTCGCAGCTGCTTCAAGATCATATAAAGAATTATTATATTGTTTAAGCAATGATTTTTTCACAAGTACAGAATCATCCCCCAGTTCTAAGCATCTGTCGAAGACATACAGGAAATCTCCCTGTGCAAATGCTTTGTTAAGATTAACTATATTAGCAGATGTATTAGCAGCTTCTCTTCCTGCACCAAATGTAGCATCAACCGGATTGCCATAATCAGAAACCAGCCATGAACCGGTTGCCCCCAGTATGCTCTCGTCCATCAGGGCAAGTCTCTGCTTTGTGACTGCCTGAGCACTTGAAATAAGAGTACTGTCCTGTCTTGCTGCCATTCTTTCCTGAACAGATATATCATTATGTTCACCAACAATAAGGCTTAAAGATGGTATAGTATCTACCACCAGTAAAACGCAAAGCATCAAGACCAGAGTCTTCTTTAGCCTATCCCACATAAGAAAGCTCATAAGAATCATACATAATGCAATGGATATGAATCTTAACATCCATAAATACTGGCTTCCTGGCAAGTGCTTCAAAACGGCATATGCTGATTTAGTTGTCATAAGCAGTATAATGAATCCTGTTACAAAGCCTGTTCTCGATTTCTTATATCCAAATAAAATGCCAAATACAATAACAATCAAAGTTGCAAATCCGAAATAAAAATATTCAAAACCTCTTGTTAATCTTTCAA
>ERZ1673701.2427-NODE-2427-length-14415-cov-5.737883_pt1 | contig 14415 bp, 17 predicted proteins | sample MGYA00580231_ERZ1673701 | MGnify/ENA primary metagenome ERZ1673701 (study PRJEB41218, sample SAMN15661798) | gut metagenome | host: Homo sapiens | place: Canada: London | collected 2015-08-20/2019-03-30 | study: EMG produced TPA metagenomics assembly of...
CTTTTTTTTATGAAAGTGTACTATCAAAACTTTGTGCATAGTGTACATATATTTAAGTACACTTTGTGCATAGTGCGAATATACACCATGTGCATAGTGTGATATCATATAAGAGTAAGGAAGATTGAAAGTGCACAATCAATCAGAATCAAGGGTTAAGGAAAGAGGTAAAAAAATATGGATATTTTTATTAAGGAGTATAACGCAAAAGTTATGACTTTAGAGTTTATTAAGAAAGCGTATGGAAAATGTAATTTTGGTTCGGTTGATTCAAGTTATCAGTATTTACTGGGTTATGCAAATGCTTTATATGATTGTGGTCTGATTACTTCTATTGATTTGCAAAAGGCTTTTGATATAACTGAAAAGTTGTTTGAAGAATTTAAGTAATTGTTGTAGCTGTCCTATCGGCTTGACGGGGATTAAAAAGGAGAAAAAGTCTATGAAAGAATTAGTTAAAATCAGTCGTGTAAGTGGTATGTTAGAAAAAATGTATCGACAGCTTAATCAAGATAAATTTAACGGAGAACTTGAAGATCCTATTATTACAATTCAATCTACACCGAGGGCATACGGACATGTTACTTGTGGTAAGGTATGGAAAAGCAAGGATGTAGCACGATATGAATTAAATATAGGAGCAGGCACGTTGGATAGACCTATTGAAAATGTAGTTTCAACATTGTTACATGAAATGGTACATATCTATCATTTGATGAATAATATACAAGATTGTTCCCGTGGTGGTACATATCACAACCGGAAATTCAAAGAAAAAGCGGAAAGCGTTGGATTGATTATAAATAAAGATTCCCGTATTGGTTGGAGTCTTACAGAACCTAGTGAAGAATTGATTGAATATATCATTTCGCAAGGTTGGACGGATATATTAATTAACAGACAAGAAAGTATAAGAATTGGTGGTGTATCCGGTGGCAGTAGTGGTGATTCTTCTGGGAATAAGCCACCCAAAAAGCCTAGTTCTACAAGAAAATATATTTGTCCATGTTGTGGGAACTCTGTAAGAGCCACGAAAGAAATTAATATAATATGCGGTGATTGTATGAAGCAAATGGTAAAGGAAGAGTAAAACAAGCTCTTCCTTTTTATGTGGCTTTTATTGTGGTATTGTGTCAAGTAAAATACTCTTTTACGTGCATTTCGGAAAAGGAAGATTTTACTTGACGCAATACTTCCCCCGTGTTTCTGTACTCTTCAAACTGGTGTTCGTGGGGTCTGATAGACGCACTTCTATCAGATCCCCTTGGTTACCCCGTGTGTCGGTCATTGAGATAATGCTGATTCATTTTGCCAGTACACCCATTCAAGCTATCTCTGTCTAGGTTAGCCAGTATTGTGTATTATTGCCAGTATACTTCCGGTTTCTGCCCTTGAACAAAAATCGTGTCTCGAGTGAAGCGATACGTTGCTAAATATATTCTTTGCAATCCTATGATTGTAAAGAATATATTTAGAACGTGCTGAGCGAGGGTTGCCACGGAGAGAAAAATTATACCCCCTCTCAATGAGTTTGAGAGGGGGTATAGGGGTGAGTTAGAATCATAATAAGTTAAGAGTTGTAGCCATCATAATAATACCGATACCTATAACGGAACCTATAATGCTACAAGTAAGTCCTGCGATTGCTGTACCATGCGCTCTATCTTTCTGACACATGGCTACTGTTGCGAATATTATTCCCAGTATTCCCAGTACAATAGGAATGCCACCTACTACACATGATGAAAGCAAACTAATAATTCCCAGTATCATAGATGTTATTCCAAAACCACTTTGTTTCATTATCGTTCCCTCTTAATTATTGATGTTTATAGAGTTGTTTGTTCCTTTTTGTGTGATATTGCCTATTTGAATTGTTTTCCCACTCATTTTCATATCGTCATATATTAAGTGTTTTATATATTCTGTGATAGAATCGTATCCTACCTCTTTTGCTCTATTTGCAATGAGCTCCTTGTCACCTTTTTTAACATTGAGTGCTATTCTATCGTAATTATCTTTTGCAAAACTCTGATCGTATTTCTTTTTATCGAATGCCATATTATTCTCCTATTGTTAACATTGTGCATAGTGTTGAATAATATATAAATATCTTTGTGCATAGTGTATATTGTAACTATGTGCATAGTGTGATATTCTATTATCAACAAATGAGATGCAATTCTTGTTTGGGTTAAACTTCTCGGCTATTTCGGCTGTGTGGTCGAATAGTCGAGCAAGAGGTTGATAGAAAGATTATTTCAAATATTTGTATATTTGTCAATATCAATCCCTACTTCTTCCTTACGGCATGGGTTTTGGCATTTAAAAAAAATGACTAGCCTACCAACGATCATTTTTCCCATTGCCCCCCGGATATAAAGCTTAGTGCTTTTATCATAGATACTATAAATGCGATTGTGAAAAAGAAAGAGAGGAAAAAGAATATGCAGAAAGAAAAAGTCGCATTAACACTGGTAGGTATTAAACGTTTCGTGAGTAAGAAAGGCAATAATGTTTGTCTTTTATCCGTAAGCAGACCGTATATACCGGAAGAGAATGACAAGGGTTCGTTTGGTGCACAGATTCGTGAAGAGTTTGTTCCGCAGGATCAAATCAATGATTTTGGTGCCGATGATATCGGCAAGACCGTTGAGTTTGAGTATGGTTTCAACTATTACGGTAGACCGGAAATTACTCGTATCTCGGTTAAATAACCGTTTGCATGGAGACTGTAAGCGGGGGTAATGCTTCTGTAACTTCACCGGATAATGAAATTGAAGCAGTCGTTGATACTGCTTTAAGTGAATCGGAAACGGTAAGCGGTAATGATATCGTTATTGGTTCTAATGAGTATACAGAGGTAGTACAAGTTGACCTTAGTTCCTTGGAAACTGAATTAGTGGGGGTAAATGAAAAGCTTGCTTTGCTGATAACTCTTATCTGCGTCTGTATTATTTGGACTGTGGTTAAGAATGTCAATAAATTCTTTGACTGGTTTTTTTAGTTAGAGAAAATACATGAGAAAGGAGAATGCGCTTATGCCTAGTTTAATGGTGTTTGCAGGTGCCGAGGCATCTACCCCCGTTCTTTCCGGTGTGGTTACTGCTGCTATGTTGAACGGTGTGTTCAATGAGATTGTCGGCTTACTGCCCGTTATCGTTCCCGTATCTGTTGGCTTTATCGCAATTCGTAAAGGACTTGGCTTTTTGTTCAGTTCTCTGCGTGCCGCTTAAAGCAAGGGTTCAAGTTCGTAATAGAGTGGGAATTTCCCACTCTATTTTTTTACAAAAAAAATCGTGCAATGAAAGTGCATTTTCAAGAAAAGGAGATTTTTACAATGGGTCTTATTTTAGGTGTTTGCTTTATGGTTATTTGTTTCATGTACTATGCTACTTGCAAAAAAATGAGTGCAGAAATTAATGAGTTAAGAAAGGTGGCTGATGATTACTATGATGAGATATGTCGGCTCAAAGAAAAATGTAATTCGATTGGACAATCGGTTCAGCAGGATACTGTGGATAATGCTGATAACATTAAAGCGTAGTCCGGTTATCCGTTTCCTTGATAATTTTATGGTTGCGTTGTTGGGTACTTCTTTAGGAATGGCTGTCATGTTTGCCATTGTTTTATTTTCTCTTTGGATTTACCCATGGTTATGCAGTTATTGAGAGGAGAAAGCAAGTGTTTAGTAAGATTAAAAGTTTATGTAAGAAATTTTATAAATCGAGAAAGTCGGTTGCATCATTTGTTCTTGCTATGATGCTTGCTTTCTCTGCTTTTATGAGTACTGGGATAAAGTCTGAAGCGGCTTATGCTACACAAAAGTTTTACTTTGACCTTAGTGGAGTTGAGAAAACTCTTTCCGGTTTACCAAGTTCACAACGTTATTTTTATATTTTTAAGGCTACTTCGCATAATACACGCACAGGTAGGGCTGTTGAATTTAATTCCGGTAATTATACTGTTTATCCGTTTTATTATTATACCGGTTCTACAAATAATCAATTATATGGTAGTAAATATATAGCTGTTGTTACCTCTACTCCTATGTTTTGTAATGATACAAATAATAGATCAGGGTTATTTCAAACGGCAAATATTTTAACTTGTGGAACACGTTCTTCTGCTAAAGATGTTGGTTGCTTGTATTTTATATCGTCTGATGCTTTAAATTGGAAACTCTTTACTGGCAATTATAATAATATCAGTGGATCTACTGCCGTTTGTACAGAAAGTAGTTATGGATTATTTGCATTTGACCCGCGTGATTATTATGTAATGGCTTCGTATCCGATTCGACAGATATATAACGGGGATGTTTGTTTTATTCGTAATTTGTCTGATGCGGAAATTTCTGATTTAAAAAATACTTCTGATGGAAGTGATAAAGATACTGATACGAGTGGTAGTATTATCGGTGGTGGTTCTAATACCGAGGGTGGTTCCGGTTCCTCTGGCTCCGGTTCTTCCGGTTCAAATACCGAGGAAGAAAAAGGGTTCTTTGCATCCGTAAAAGAAAGTTTAGCTAATATTCTTACGAATATAAAAGAACTTCCCAGTGCCGTTGTTAATGTTCCTACAACTATGATTAATTTTTGGAAGAATTTCATAGGTAGTCATAGTATTGGAGATATTATTACGGCTATCATGGATGCTCCAAGTAATATTTTTAACGCATGGAAGAGTTTTTTTGGAAGTCATACATTTCTTGAATTGCTTAATGCTGTTAAAAATGTTCCTGCTACTGTATCGAGTTGGTGGAAAGATAATCTTCCTAGTGTGATACAAGCTATAAAGGATGTGCCTTTGACGGTCTCCGGTTGGTGGTCTGATCATTTACCGGAAATATTGCAGGCTATTGTTGATACTCCTACTACCGTGTGGAATTGGTGGAAAGAGCAGTTACCGGATGTTGTGAATGCGATTATTGAATCACCCAAAACTGTCTTGTCTTTTTGGAAAGACTTCTTCAATGAGCATTCATTTTCCGATATTTTACAAGCTATTGCGGATGCTCCGAAAGACATTTTGAAGTTTTGGGAAAATTTATTTGGTTCTGATTCCATTAAGGATATTTTTAAAGATCTGTTAGATGTTCCCAGTAACTTATTGAATTTTTGGGATGATACGATAGTGGGGTTTATTGAAAGTGTAGAATCAAAATTTACTTTTATTGAAGAAAGTAAGTCTAACATACAACTTATAATAGATCGGCTTACTAGTATGTCAAATCCTAAACCGCCCGTGATTACTTTACCGTTTTCAAAGACTGTTATGTCTAAATATGGTGTTGGTGATATAGAAATGACATTTGATTGGCTCGCTCCGTATCATGAATTATTAATGAGTGTTGAATCTGCATGTTTGTATGCCGCATTTTGTGTAAGACAGTTCTTTGATGTAAAGAATATGCTCAATGCTACCAGTGGTGCTACTAATGTTCTGACACGTTTGTAAGGTGGTGAAATTATGTTATTGATATTTGGTAATTCTATAATTGCTTTTATATTAAGTACGTTATCGCAGTTAGCTGATTCGTTGCAATCCGTTGTGCCCGGTATGTCTCTTGTTAGTTCGTTCTTAGACTATGTAGCAATGGCGGCTTATTTTGTTCCTATTGATACAATAGTTATTTTGTTTTCATGTATTGTTTTAAGAGAAATATTTAAAATAGGACTTGCATTCATGAAAATGTTGTTCAATTTCATACCGTTTATGTAAGGTGGTGTCTATATGCAAATATTGTTAGGTTTTTTTCAAGTTTTTAAATATCCTATATATTTTTTATGTGGTCTTATTTTAGTGTGGTTTGTTAGTTTTGCTTATTTTTTTATAAAGGAATATACGCAGGGCAGACGTTTGAAGAGAGGACTTCATAAACCCGTACCTCAAAGTAATTTACTTGTAAAAATATTTTACGAAGCTCCTCGGATGTATGTAGCTGATATATATGATCGTGATCCCGATTATTTCAAATATCAAGGTTTGGTTATTTATACCGGACGACAAGGGCAAGGTAAGACGGTTGCCATGGTTAGGGATATTATGATGATGCAGAAAGAGTATCCCCGTGCAAAGTGTATCACTAACTTATCCTATGAGTATGAAGATGGTGCTTTGACGAACTGGCGGCAACTTATTGATTATAAGAATGGTATATACGGTGTGATTGTTGGCTTGGATGAAATTCAAAACTGGTTTTCCAGTAAGCAATCAAAAGATTTCCCCCCAGAAATGTTTGAAGTTGTCACGCAGAATCGTAAGAATAGACGTATTATCATGGCTACTACACAGAACTTCTATCAGCCTGCAAAGGATATTCGTGCACAATGTACAGAGGTTCGCAAGTGTATGACTTTGTTAGGGGTCTTTACTATCGTTCATGCAGTCAGACCTATTCTTGATTCTAATGGAGAGGTTCAACAGTGGAAACATATTCGTTTTTACTGTTTTGTGCATGATAAGGAAATTCGTGATTCCTACGATACATATAAAGTTATTGAATCACTTATGAAAAGCGGTTTTTATAATCGTAATGAAAAAGACGGAGATACAAATATTTATGTAATACCAGATAAGAAAAAGCGAAGGAAGTGGTAGAGCATGACGGAAAAGGAATGGTTAGATATTGGCTATGACAAAAATATTATTGATGTGCAGGCTTATGAAGAAATTACTTTTTATGATGTATACAAGCAATGGTTTTTAATGAAACTAAAACGTATCAAGGAGCAGTCTTGTGATCGTATAGAAGTTACTTTTAATAAGTATTATGCAAATGATCCTATTATTGAAAAGTACATTTCAAAAATATCAACAACTAATATTATTGATTTTTTGACTTCATGTGTTATTAAGCACGGTGATATTAATTATAAGGAGTTTGGTCGGATAATGCAGATTATCAATAATGTTTTGGTTTATGCAAAAGATTTACAGATAGGCGGTGCGCAATTATATGACTGGGAGAAAATTAAGCGTTATGTTCCCCTTGATAGTTTGGAATCGTCGGCATATAAGGAGTTTTGTGTTCCTTTGTCTGCTATTCATAAGGTTTTCGATTCAGTTCTGAATAAGAAAATTTATTATGAAAAACAGTCTGCGTGTCTTTGCTTGTGTATGAATTTTTATTTGGGTTTGCGTATTGGAGAACTTGCAAGCCTTACATTCAATGATTTTGATTTTGATGCAGGAGTAGTCCGTATTTATAAAACGGAGTGTAAATTTTATAACAGGACAGAGGATGGCTCTCGGCTTGGTGCAATGGTGTATAACGTTGTAGAGGATACGAAAACTATATATAGTGTTCGTGAAATTCCTATTGTGCCAGAAGTAAAAGCCTTTTATAAAAAGATTGCAGAACATCATAAGTTATGTAAATATAATTCACCTTATCTTGCTTATGATGGTAAGGATACTATTTTGGTGCGGTCACTGGATAGAACGTTACGAAGGCTTTGCAGACTTTGTGAAGTGGACTATTTCAATAGTCATAAGATACGAAAGACATTTGCCAGTACGCTCCATGATAATGGTGTTCCGACACGTGTTATTTCTGATCTCATGGGGCATAGTTTGTTATCTACCACAGAGAATTGTTATATATTGTCTCGGTCTGAAAACTATGTAAATGTATATAATTATATGCAAGATGGCTTGAAGTATGTGAGTTAATATAGTAAGATATATCTGATACTGTTGTTAGACATATAAGAAAAAATCCGCCTGAATTATCAGACGGATAAGGGTTAAGGTAAGCGCGAGACGGGGATCGAACCCGCGACCCCCTCCTTGGCAAGGAGGTGCTCCACCGCTGAGCCACTCGCGCATGTCTTACAGACAAGTTATAATATACTATGGGATGTTCTAAATGTCAACAGAAAAAGTGTGCATCTTTTTGAATAATTGCATATACAATTCGCAAAATAATCAAATGACAGAAGCAGTGCTACAAGGGAAATGCCTAGTGCAGCAGTTTCTTCCGCAGCCATCCGGAGAATTTTTGCTCCACAACGATCCAGGACAGGTAAGCCAGCCCGATACTCAGCGCCACACTTAAGATCACCCCGATGACAGACATTACAGAGAGGGTGGAGAAGTCAAACACTGCCCGATCTAAGAACATTACCGGATAGTAATGCACCAGGTACAGGGAATAACTGATATTTCCCATAAGGATGAAAAAGCGGGGCAGAGAGAGCTTCAGCCCGGCCAGGAAAGCTAAAACCAACAGTACAAGTGCCGGAAGTCCCCACAGCGGAAGCCTGCGGAAACCGATCACATTGATCCTGGGGGTGAAAAATGCCAGCAGACAAAAAATCACCGGAATGCTTACCGCAGCCAGCACACTTACAGCCATCGGCACCGGATGCTTTAAATGTCGGGTATATAAGAACCGCAGCAGATAATAGGCGAGGATTCCAAAGATGAATTCCAGCATGACAGGATCGCCGTAAAACATAAGAACAGGAGAAAGTATCCCGCCTATCGGAGACTGCCAGGAGGAGATCGCCGGAGCACATATCTGAACTGCCCCTACCAGAACGGCCAGGAATGCACTGCAGATCAGACCACGATATTTCATGCTGATATGAAAGGCAATGAAAAATAACAGATAGAACAGCATTTCACAGTTGATAGTCCATCCGATCCGCACCAGAGGCTGGATAATTCCACCACCGATATCAAAAGGAATAAACAGCAGGCTCTTGACCAGGTAGGAAAGATTGTGTCTGGTCTGCTGGAACATGGACGGGAAGAAAAGCAGCATTGCGTAAGTGCCGAACGTCATCAGATAATACAGCGGCAGAATCCGGATCAGACGTTTGCGGAAGAAGTATTTTGTACTTTTTTCCGTGGTGAACATGATCATAAACCCACTGATGCAGAAAAATATGTCTACTCCGAAGGCACCAAAATTTAAGAAACGGACATGTTGAAACACCACAAAAAGAGCAGCCAGACCGCGTAAAGCCTGGATGCTGTCAAAATGCAGATCTTGAAATCTCTTGTTTATTGCAATATTTTCCATAAAAATCATACCTTTTTCTTACTTATTTCCGACACATATTCTCATTCTAACATTTTTTTAAAGAATAGGGAAACATTTTATCTATTCCGTAAAATAACTTGCGCACCGGGGTATAAAATAATACAATGATAAGGAGTAAAGCATTGGGGAATTGACAGGATGGAACAAATATGAGTGTAGACAGACAGCAGATGTTAGAGACAGCAGAACGGTTAAACCAACAGATGGCAGATGGGATCCCATATACTTGGGAGACACTGGAACAGGCATTGTCCTTTGTGACGGAGAAGAGGGATAGGGGAATCCATGGAAGGATCTGTTATTTCGCAGCATTTTATCATCTGGAGACAGGGAATCAGGAACAGTGCCTGAAGTATCTGGACGAAAGTGTGAGATGCCTGCTGGGAACGGATCAGGAGATTCACGTAGCCAGGGTCTATAATATGATCGGTATCGTGGCACATATGCAGAACAATCTGTCTCTGGCCATGGAACAGTATGGCAGGGCATTGGATTATACAGCGAAATACAATGATAAGATGGTACATAGTATTGTATTAAGTAATATGGCGGATGCATATTATCTTATCGGAGTCTATGACAGAGCCGTGCAGTGTTATAGGGAATGCATCCGTGAATTTGAAAAAGCAGGAGATGACAGCATTTACAGCCGGAGCAATTTCCGGAAAATGTTGTCAGAGTATGGCTGTTGTCTGCTGCATCTGGATATGAAGCAGGAAGCAATGGAGGTCTGTCGCAAATTGGAAGAAACCGGAAAAAGCGAAGAGATCATTCGGGGAACGAGACTTGCGGCAAATGTATTTTTTACGTATCTGGCAGAAAGTGAAGGAAACCGGGAAAAAGCGGCAGACCATGCAAGACAGGCTGTGATAGCATTGGAAGATATGCGTCAGGTATCTTCCGAATATGACAGTATTCAGAATCTCCTCCAATATGTGGAAAAGACCGGTAATATAGAATTGCTGCAGGAGGTACTGGACTGCCTGGAGCCCAAGGCGGCAATCGAACAGAATAGGAGTCTGCTGCTGCAGCTTTTGTTGTTACGTCTGCGTTATTGTAGTGCACAAATGCCCATAGAGGAATTCCGTCAGGCTACAGAGACTTTTTTCCACATCAAGGAAAGCAGCGAAATGATCGAGAGCAATCAGGTTATGTATATGCTGGAGTTGCGTAAGCGCCTGCAGGCAGCGGAAGAGGAGCAGCGGGAGCAGACGAAGAAGAGGAATAAATTACTGTATCAGTCAGAGCATGACGAATTGACAGGGCTGTATAACAAGAGAAGCCTGAACCGATATCTTGAGGATGTCTTTGAAGCTTGCAAATTAAATGAGAAAGAACTGGGAATTCTATTTTTGGATATTGACTATTTTAAACAATTAAACGACCGGTACGGGCATGGAAAAGGGGATGAAGGAATCTGCGCAGTGGCAGATGCGTTGAAAAAAATATTCCCGGAGGACTATGTGGCGCGTTACGGAGGGGATGAATTTCTGGTAGTAATGCCGGAGCGTGATCTGGTCTATGCAATGGAACATGCAAAATTGTTGTGTGCCGATATCCGGAAATGTAAAATTCCCAATGAAGATTCCGAAGTGGAACCGTGGCTTACAATTTCTGTAGGTGGTGTCTGTGCTATTCCGAGGGAACCAAACCGGGTGTGGGATTTCCTGTCTGCAGCGGACAATACATTGTATGAACAGAAGAAAGAACAAAAGGGGAAAGTTCGTTTTTATCAGGGAGAGGGAAAATATTTATAAGAAACATTTATAGAAACGATCAAAAAGGAATTTAGTGGCAATGGAGAATAAACAATACACAACCCGCGAACTGTTTCGCAGATTTGCACCTTATTTTAAAAAATATCGTTTCACGCTGTGTATGGATCTGTTTTGTGCAGCGTTAACCACGGTCTGCGAACTGGTACTGCCGTTAATTATGCGTTACATTACCAATGAGGGGCTTCGGGATCTGGCTGCCCTGTCGGTGAAGACCATATTTACGCTGGGCATTTTGTATTTCGGACTTCGTATCGTGGACTGCATCGCCAGCTACTATATGTCCGATATGGGACACGTCATGGGAGCGAAGATCGAGACGGATATGCGCAGAGATGCGTACAATCATTTGCAGAAGCTGTCCAATACCTACTATAACAATACCAAGGTCGGTCAAATCATGGGGCGGATCACCAATGACTTATTCGATGTGACGGAATTCGCCCATCATTGCCCGGAGGAATTTTTCATCGCCGGGATCAAGACAGTGATCTCGTTTGTCATTTTGGTAAATATCAATCTGCCGCTGACTTTGATGATCTTTTTATGTGTGCCGCTTATGTGCGGCGTGTGCATGATCCTGAATTTCCGGATGCGGAGCGCTTTCCGTAAGCAGCGCAATCAGATCGGCGAACTGAATGCCCGGATCGAGGACAGCCTCTTAGGCCATAAGGTCGTTAAGGCATTTACCAATGAAGAAGTGGAGAATGAAAAGTTCGAGAAGGACAACGGTACCTTTCTGGATATTAAGAAGCTGACCTACCGTTACATGGCGGCATTTAATACCACAGTCAAGCTGTTCGACGGACTGATGTATCTGGTAGTCCTGGTGGCAGGCGGTATCTTCATGGTAAGAGGCAAGATAGCCGCCGGTGATCTGGTGGCATATATGCTGTATGTGTCCACACTGATCGCAACGATCCGTCGTATCATCGAATTCGCCGAGCAGTTCCAGAGGGGTATGACCGGCATCGAGCGTTTTTTACAGATCGTGGATGCGGATATCGAGATCTTTGACGAACCGGATGCGGTCGAACTGAAAGACCCGAAGGGAGAAATCTCTTTTGAAAAAGTAAGCTTCGAATATCCGGATGATCACAATAAGGTATTTACGAATCTGAACCTGCAGATCCATGCGGGGGAAAAGGTGGCGATCGTCGGCCCCTCCGGTGGAGGAAAGACGACACTGTGCAATCTGATCCCCAGATTCTATGATGTCTCAGAAGGAAAGATATTACTGGATGGTCAGAATATCAAGCATTTCACGTTAAAGAGCCTGCGCGGTAATATTGGTATCGTGCAGCAGGATGTGTATCTGTTCTCCGGTACGATCTATGAAAATATCTCCTATGGACGTCCGGGAGCTTCCAAAGAAGACGTGATCGAGGCGGCAAAGCGCGCCGGAGCACATGATTTTATCATGGACCTGAAGGATGGCTATGATACTTATGTGGGAGAACGTGGTGTGAAGCTGTCCGGTGGACAGAAGCAGCGGATCAGCATTGCCAGAGTATTTCTGAAGAATCCGCCTATTATCATACTGGATGAGGCTACTTCTGCACTGGATAATGAGAGTGAATTTGCGGTGGCGAAGTCCTTGGGAGAGCTGTCGGAGGGACGCACGACCCTGACCATAGCCCACAGACTTTCCAGTATCCGTAATTCGGATAGAATCCTGGTGCTGACAGACGATGGTATCGTGGAGGAAGGCGATCACGACCAGCTCATGGAACAGAAGGGAATTTATTATCAGTTCTATGAAACAGCCAATGCTTTGAAATAATATTACAAAAACGGAGGTAGAGCTATGAAACTTGTGTTTGTGGGGGCAGACCATGAAGTAACCGGAAGCTGTCATTATCTGGAGGTTGCCGGGAAACATATTTTAGTGGACTACGGTATGGAGCAGGGCATCAATGTATTTGAGAATGTGCCACTGCCGGTGGCGGAATCCATGATCGATTATGTATTCCTGACCCATGCCCATGTGGATCATTCGGGCCTTCTGCCGCTTCTGTATGCCAGAGGCTTCAGAGGACAGATCTATACCACGGATGCTACGGCGGATCTGTGCAGCATTATGCTGCGTGACTGTGCACATATCCAAACCGCCGAAGCGGAGTGGAAGAATCGTAAGGCAAAACGTTCCGCGAACAATGCTGTGGTGGAGCCGCTGTATACCATGGAGGATGCAGATGGTGTGATCCGCCGGTTCGTTCCCTGCCATTACAATACGATCGTGGAAGTATGCGAGGGAGTAAAAATTCGTTTTACGGATATCGGACATCTGCTGGGTTCCGCCAGCATCGAAGTCTGGCTGACAGAGGACGGTAATACGAAAAAAATCGTATTTTCCGGCGACATCGGCAACAAGCACCAGCCGTTACTTAAGGATCCGACACCTACGAAGGAAGCGGATTATGTCGTGATGGAGTCTACCTATGGAGACAGACTGCATCCGAAGGATAAGCTGGATTATGTGGCAGAACTGACCAAGGTGCTGCAGGAGACTTTAGACCGGGGCGGTAACGTGGTGATCCCGTCTTTTGCTGTGGGCCGTACCCAGGAGATTCTGTATTTCCTGCGGAAGATCAAGGTAGGACGCCTGGTAAAGGGTCATGAAGATTTCCCGGTGTATGTGGACAGTCCCATGGCGGTAGAGGCTACCGGCGTATTCCAGGAGAACAGGTGGGAATGCTTCGATGATGAAGCCATGGAATTCGTAAAAGAGGGCATTAATCCCATTGCTTTTTCGGGATTAAAGCTGTCCATCACCAGTGAGGAATCCAAGGCCATCAACTTTGACGAGACACCCAAGGTCATTATCTCCGCATCCGGTATGTGTGATGCAGGACGTATCCGGCATCATCTGAAGCATAATCTGTGGAGACCGGAGTGTACGATCCTGTTCGTCGGCTATCAGTCGGTGGGAACACTGGGCCGGGCACTGGTAGAGGGTGCTGACGAGGTGAAGCTGTTCGGTGAGGCGGTTTCAGTGCGCGCCGAGATCCGGAAAATGACGGGACTGAGCGGTCATGCGGATAAGGAAGGTCTGATCGACTGGATTCAGGCCTTTGAAGAAAAGCCGAAGAAGGTGTTCGTGGTACATGGAGAGGACAGCGTATGTACTGGATTTGCCGAGTGCTTGAAGATTGAGTACGGGCAGAGAGCTTATGCTCCTTACAGTGGTACGGAGTTCGACCTGGCAGGCAATAAGTTCACCTATGAGGCATCACCTGTTGCCGTTCAGAAAAAGACGAAGCCTGCTACCGGAGTATTCGAACGACTGCTTGCCTCTGCAAGACGCTTATTGGCACTGGTTACTAAGAGCGAGGGTGTCATGACCAACAAGGATATGGCGAAGTTCGCTGACCAGATCAATTCCCTGTGCGACAAGTGGGAGATATAAGTGTATCCATAGGCACAAACAACCCTAAGTATGTAGGACAATAGTCCGGAATACGAAGGGGGGTACGATTTCGAGAGTGCGAAGCACGGAGAAATCGTTTATATATTATATGTTAGAAGACAGAATCAGAATAAGGAGACAACATGAGTTTAGCGGATCATATTTTTATCGATATG